>CEUA01233298.1_pt1 | contig 22462 bp, 19 predicted proteins | sample 361541 | NCBI WGS metagenome assembly CEUA01 (sample SAMEA2623079, study PRJEB7988) | marine metagenome | isolation source: saline water (ENVO:00002010), including
ATTCTACAGTAATATTGACAGGTGATGGTGGAGATGAATCATTTGGTGGATATAGAGAATACATACATAGTAGGATATATAATTATTTCTCTCTTTTTCCAGATTTATTTTTAAAAATAATAGGAACATCGCTATCTAAATTTAAATCTGAATATTTTTCGCGCTTGGGAAGCCGTTTAGCCCTAAGTAATAACGCGAGATCTGGATGGACTCATATTTATCCTTCTGATAATACTCTTCAAAATTTCTTATCCAAAGAATGGATCAATGATATAATTTTTAATGCGGAAGAAATAGTTGAACGGTTTGAATTAAAAAATTTTAATGATGCATTGTTAAAAGCACAAGCAGCAGATTTAAATATTTACTTGCCTGATAATGTCTTGAAAAAAGTTGATATGATGAGTATGAAACACTCAATTGAAGTGCGATCACCCTTATTAGATTACAGGATGGTAGAATTAGGAATGTCATTACCAAGCCACCTAAAGATTAATAAGGGTAGAACTAAATATTTTTTAAGAGAATTAAGTAAGGATATGTTACCTGAAAATATTTTGAAAGCACCTAAAAAAGGCTTTGGGATACCATTGCAAGACTATCTTTTTGAAAAAGGTAAAATTAATAAAGACATTGCCGATAGGATAGAATTGCTGGGTGAAACAAATATTTTTAATAAAGACACCTTCAAAAGAAAAATATTTTCTACAAAATCTAATCCAATATATTTGTTTAGACTGTTATGTTTGCAAATATGGTATGAAAAAAATAATCTGGCATAAAATATCGTTTACTCTAATAAAAAAATTAAAGTGCTTTTATTCATTGATTGTCTTAATGCTGGGGGTGCTCAGAGGCAGCTCGTTTTACTTGCAAAGTTACTAGTTAATGAGAATATACGCGTAGAATTTTTAACTTATAATAAGGATGAATTTTTTAAAAAGGACGTTGAGGACCTTGGTATTTACATCCATTCATTTAATGAATTATCTAAGATAAAAAAATTTTTTAAGATTAGGAAGTTTCTTAATAAAAGTAGTTATGACATTGTTATTTCTTATCTATCTATACCAAATTTGATATCAGAAATATCAAATTTATCAAAAAATAAGTGGAAGCTTATAGTATCAGAGCGAAACCAAAATTTTCCTCGATTTTACTTAAAAGGATTATTTCATCATCTAAGTGATAGGGTTGTTTTGAACTCAAATTCCTCATTTAAAGAATTGTCAGGTAAAATTGGACTACCAAAAAATAAATGTCACGTCATACATAACGGGCTAGATTTTAATAAATTTTATTACAAGGATAATTCTTATAAAAATAACAGAATAGCAATAATTGCAAAATATTCCCAACAAAAAAACATTTTTCGTCTTATTGAAGCAGTTGGTCTTTCTAAGAAAACTTTCAGAAAATATAATTATACGATCGATTGGTATGGTGATTTAACAAAAAATAAAAAAGGTATTTTTGATGTCTATGAAGACGCCAAAAAATTTATAATTAAAAGTGATTTGTCTGATTTAATCAACCTTCATGAAAGATCGCCTCAAATGGTTAATATTTATAATAATTCTGATGCATTACTACTTCCATCAATTTTTGAAGGACTTCCGAATGTTATTTTAGAGGGTATGGCATGTAAACTGCCAATTTTAATGAGCAAGGTTTCTGATTTTAATCTACTTGTAAAAGATAATGATAATGGATTTTTATTTGACCCATTTAATGTAAAAGAACTTTCTAAAGTTCTAGAAAAATTTATAAAAGAAGACAACAGCAAAAAGAGGCAAATGGGAAACGCGAGCTATCGGATTTTAAAGAAAAATTTTTCTAATGAAATTTTTTTAGGAAATTATATGAAATTGTTTGAAGAAATTCTATAATGGAAAATGCTTCACCACATTTTGTACGTTTAAAATATCTAGTTTGTTTTTGTTTCTTTTTTCCAACATTTGATTCATTTGATGGGCTATTTGGGTTTTCAGCTGGAGCTGTATTATTTAGGATTATTTTAATACTTATACTTTTATTTTTTTTCTTCAAATTTTCATCAAAAATAAGCATCATCAATGAATTTCATTATTCAACCATAAAAATAATATCTATTTTATTTTTAACCTTCTCATTTCTGGTTTCTTTCTCTCTTATAGCGGGTTTAAATAACTTGGTAATGCGAGATGTTTTCGAACTTCATAGACCTTTATACTATTCCTTAATTGTGATGAGTAGTATGATTATTTCAAAAAATGAACATCTTTTATATAGGAATTTTTTATTTCCATTCATCATAATTATTATTGTGGAAGCATTTTTAGCTATTATTCATCCATTAAAAATTCCGGTTTTTCAAAACTTATTTTTGTTCTATACAAAAACCCCAAATGCACTTGGCTACAGGGCAACAGGTACTTTTGGAAACCCATATGACTTTGGAGTCGTGATGGTATTTTTAAGTATTCTTTCATTTCAAATTTACTTAGGAAAAAAGAAAGTTTACTTTCTTGCCCTTTTCCTAATTTGTCTGTTTTCTATGCTTTTAAGTCAAAGTAAAACTGCTTTATTTATATTCATATCCTGCTTTTTATACGGTAGCACTATTTCGTTAATAATAAACCGAAATTTGAAAATAATCTCGAAATTTTTTTTAGGTATAATTGTTACTATTTTTGTTGGAATTTTCTTTTACGAGGATATTTATAAGCTGTGGATTGAAAGCTTTATCTATATGGATAAAGCTTTTGATTTTGAAAGAGTAATAAGGAAATCATTTCAGACCGGCAATAGGCTATATGATCTTTTCTGGGTTTTAGAAAGATATGAAAGTGCAAATTTGTTAAATTGGCTGTTTGGGCTTGGTATTGGAAAAGGTATTTATGATGATATTGAATTTGGTTACGCTATATATCTTTATAGATATGGTATAATAGGACTATTTATGTATATATCGATTTTACTAGGTACTTATATGATAAGCCTTAAGTCATTGATGGTTTCAAAAACTCTAAAACTGGATAATTATAAAAAATTATTTTATGCTTTTCATATCTGGTCTTTTGGAATAATAATTGGAACTTTAGCTAATAATTTTATTGATCAACCAAGAATTACATTTCTTTATTTTTCTCTTGTTGGATTAAGTCTTGGTTTTTTGATTTCATCATATAAAACAAACTATATTAATAAATTATGATTGATATTTTAATTGTGGGAACAATTTCAGGAGATTATGGAGGAACAAGCGTTTCTTTGATTCACCTGCTTAAATTTTTAAAAGAAAAAAAAGTTAAATTTTATCATTTGGAGACCGGTGGAGTTAGAAATAAAAACATAATTATTTCTATAATTATGTTTTTTAAGTTGATATTCAATTTGGTCCGCTACTCAAAAAAGTCAAAAGTAATTTCATTTCATTTAAATCATTCTGCCCTCCCTATAATAGGCCCATTTATTTATGTTATAACAAAAATATTTAAAAGAGAATACTCGATAAGAATTTTCGGTGGTTATGGATATAAAGATAAAAACAGGATAAAATATAAAATTTCTTATTTTATAGTAAGAAAATCTTTTATGTATTTTGCTCAAACAAAAACTTTATTTAATGAAGCAAAATTGGACAATATAGAGGTTGAGTGGTTTCCAACTGTAAGACCAGATTCAAAACTAAAAATAAATAGCAAGGCTTGCAAGAAGCTGGTCTATGTTGGAAGAATTATAGAAGAAAAAGGAATTTTTATTATATTGAATGCTTCATCTAAGATACCTAATGATATTACAATTGATTTTTATGGCCCTTTTCAGGGTGGTTTAAGCAGTGAAATTTTTAATGAACATGACAATATTCACTATAAAGGTTTAATTGAACCTAAAAACATTTATGAAACTCTCTTAAAGTATGACCTCATGCTTTTTCCAACTTTTTATGCAGGTGAGGGTTACCCTGGAATAATATTAGAAGCTTTAAATGTGGGTATGCCAATAATTTCTACAAATTGGCTTGATATTACTGATATTATTAATGAGGATTGTGCCTTGATTATTGAACCAAATAATGAAGATCAACTTTATAAAGCAATTATTAAATTATATCAAAATGATCAATTATATTTTAAACTTTGCCAGGGAGCAAAAAATCAGAGCAGAGTGTTCAATTTAGAAGTGTTGTATTGCAATTTTTTGAAAATACATGGAGTTAAAATCAATTGAAAATAGAAACAAGTTTAATATCTATAATTCTTCCTGTAAGAAACGAAGAGAAATACATAATTAATTGCTTGAAAAGCATTAGTTCATTCAGATTGCCTAGAGATTTTACTTATGAAGTATTAATTGTTGATGGAAGTTCTGAGGATAAAACTCTTGAGTTGATAGAAAACTTCATATCAGATAATAAACAAATAAGCATTAAAGTTATTAATAATGAAAAGTTAACTCAAGCGCACGGTTTGAACCTTGCAATAGATAAAGTAAGCGGGTCCAGAATTTTAAGATTAGATGCTCATTGTATATACTCTGAAAACTACCTTTATGACCTTATTGAAACCTCAAAAAGAAAAAATGCAGACAATATCGGTGGCATAATTATTACTAAGCCAGGGGGAAATAGTTATTCAGCTGGCCTAGTTCAGGCGTTAACTACACACAAGTTTGGAGTTGGAGACTCTGGTTTTAGAACCGGAGCGATTGAATCTGAATCAGATACTGTACCATTTGGTTTTTTCAAAAAATCAATTTTTGATAAAATTGGATATTTTGATGAAAGATTAATAAGGGCTCAAGACTATGAATTCAATAGGAGAATAATTAAATGTGGGGGTACTATATGGTTAAATCCAAAAATTTCTGCAATTTATTTTAATCAACCATCAATCTTTTCTTTTTTTAAAAAACAGTTTTTTTTGGAAGCTCCATATAATGCATATATGTGGTACCTCTCAATATATACATTTGCATATCGCCATGCTATAACAGGAGTATTTTCAACTGGTATAATTGGGGGCTTATTACTTTCCACTTATTTTACTTTAATTAGTAATGTATTTTTGTCAGTAATGCTACTTTACTTTTTTCTATCAATATTATCTTCAATTCAACAAGCAAAGAGATATAATCGAATATCATATTTAATTATGATGCCTGCTAGTTTCTTCTTTTATCACTTCATTCATGGATTGGGTGTAATAGTTGGTTTAGTTAAAATACTTTTTGGTTTTTCTCCAGTACAAAGAATAAAAGAGCCATGGAAGGGTTATGGTAAATTTAGAATAGATTTAAATAATGTTAAGCTCTGACAAAAAAATCGAATTTAATCGTTTTGAAAAACGGGCTGAAAAATTATTACTTAAAGAAAGTATTGATTTTTCAAATGGATCAGAAAGTATGCCTGAATATTTAAGACCTCCTTATCTATTTTATGAAAAAAAAATTCATCAACTAATTAAAAGTAGTGATTACATTCTTGAAATTGGATCTGGTGTTGGGTTGCATACTTATACATTGTTAAAAACCGGGTCAACTGTAATAGCTTCAGATATATCTAAAAAATCACTAGAAGTTCTTGAGCAAAGATTTAATACGGCAAATAATTTAAAAACTGCAGTTGCGGATATAGAAAACTTACCTTTTGCTGATAATGCATTCACATTTGTCATTTGTGCTGGTAGTTTAAGCTATGGTAAAGAGGCTGTTGTTGATTCAGAAATTAGAAGAGTATTAGCTCCTGGGGGAAAATTTATTTGCGTTGATTCATTAAATAATAATCCAATTTATAAAATAAATCGCTATTTACATTTCAGAAAAGCTGATCGCTCAAAAATGACGTTAGATAATATGCCAAATATTAATAGAATAAAAAAATTAAAAAACTATTACCATATTAGAAACCTAAGGTTTTATGGTAGCATAAGTTATTTAATGCCCTTAATTTCAATTCTTTCTAACGAGAGAATTGCTAGAAAAATTTCTGATTTTGCTGACAAAATTCTAAAAATAAGCTATAGTGCCTTTAAATTTGTATTAGTTGCAGAGCTAAAAAATAACAATGAAAAATGAATTAAAAGATCTATCAAACCCTTCAAAGCTTCATTCCCCCTTGAACCTTGAAGGTCAAGATGATACATCATTAATTGAGATGTTTAAGTCTATGTTAATCATCAGAAAAGCTGAGCAACAATTAGCTTTTGGAAGAAAAAATGGTTTTATTGGTGGACCTATTCATTTAGGTGTAGGTCAAGAGGCCATAGCAGCGGGTATTTCAAAATATCTTCAAAAAACTGATCGTGTTTTTGGGGCGCATAGATCACATTCCCATATTCTTGCGCTCAATCCTGACTTTCATAAATTATTTGCAGAAATTTTAGGGAAGGCAACTGGCTTTTCAAGAGGAATGGGTGGTTCAATGCACCTTTGGGACCAGCCAAATGGTTTTTATGGTTCCGTTCCTATAGTAACTGGCACAGTTCCTTTGGCTGTTGGCGCTGCTTTGGCTGCAAAGATGAAAAAAACTACGGATATTGGTTGTGCTTACATTGGTGATGGAGCTGCAGAAGAAGGCCTTTTTCATGAATCACTTAATTTGGCAAAAGTACTGAATACGCCGATGTTATTTGTAATAGAAAACAATTTTTTCGCGAGTCATATGCATATTTCACTTCGACAGCCTAGTGATATGGTGTCCAGATTTGCAGTTGCTAACGACATTCCATATAAACTTGTTGATGGAAATGACGTAGTTGCTATTGCAAATTCAAGTAAAGAATTAATAAATGAGATTCGATCTGGAAAAGGTCCAAGATTTATAGAATTGATTACTTATAGGTGGTATGGTCATGTCGATTGGAGAGATGATGTTGATGTTGGAGTAAAAAGATCAACAAAAGATGTTGAGAATTGGAAATTAAGAGACCCAATATCTAGACTGTCAAAAGCTATGATTTCTAAGGGAATCTGGAGCAAAGATATTGAAGTTGAGTTGAATAAAAAACTTGACCAAGAAGTAAGTACTGCTTGGGAAAAAGCCCTTAAAGACCCATATCCAGATCCAAGCTCAACCTTAAAATATGTTTATCATCAAGAAGAATAGCTTTGGAAATTAGTAATAAAAAAAAATATAATTATGGAACAGCTATATTAGCTGCATTTGAATATTTGCTAGATAACTATCCTGAAGTTTTTATCATTGGTCAAGGATTGTGGAGTCCTTGGTATGTTGGAAACTCTATGACTGATCTTGATAAAAAATATGGCGAAAAAAGAATAATTGATACGCCAGTTTCTGAATCGGCTTGTACTGGTGCCGCTGTTGGCGCCTCGTTAGCGGGAATGAAGCCTATTGTAGTACAACCAAGGATGGATTTTATGCTTTATGCTATGGATGCTGTTGTTAACCAAGCTGCAAAATGGTCACATATGCTTGGAGGGCAGGCGAGCCCAGCTGTCACAATACGAGGAATTATTAATAGAGGAGGTGAGCAAGGAGCTCAACATTCACAAGCATTGCATGCATGGTTTGCGCACGTTCCTGGCTTAAGAGTAGTTATGCCATCAACTGTTGCCGATGCAAGGGATTTAATGATTGCTTCAGTTTTATGTAATGATCCTGTCATTTATATTGATGACCGATGGCTTTATGAGCAAGAGGATAATCTGCCACCTATTCATGAATCCAAGTTACAATCGCTTAAGCCTTTAATAATGCAAGAAGGAGATGATATTACAATTGTAGGCTCTGGGCATGCATCATTTCTCTCTAGAGAAGCACATAAAATATTGTCTAATAAAGGCTTTAGGTCTGAAATTGTTGATATTAGAGTACTTAACCCGCTTGAGGTAGATGTTATTGTTAAATCAGTTAAGAAAACAAAACGATTATTAGTTGTAGACTCTGGTTGGATTTCATCTGGTTTTTCTTCAGAAATTCTTTCAAAAACAATTGAAAAATTACCCCTAGACTGTTTGTTGAGCCCCCCAAAAAGGTTGGCTCTACCAGATGCACCTGCCCCAACTTCCAGGGTTTTAGAAAAATTATATTATACATCTGTAGAAGATGTCGTTAATCAAGCCCTAGAAATAGTTAACTATTAGGTAAAGAATATGACTCAAAAAAATGTACCATTCTTTGAATATCCAAGACTGTGGTCTGATGATAAAGAAAATCTAATTAATATAATTGATAAAGTATCTTCTACTGGGGGATTCATATTACAAAAGGCGCTTACAAATTTTGAAAGGCAATTATCTAATTATACGAAATCAAATTTTTCTGTTGGAGTTGGAAATGCTACAGATGCCATGGAAATTTTCCTTGAAGCCATTGGCGTACAAAAAAATGATGAAATAATTATATCTTCTCATACTATGCTTGCAACAGCGTCAGCAATCAAGATAAATGGCGCCATACCTGTTCCTGTAGATATTGGTGAGGATAATTTAATTTCTCCAGAATCTATTGAAAATGCGATTACTGAAAAAACTGTTGGGATAATGCCTACACAGTTAAATGGTAGAACTTGTAATATGGACAAAATAAATAAAATTGCATCTAATAATAATCTATTTGTTGTTGAAGACGCCGCTCAAGCTTTGGGTTCAAAGTTTAAAGAGCGCTTTGCTGGTACTTTTGGTCTTGCATCTTGCATAAGCTTCTTTCCTGCAAAAGTATTAGGGTGCCTAGGAGATGCTGGTGCAGTTTTAACTCAAGATGAAAAACTCTACCATCAGATTTATCAAATCCATGATCATGGTCGTGATACAGATGGTGAAGTAAAAAGATGGGGAAGAAATTCTAGACTTGATAATTTACAAGCAGCTATTTTATCATATAAACTTGATTCCTATAATGAAGTGGTAAATCGAAGAAGAGCAATAGCTCAAATGTATGAAGAAAGGCTAGGCGAAATAGAACAGCTTAGATTGCCTCCAGCTCCAAATAGCGATCCAAATCATTTTGATGTATATCAAAACTATGAAATTGAGGCTCAAAATAGAGATATGCTTAAAGAATATCTTTCTCAAAATGGGATAGGTACATTAGTACAATGGGGAGGAAAGGCTGTGCATCAATTTAAAGAACTTGGATTTAAATATTCTTTACCAAATACAGAAGATTTCTTCAAAAAGTGTATTATGACACCAATGAACATATTTATAAACGACAGTGATATTGATTATATTTGTGAAAAAATAACTTATTTTTATAATAAATAATGTTTAAAAGAATTTTTGATTTTATTATTTCATTTTTACTTATAATCATTTTCTCTCCAATAATAATTATCTTTTCTTTTCTTATTTGGAGACAAGATAAAAAATCTCCTTTTTATATTGCTAGTAGAGTTGGAAAAAATGAAAAGCTGTTTAAAATGATAAAATTTCGATCAATGATATTTAATGCAGATAAAACTGGTGTAGATTCAACATCGTCAAACGATAGTAGAATTACACCTCTAGGAAGTTTAATTCGTAGGTACAAAATTGATGAAATTCCAAATTTTTTTAATATTATAAAAGGCGATATGAGCTTTGTTGGTCCAAGGCCAAATGTAAAAAGAGAAACCGATATCTATACTTTTGAAGAAAAAAAATTGTTATCAGTAAAGCCTGGAATTACCGACTTTGCTTCAATTGTTTTTTTTGATGAGGGTGATATATTAAAAGACTCAAAAGACCCTGATTTAGATTATAATCAATTAATTAGACCATGGAAGAGCAGATTAGGCATTCTTTACGTTGAAAAAAATTCTCTATTCTTAGATTTTTATTTAATTGTTACAACTGCTATAGCCATAATTTCTAAACCACGAGCTTTGAGGTTGATTAATTCAATAATGAAAAACCTTAAAGCTTCTCAGCAATTGGTTGATATATGTTTAAGGAATGATGATTTAAAGCCTTATTCTCCTCCTGGAGCAGAAAGAATAGTCACTTCAAGAAATTTATAATTAGAGATATATATTAATTTTAAGATTAAATATTCGATAGTTTATTTTCTTACACCTTTTTTCTTTTCAAAAATATTTGGAATGCAGTTTAAAACCCCAATTGATATTAATCAATTATTTTTATATGAAAATAAAGCTAGCTATGAAGATTCAGTTTCAATAGGACTAGTCAAACCTTATTTTATAAGCAATAAAAACTCACTCAGCTTAGGTTATAGATTTAGATCATTTTACAATGATGGGCATACTAATATTGACAACAACGCTGAAATTATTTCTTATTTAAATTCAACTAGTTATTTTGACTTCTATTTTGAAATTTATAATAGACTTATATATTTCAGGATTAATCCAACAAACAGAATAACTCCACAAAATAATAATAATAATAAACGCTTAGATAGCAGTTCAGATTATCTTAATGATAGGTGGAGTTTAGTTAACACTCATAAAAATTTTTTATATCAGTCAACTCTTTCTTTACACTATAATGGAATTGGTTTTGGTATATCTAATGAAAGCATGTGGTTTGGGCCAGGTTTTCATTCCTCTTTAATTATGTCTAATAACGCACCCGGTTTTAATCATTATTTTCTTGGAACATTAGAACAAATAAGATTTAGTAATTATGGCTTTAATTTGAAATATTTTGTGTATGAGAATACGGAAACTTACCCCTCATTCTTCCATTCTGCTCTTGCAGGCTCATTTACCATCTATAGTAATCCTACCATTTCATTTGGATTTGGTCGATCCTTTTTTTCAAAAAAACTAGATAATTTAAATTGGACAATAGAAGATGCTGCTAAATTAGTTATTAAACCATTATTTGGTTCTGATAAAGGACATGAAGGTTTATTTCCTGGTGAACCAAAGAATTGGGAACCGTGGGATCAAACTCTTTCTGGCTATTTAAAATTCTATTTTCCTGAGGAAAAAATACATATTTACCTAGAACTTGGTTCAGACGACAGTAGAGCAAATATGGCCGATTTAAGGGCTCATTGGGATCACAATATTGGCTATATAATTGGAATGAGAAACTATGGGATATTTAATTACAATCAATTATTCTATGGTATAGAATATATTTCAACAAAAAACTCAACTAATACTCATAGAGATGATTATTATAGGGGAGGAATAACCGATCCTAATTATTATGACAATGCAGATTATTTATATTCAACATATGGAGGCAGGAGAATTGGAGCGCACTCTGGTTCAGATTCTGATGATTTAATTTTTCTATTAGGCTATACAAAAAAATCACTCTCTTCAATAATTAGTTATAATTTTGAAAGACGCGGGATTAGCACAGGGTTAAGAAATGTACCCGAAATAAAAGAGGAAGTCATATTATCGCTTTATTACGAAATAAATAAGACCAAATACTCTATTTATTTTGAAAAAGAGAAAATATGGAATTATAACTTTGTTAATTCAAGTAAATCTAAATATAGTAATATTATAGGTTTTTCAATTAATCTATTAGTGAACTAGAGAAAATTATCATCAATTATTTATTTAAAAAACTGCTAATCTTCTTCTTTATTATTAGTATAAGTTTAATGACCAGAGCACAAACTATACTTAATCCAAATCCTTCTAAGAAAATAATATTAGAAAGATCATTATTTTTTAATCAAAACGATAATTACAAAGAAAAAATAGGATTAAATCTTATTTATAATTTTTATTCATATTTTAACACAAACCTCCCTAATCTAGAAAATAGAAATGGATTATATATACCAAAAGGCTATGGTGCTGGATTTAGCCCCTTAATTTATTACAATAATAAAAACCTTTTTCTTTCTATAGAGCCAGAAATTAATAGTTTTAAAGATTATGCTATTTATGCGCCAGAAAAGAAAAGTTTTTTTACAAAACTTAATGATATTCCACATGACAGGTCTATGATAGGGAAAAATAGAATTAAAAATATCGGGGTAAAAATTAAAATAAAAGATACGTCATTTGGATATGGGAATTGGGATCAATGGTGGGGAAAAGGAATTCATAACAGCTTAGTTCACTCAAATAATGCAAAAAGCTTTAACTATATATTTTTTGATAGCCACAATTCAGTTAATGACAAAATAAGCTACAAATTTAATTTTTTTGTATCTGATGGCATGCAAAATATTCATAATGAAAATTTTTTCCTTTCAGCATATTCCTTTATCCTTAATTATAAAAATATTGAAATAGGGCGAGCAAAGCATGTTCTGAGTGGTGGTTATGATAATATTTTGTGGTCAAAAAAAGATGCATTGCTTGTTCCGTTTACAAATAAGAAGAATAAATATTGGGATCAAATAATTGATTATTACATAGCCTTAAGCTACCCAGAAGCTAGGCTTAAAATTTTTCTTGAGATAGGAATGCCTAATCGATCATATTCTAATGAAAATAATTCGCTAATCTTCCCAGACCATTCTGTTGCATCAATACTTGGAGTAAGGAAATATGGTATTTTTAATATAGATGAGCTTCTCCTTGGCTTTGAATATACCAGTACCTTAATAAGTCAATATTATTATAAAATGCCATCATATAATTGGTATGGTAATTCTAGATATAATTATTCATCATTTTTAGGAAGAAGATGGGGATCTCATGCGGGAACAGATGCAGATGATTTTTTGGTATTTTTGGGATATTTAAATAATACTACAGGTTTATTATATGAGATAAACTATGAACGACATGGAGTTTCATACAATTTTCCCCCTGAAGTAAAGCTTGAATCAAGGATTTCACTCAATTATCATATAAATAACTTCTATTTTAATATTATTTATGAGAATGAATACTATGAGCATTACGGATTTGTGGATCAATCAACAAATGTTTGGAATGAGACTTTTGAACCTGGCTCAATTCAAAGATCAAATACATTATTATTTTCTATAGAGTATACTATATTATAACAAATTAATAATAGTATTACATTATGTAAAATAAAATTATCCTATCGATATAAGATAGGTTTTACATTTATTAAAAATAATTTGACATTATGTCAATAATATGTAATTTTGTATATGTATTTACAAAAAAGATTAATTTTATCAATAATATTGTGTTTATTTAATATAATATTAGCGCAGAGCTTTCAAGATCTTCAGCAACTTCAAAATGAATATAAGAAAGCTCTTGATAGGCAAACTTTGCAAAAATCAGCTGATATCTCAATCACAGAAAAAACATTAAAAAGCACTTCTCTTCCAAATAAACTAACGTATTCAAGAAAAGATATTGAATCGCTTTTGGTTAATACAGAAAAATTATTGAAAGAATTAAAATTTCTTGAAGATTCAACTAATAAAATGCCATACATAGGTTATGAATTTTTTTCTCGAAGAGATTCCATCCCATTTTGGCAAAATCTACCAATATCAAAAAATTATATACTTGGCCCAGGTGACGAAGTAATTATTTCACTGTGGGGAGAATCTAATTCTTTCTCTAATGAGATCATTAATAGAGATGGTCAAATATTTATTGAAAAAATTGGAGTATTAAATCTAGGTGGTAAATCAGTAAATGAAGCTAAAAAATATATTATTTCAAAATTCTCTCGTGTCTATTCAACATTAATAGGCAAATCGCCTAAATCTTATATTGATTTAACACTTGGTGAGTTAAAATCTGTAAATATTCACTTTGTTGGATTTGTAAAAATTCCCGGAGTTCATATGGTTCACCCATTTTCAAATGTGATTACAGGATTAATTCAAGCCGGTGGAGTTGATATCAAAGGATCATTAAGAGATATAAAAATAATTAGAAATAACAAAACTATTGGTTCAATAGATCTTTATAATTACATAATTAAAGGAAAGTCGCTTGACGATATTAGATTAATGGATCAAGATATAATTTATATACCATCTAGAAAATCAACCATACCCATAACTGGAAAAATTATAAGACCAGGTTATTATGAAATGCTTGAAGAGGAAACTCTTAGTGATTTATTAAATTATACTGGAGGGAGAGACAGGCAATCATCTAAAAAAATTTTTTTATATAAAAATGGAATATATAACAAAGATGGATATATGATTAATTACGAAAAAACTTCAAATTTTGTTATTTCTAAAGGTGACAGCATTCATATTCCCCAAAAACCTGAATTTGAAAACTTTGTAAATATTCAAGGTCAAATAAAAAATCCGGGAAAATATCCTTTTAATAATGATATGAAATTAAAAGATTTAATAAATGCTACAATGTCCTTAGATGATAAAGATTTTCTGAAAACTATGGATTTATCAAAAATAAAAATTTATCGGAAAAATCCCTCGAATAGTAACCCTTTAAGTATCATTACTGCATTAGAAGAAAATCTTAATTTAAGAAATGGTGATCATATTACCATTTCTCGAAAAAATGTTTTTGAACCTATTGAATCTATAGTAGTAAGCGGCGAAGTAAAAACGCCAGGAATCTATCCAGTAAACAATTTAACTACACTATCAGATATATTAGTTTTAACAGGGGGATACACTGATTTAGCATTAGAAGATGGTATTGAAATTTTTAGAGATTCACTCAAAATCGGATGGGAAAACGAATTATTTCTATTAAAAGATGGAGACAGTTTAAATGTGTTAAAAAAATCTGGATTAATATTTATTGATGGCGAAGTAAATGTTCCTGGATATATCAGCTTTAAAAAGAATGATTCAGTAAAAAAATACATAAGAAGAGCAGGAGGGTATACGTCATTTGCTCAGAGAAAAAATATTTATATTATATATCCCAATGGTATCTCAATTCCAATTTCAGCGTGGTCATCACCAAAAGTCAAGGAAGGATCAACTATTATAGTTAATCAGCGAACTATAGGAGAAAAGGAAGAGCTTTCTGGGTGGCAAGCTTTCACTATGATATCTAGCCAAGCTGGCAATATCGCCACAACGCTACTATCGCTATCTTTAATACTTAATCAAAGCCAATAGTGGAAACTAGAATAATTACACTAGGTCAAAAAATAAAACGCTATCGCTTAGTTAATGATATTCGCCAAGAAGATATGGCTGAAAAAATGGGTGTTTCTCGAGCAACTTTAATCAATTATGAAAAAGGACACACTGCAATCAATATAGATGTTCTAAATCGCCTTAAGAGGCATTACCCAGATTTTGATTTGAATGATGAAAAAAGTAAGCCGAAAATTATTGATAATAACACTATCGATTTTTCAGTATTATTTATGGTTTTATACAGAAGAAAGAATTATATCATTACAACTCTCCTCCTCACCATGATTCTTGGCCTTGGAACCTCATTTTTATTTACAAATTACTATTCATCTGAAATTTCGTTATATCCTGCGAAAAAAGATTTAACGCAAGGTGTAAGTCAATTTCAGTCAATAATTGCAAATTTGGGTGTAAATGCGCCCAAAAATGATCAAAATTTTCATATTCCTGATGTAGTAAAGTCAAAATTAATTGCAAAAAAAATTATTTTAAATTCATGGGCTATGGAAGATGGCAAAAATAGCAACCTAATAAACCTTTGGTCATTAAATAAAAAAAATTGGTTTGGTTTTAAAGATTCTCAACCAGCGGATTCTGCTTATTTTATTGATATTGCAATAAAGAAATTGAATAAACACATCGACGTAAATGAAGATAAATCTACTGGTCTTATAAGAATTGCTGCGACATTTAAAGATCCATTAATTTCAGCTAATATTGCAAATTATATAGTACAAGAAGTGCAAAGCTATATTCAAAAAGAAAATTCCGCCCAATCAAAGAAAGAAAAAATATTTATTTCTGACAGGTTGATTATAGTTAAAAATGAACTTGAAGAAGCTGAAATAAAATTAAAAGACTTTAAAGAGCGCAATAGAGGGTATGAAGATTCACCCGAATTATTTATGGTTTTTTCAAAATTTTTTCGTGAAGCAGAAGCTAAAAAAGAGGTCTATGTGATGCTGCAGCAACAATTAGAGCTTGCCAGAATCGATGAAGTAAAAAAATCTCCAATACTACATATTCTTGATAAAGCAGTTCCGCCTACTAGAAAAAGCTCTCCAAGAAGATTATTTTTTATGTTTTTATTTTCATTTATTGGGTTCCTCTATTCATCGTTTAGATCAATTTTTATTTATTAAGTTTAATGATGAAAAATAGAATTTGCGTAGTTGGTGCGGGTAGATGGGGAAAAAACCATATAAATAACCTCATTGACCTGGGTTGCTTAGGTGGGGTGGTAGATACAAATAAAAAAGAAATTGATAGTTTAAAATTGAAGTATCCACGTATCAATTTCTTTTTGGATCTTGATAGTTCTTTTTTACATAATTTTGATGGATATATTATTGCTACCCCATCTTCATCTCATGCAAGCTTAGCGAAAGAAATTATAAAAAAGAAAAAGCCAGTTCTTGTAGAAAAGCCTCTTGCTCATTCTTTAAAAGATGCAAAGGATCTTGAAAAAATTATAAATAAAACCGATGGAAAGCTTCTTGTTGGGCATTTATTGCTTTTTCACCCTGCTATATTGAAAATGAAAAAAATGATTGATCAAGGTGATATAGGAGATATTCAGTATATTTATAGCAATAGATTAAATTTAGGAATAGTAAGGAAGGACGAAAATGTTTTTTGGAGCTTTGCTCCTCATGATATCGCTCTTTTTCAATTTTTTTCAAATTCATTCCCTTCTGATATCAGTTCATCGGGAGGAGATTTTTTACAAAATAAAATCCATGATACAACTATGACATATTTGAAATATCCAAATAAAATTCATGGCCATATTTACGTTAGCTGGCTTCATCCTTTTAAAGAACATAGACTGGTAATAATTGGCACAAAAGGTAGTTTGCATTTTGAAGATAAATCTATTGGAGATGAGCTATTTTATTATAACAAACAAACTAGCAGTGCAATAAATCATTTTAAAAAAGAAACCCCAAAACGAATTTCCTATTCAGATGATAAACCATTAATGAATGAAATTAAATATTTTATAGATGTAATTAATGGTCACAAAATAAAAAAAATAGATATTAAAAAAGGCATAGATGTAGTAAAAATTCTTGAACTAGCAACAAATTCACTTAAATCGTAAATGAAAAAAACTAAAGAAAAATATTTTATTCATCAAACATCTATTATTGATGATGAAGTTTCCATTGGTGAAAAAACCAAGATTTGGCATTATAGCCATATTCAATCAGGGTCAATAATAGGTAGGAACTGTACTTTAGGGCAAAACGTAAACATTGGGAATAATGTAATAATAGGGAATAATGTAAAAATTCAAAATAATGTTTCAGTTTATGAGGGAGTTGAATTAGAGGACTTTGTTTTTTGCGGACCGTCCATGGTTTTTACAAATGTAATAGTCCCTAGGAGTGAATTCCCCAAGCAGAAAAATACATTATATACTAAAACATTAGTAAAAAAATCTGCTTCAATTGGAGCTAATGCCACAATAATATGCGGAAATACAATTGGGCAATATGCAATAATAGGTGCTGGGGCAGTAGTAACTAAAGATGTACCAGATTTTGCCCTAATAGCTGGAAATCCTGCCAAAATTAAATACTGGGTTAATTACAAAGGTAATAAATTAGAATTTGATAATAAAGGCATCAGCAAATGTAAAAACTTCATTTTTGATGGAAATAAAGTAACTATTATGGAAAATAATTGAAGATTATTACGGTTATTGGGGCACGTCCACAGTTTATTAAAGCATCAATTCTATCAAATAAAATAATTCAACAAAATTCTTTTAGTGAAGTAATTATTCACACAGGTCAGCATTTTGATGAAACAATGTCTGATATTTTCTTTCAAGAAATGAAAATTCCATTTCCAAATTACAATTTAGGTATTAACAATTCAAATTATTCAAATATGGTTGGCTCAATGGTTAATAATATCATACCAATATTGAAGAAAGAAAAAGCCGATGCAATATTAGTTTATGGAGATACTAACTCAACATTAGCCGGGAGTATATCAGCGGCGCAAATAAATAAACCGCTCATCCATGTAGAGTCTGGATTGAGAAGTCATAATAGATTAATGCTAGAAGAAACAAATCGAATAATTACTGATCACCTTTCTAGTTTGTTATTCTGCCCAAGTGAAGAATCAATAAATAACCTTAAAGCAGAAAGGATTAATCAGCGTATAGTTAAATCTGGTGATATTATGTATGATGCATTTCTACAATATAAAAATAAATTACTCAATCATAAGAAAAGCACATTTTCAAATTATATTTTATGCACTATACATCGCAGAGAAAATACCTTTTCAAAAAAGAATCTTGTTGAAATTTTCTCTAATCTCGATAAAATAAATTGCTCTTCAAAAGTTGTTATGCCGATACATCCATCAACAAGAAAAAAAATGTCTGAATATAAAATTAATACAGAGATAACACTTATTTCACCTCAAAGCTACCTTTCTCTACTTTCTTTGCTTATTGAATCTGATATGGTGATAACGGATAGTGGAGGATTGCAAAAAGAAGCATTTTTTGCTAACAAAAAATGCATTACAGTGAGAGAACAAACTGAATGGACTGAATTAATTGATCTTAAAGTAAATTTTTTATCAAATTCTAACACTTTATATAATAAATACAAAAATTTGTCATTTAATAATGAAGGATTTGGTAAAAATATTTATGGTGATGGTAAAAGCGCTGATATCATAGTTGATTCAATAAATAAATATTTGCATAATAAAATAACCTAGCTTAAATGATTGATCATAAACTAGTTGAATCAAAACGGTATTTTATAAATTCTTTTTATTTGTACTTATCTCATTTTTCTGACTATTTATTATCGTTTTTAACTTTGCCATTTATTGCTAGGGCTATTGGTCCTGAGGAATTAGGGCTAGTTGGCTTTACTCAATTATATGGAGCATTGATTTTACTTATTATGGAATTTGGTTCTTCATTAATGGCTGTAAGGGAGGTAGTTAAAAAAAAAGGTAATATTACCTTTTTAAGATCTTTTGTAAGCGAAATAATTTCATTTAAGATTATGCTTATTCCATTAGTTTTTTTGATCTCAATCATTACTTATTCTTTTATTCCAGTATATAATGATTCTTATCATTATCTTTTTATTGCTACCCTAGGTTCTATTTTACAAGGATTAGCACCAACATGGTATTTTGAAGGTCTAGAAAAAATGAAGTTATTAGCCATATCTAAAACATTTTTTCGGCTTATTTCTTTTATAGCTATAATTTTATTTGTTAATTCAAGCAGTGATGGATGGATGGTTATTGGTATAAATTCTATTTGTAGCTTTTTTGTATTTTGTTTGCTATTTGTAAAAATGAAAAATGAAATAAAATCTTTTTCTTTATCAACATTAAATAATATTGGAAAAATTTGGGTAAAGAGTAAAAAAAGTTTTTCCATTACAATCACACCAGTTATCTTCCAAAATATAAGCATTGCAATGTTAAGTTTGTTTGTTAGTCCTGCACAGTTCGGATATTTTTTTGGTTCATCGAAAATTCATTTAGCTTTTAACAATTTGTATGGACCTATTAGTCAGGCATTTTACCCTCGAATAAATGCTCTTGAGCAAAATAATCCTACTTTAGCAAAAAAAAGCATAATAAAATATTTATTAACTCTTTTCTTAATTGGAATATTTTTTTGTTTATTAATAATTACCTTTAGTCAAGAGATAATAGTTTTATTACTTGGTTCTAATTTTTTACCAGGCAAGCAGTCATTGCAAACTTTTGCTTTTATTTTACCTCTTACAGCAATTTCAAACGCACTTGGCCGACAGTGGCTTATGGTTAAGGGTAAAGAATCGCAGTATGCTAAAATTCAAATTATAGGATCAATTGCAAGTATAATTTTCTTATTGATTTTTATTGAAAGATTTGGAATTATAACAATGCCTTTATCTTTAATTTTCTTTGAAGTCACATCCATTATTTTAATTACTATTTATTTAATGAAAAAATGTATATGAAAGATCTTTTAAAGATTGATTTTGAAAAATTTGCTAATATTGTAATCGGTTCAGCAGTTATTGGTATTGCAATAAGTTATTGGGATATTTATTTATTTCACATCTTACTATCAGCATTTTTGTTATTAACAATCTTAAGAAAAAAAAATAATTATCAAGAAAATAAAATATTTGCATTAAAAATTAACAAGATTCTCTACCCTTTTCTCTTGGCATTCTTTTGGTATTTAACAACAATTATGTGGTCAGTAAATATTATCTATTCACTTAAATACTTCTTCTATTTATTTTGCGGTATTTCTCTGGTTGTCATAATTGTAAAGTATAATTCATCACTTTTTTCCTTTCAAAATTTATTTAAAATACTATCTTATTTAGTTATAATAGAATTAATTATTGGATTATTAGAATCATTTTCCTCTTTTCAAATGCCAATATCAAGGTATTCTGAATTACTACCTTTTTTTGGAAAAACACCCCAAGTTTTAGAAGCTTCAGATATTTTACTATCATTAAATTCTTCGCCTCCAACGGGGTTTCATTGGGATACTAATGAATTTGCACTATCAATGATGCTGGCTGCGCCATTTTTTTTGTGTTTAGATAGGGTCATTATTAAATCTTTAGGCTTAGCTTCAATTACTATTGTTATTATTATGGCAGCTTCTAGAGCTGTCTTTTTTGGCCTCTTAATTATTATTGCTTTATATTTATTATTAATTAAGAAAAAAATTAAGAGTTTAATTCTTGCTTTGCTTTCAGTAGTAGTTGTTTTGTATGGTATGTTTTTTCTTTCTGAAAGCGATAATCCAAATTTAAATGAAATAGCAAATACAATTAATACCGGTTACTTGTATCTTACTGGTGATCTTGATGTAGCTGGATCTTTAAAATGGCGAAGGGAGTTAGTTGACAACGGAATTAATGCATTAATTGAATCTAAAGGCCTAGGGGTTGGAGCTGGGGGATCAGTTCATATTCAAGAACAGCTTGGAGGTGTTGATGGAAGGTTCACAAGTATGCATAATTTTTGGATTGAATTATTAGTAGAAGGAGGTTTGATTTTTTTTATATTATTTATTTGTTGGATAATCAATATTATCATTAAGCTATTTTCAATAACAATTTCTACACATAATCAAAGAATAAAATATTTTTCTTCGTCACTTTTTTTATCAATAGTTGGTTTTCTACCAGCGGCAATTTCATCTAGCTCTACAATTTATTTTTTCCCAATGTGGATTTTATTTGGATTGTGTTTATCCATTATTAAAATATCGCATAGTGATAGATTTTTTCTTAATACCTAGAGCTGTACTTTATAGTCCTTTTTTAATAAAAGCTTTAAAGATAATAGATAAGAAAAGAATATTGTACGGTATTTAATATTTATTAATGAAAATGGCATTACTAGAAATAATTTTATAGTAGTAATAATTAACATTGAAAAATATAATATACTATTTTCAATAGAGCTATGATATAGACTAAAATATTTTATTTTACTTAATAACTGATTGGTAATTCTAATTTTTTGATTGCTTTTAGAGCTTTTACCACCAAAATGGATTAATTTTGACTTAGGATAAAATAATATTTTTTCTTGATTCTGATTTAGTCTTTTACAAAAATCAATATCTTCACTCCAGAATAGATTTTCATTAAAAAATCCAATTTTATCAATGATTTTTTTTTCAAAAAACATTGCAGCTCCAGAAAATGATTCAATTTCAAAGGAGTTATTGAAGTTTTTCTCCCCATAATTTTTTGATTTAAATAGTGAATCAAGATATATTAATTCGCCGATTGATGAAATCAGAGTTGGGAAACGCCATAAAGACCTTACTATTGTATTATTTTCATTTAAAATTTGAGGAGCAATCACCCTATAAGAGCTCTTATTTATTTTTTCAATTAAATTAGGAATACAATTTTTTTTAAGCTTAGTGTCTGGATTTAATAAGAAAATTTTATTACCCACAGCTTCTTTAATTCCTATATTTATCGCTGATGAAAACCCTAAATTTTTTATATTTCTAATTAATTTTACATCATTATAATATTGTTTAACTTTTTGAATAGTTGAATCGATTGAATTATTATCAATAATGATAATTTCGTAATTAGCTGACTTGTTATTACTAATACTATCAAGACAATTAATAATATAGTCTTCAGAGTTATAACAAACTATAATAATACTAACATCAATATTTTTTTTCATTGAAAGATCTGTTTTAAAAAATTATCTTGTAAAATGTATTCAATTATTAGATACCAAAACTTATGAAAGTTATAATATTATCCGATGGAAATTCTATCCACACATTCAGATGGGCAAAGTCATTATTTGATAATAATATAGATGTTGAGATATTTAGTATTTTTGAATTAGATAGTTCTAATAAAACAAAATATAGTAAACTCGGAATTAAGACTTTTTCAGCATATAAATCAGAATCAAGTTTTAATAAATACTCTGGCTATACAAAAAAATTAAATTATTTTTTTGCGTTAA
>CEUA01065452.1_pt1 | contig 22445 bp, 23 predicted proteins | sample 361541 | NCBI WGS metagenome assembly CEUA01 (sample SAMEA2623079, study PRJEB7988) | marine metagenome | isolation source: saline water (ENVO:00002010), including
TAGTTGATTGTAGGTTTTCAACAGACTTAAACCTTGAAACGGGTACCTCGGGTATCTTATGTATTTACCTAAAATAGAAGCTTCGCCCGGAAGTACGCTTTCTGCTCTTGCTATTATAAATGTTATGTGGTTAAATAGTGCCGTAAAAGTTATAATGGCTAAAATCCACCATATTAATGTTGTAAATACGAAGCCTCCTGGTACGGAAGATCTAGGATCTAATCCGTATTCCCACAATCCTGATTTGGTGAAAGAAAAAGCTTCTTCTGTTAGAGTTCTTTTTGTTTCTTTTTTGTTTGTGAATGTTTCTTTGTTCCCGGAGAAAATATCGTTTTCAACTTGTATTTTGTTGTCTTTTGATAAATCTTCGTGAGGAATCTCTATGGTTTTTTCTTCGTTATCCTCTTGTATACCTAAGGTTGTTTTAATAGCATCCGGTATTATATCTCCTAGATTTAATAATCCTTTATAATTTTCTGCTAATTCGTCATTTGTTGACATATTTTTAATTATAACTGATATTTTATTCGAAAGGGTTAAAAAACTTATTTCTTTTTATAAAAAAAATACTCCGTAGAAACCATCGCAACGTAAATTATAGGGTAAAACAAAGCCAACACCAACTCAAACAAAGAACCCACATTATAAAAACTAACATTCCTTTTTATCAACGCCATTAAAGAAACCCCAATAAGTATTCTTGACACTACATCGTCATTCAACGACATATTTTCCCACACGCTTAACGTGGTTCCTTTTTTAAGCAACGATTTACCCGATTGGTGAAGCCTATCAAAAAACTTTGACATAGCGTCTTCCTCGCTTTTAGATATCAAAACCTCCGGCTCTTCTACTTTTTTCGCATTTTCTTCGCTGTAAACCATTTCGGGAGATTTTTCTTCGTTTGCGAAATGTTCCCACCCCACACGACTTGCATTCCCAGAACTATCCATTTATTAATAATAATATATAAAATAATATGTCTTCTTTTACTAGTACTCATCATGATTTTCAACGACTTCTTTAACGGTTTAATTGGAGGAACCGTGTCCGCCTTGCTATTAAGCCCTCTCGACGCTTTCAGAATACAAAAACAACTCGGTGATAAACTCACTCTAAACAGAGAGGTTCTTAAAAGAGCAACGGTGGGTTGTTTGGCGGCACAGCCTGCGTTTTGGGCTGTTTTTTGGAGCATCAGGAAAGAAGTAAAAAAACACGTAAATGTTTATGTAGAACCTTGGATTTCTTCCTCCATATCTAGCTTTATTTGTAATCCTCTTTTTTGCTTCAGAACCCGTGTTTCTGCGTTAGATCATTTTAATCTTTCCATAAGAGATGTTTGGAAAGTTAATTTTGCCCTCCGGGACAAATGGACAAGAGGACTTGGTGCCACCTTTTTCCACAATATACAATTCTCTGCTCTCGTTCCACTAGTCGAAAGTTACAAAGACAAACAAGACACCTTATCAACTACCATTTTAAAAACTGCCGTCTCTAAAATTATCGTTGGAACCATTTGGTACCCCGTAGAAGTTTTTAGAACCTTTCGCAGAATGGGTATTGACGACTCCATTTCAAAATTCTTCCTCAAAACACCCCCTCACGTTCATTGGCAAGGCTACGGAATGTTTTTAATAAGAACCGTGCCGCAAACTGCCATAGCCCTTGGAGGCACTATATGGCTAACCAACAATCAAAAATGATCTCTACAAATATCGCTACAGTAATTCCACTTTACCAGATAAATATTATCGTCCAACATCCCTAATTTTTTATTACACGTGTGGCATATAACAATACCGTGGAAACGATATATTATGTTTAGCATTTCTACCGGTAAATTTACCACCATTATAAAAATACCTCTACAATTAAAAACAACAGTTTTACGCAAATATTACTAAACAACATGTACGAAAAAGCAATAACCCTCGCTTCAAAATACCCAAACACTTACGTATTCGGCGGCTACGTTCGTGATGTAATCATAGGAGGAAAAGACGAAAAATACCTCAAAGATCTCGACCTCTTCTTCCAAAAAGAAACAGACGTCGACGATTTTATAATGACACTTTCTATATTCTTCAAACTTAAAGACGAACTAGCGTTACGAGGAGAATGTTACACGGCATATCTAGACAACGAAAACGACGTGAGGACTTGTACATTCGTAGACGACAAAAAGCAATCTTTTAACATCGATTGCGTATTTCCTAATCACACCAACGATCCAAGATTGGTTAAAGAACCGATATCTTTAGAACATATCGATATGGATGTCAACATGTTCTACTTAAAACTTCAAGATTCCTGCGGAATACAAATGTGTCGCGGTCCACACCACAAGATTTTCAAACAAAAGTCTATTTGTTTAGCTTTGAACACTCCTGTGTTTTGGACAAAAACCATTCGTGGCATTTACGACAACCAATTCACCGTTTTGAACACACCCCGCCAACTCGCAGAAGCTCACAGAAAAGCTCTTATTTACGCTTCAATTTATAAGAATTACGTGTCCAATACTCGAGACTTCAATAACGAACGGAAAAAAGCTTGTAAATTAATCCTGAGAGCCGAAAAAATGGTATCTCGTGGATGGACTCAAACAACTTTGGAAGATGACAAAACAGAGTGGCTCGTCGTAAAATTCAACAAAATTCAAGAATTATTCGATAAAAAACATTGGAAATCTCTAAAAGAAATTATCCAAACCGAAACTAAATGTTCCATATGCCACAGCGATTACAAACCAGAAGACAGCGTTTTCTTAAGCCCTTGCGGTCACACGTTTCACGTTTGTTGCGAGAAAAGTAATACAACTACGGGACTGCTAGGTTGGATTAATCAGATGGTGAGGAATTCGATAGAGTTGAGAAAGAAGAACTTGCCCGATCAAGGCAAAGAAATGTGTTGTATGATTTGTTCTCACCCATTCTTCTAATCATAAAAAAAAAGCCTTTTTAAGGCAAGTAATCACAAATATGAGCGAAACCGACCCTATAATTTCACCTTTAGCCCGAAAGTTACCGATGGAATTAGTAAATAAAATTCTTCTGCTTCGCCCATCACACCCAATAACAGAAATTATAAAGCATAACTTTATAATTATAGAATGGTACAATATGCGAAGTGGGGAAAAAGAAAGTGGAGAACCTTTGTGGTGTAAGAACAAAAAAGTGTTCAATCAATACGAGAAACACATAAACGATTTGAATAAAGCATATTTTCCCTTGTTAAAACATCACGTTCGTTACTTGGGAAAGTAAGTAATAAAATTGAAAAGCCTTTTAAGGCAAGTAATTTTATTGCTTAATTATTAATAACATGGACAAAGAACCAAAACCTCGAAAAAGAAAAAGCGACAAGAAAAAACGCAATTTCGAACACAACGGAAAGTACAGTGCCAAACACATCAGAATAACCGAAATTTTAAAAACCAAAACCCAAACAAACAATTCCCAACAAAAATAAATTTATCACTTCGTACAACCTGAATCTTTGCACGGCGTCGAATAAATCAATATACCACAATAATCCTCATTCGATTTGGAATAATCCTGATAATCATAAACCCTTATTTTAATCGCTTCACCTAACAATACTCTAAACGTATCCCAAAACTCAGGACCGTGTCCGTAAGTCTCGCACATCATATGCGAGAGCTCGTGAATCATTACAAACATTGCGGTATTCAAATCTTCAACTTCGCCTTTTATCTTATCTGTAACGCAAATTCTTAGCTCGTAATCTTTATTTATTATATAAGCAATACTAGATTCGTTGAAATCTGTTTCCCGAACTCTAACCTTGTTCCATCTTTGATATAGCCGGTTTGCTTTTTCTTTGTTAGGAAAATCCATATTTTTACAATGTTTAACTAAACGATCTACACGTTCCGATATTCGTTTAAATATATTTATAACATTTGACCTATTTGAAATATTTCTCACTCCAAGAACCTTACCTCCGTACTTTTCGAATAAAACCTTTTTTTGTAACGTAAAAGATAAATTGAAATAGGATAGCACTATATTTATTATAACAGTCAATATCACTAATTGTATACATATATTAATAAAATCCTCCCTATTCTTATAAAATGTCATTAGAAACCTCTAGTCCTCCTTTAACATTAACACAAGAAAAAAAAAGGACTCCAGAGTGCGAACTTCAAGCTGTTAGAATTGAGACAGAATCAACCAGATTTAACCAAGGTTCGCCTCATTTTAATAATAGAAGACCGGAGAGGGTTTCAACAATATATTATGACGAAGAACGTAATGAAAGAAGGATTTATGGTTGTTGTAATAGTAGAAATGGGGGAATCTATCCACGAATGTCGTTGACAACTTCGTCTTCGGCACAAAATATTCAAGCTTGTAGATTTAACGAAGATCATAATATTTTTATTTACGAAAAATTGCGAGCTTCTCCGTGGAAAACAATATTTAGAGATTCTTTAAGAGATGCAGAACAAGCAGAAGAAAGATCGGGTATTTCTAGAACACAACCTGAAAAAGCAAAATATATCGTGGAAAATATAAAAAAAAGCAGTATTTCCAACAGTTTAGACATTCAAAGTATAGAAAAATTGTGGGAATCCATCTACGATTGTCACGGAGAAGAACGAAATCATAAAATTAAAGAAAAAGAAAACGAATCTTACTACATAATAAAATGGTTAAAACATCTCAGATTGTTAGGTTTAGGATTCAAATATTTAGACTTTTGCGAAAAACCAGGAGATTTCAGATTGCTCAAATCAACCGGTCAAGAAGCCCAAACCCACCAACTCATTAAAAACGGTTTAGTCAACCAAAAAAATATTAAACTTTTCAAAGAAACTGTTATCGCATTAAGAAAACATATCAGCTACAAAATAATAACAGACGAAAACATATCCAAAATATGCTTTGATCCTTATAATACATACAGCAACCCTGATTTCATAGAAAAACCTATAGATCCAGAACCTCTTTTCGAAAAACTTATGACTAGTACCTACAAAAATAGGAACGACTTTAAGGAAGAAAATAACGACGCGTTAGAACAAAATTCTTTGGATGTAAACAAGATTTACGAAGAAATCGGAAATTCAAACGGCACCGAAAAATTCAAAAGCATTTTCTGCTCAAGAAACACATCTGGCTACTTTTCTTGTTCGTCGTCCAACGAAGAAATTAGCAAAAAAAAAGAATCGGTTTTTAGCGTAAAATCTATAACCCACCTCTACGAAATATCTTACTCGTTTTTTATCGTTTCTGTGTTACTTTGTTTGCCAGTTTTAGACTTTTTGGATTTTTTGGAAAATAAAGACTCTATCATCAGTATTATAGAACTGTCTTTCGATATAATTCCTTTTTTTCAATACATTTTCGGAACTTGCTATTTTAGAACCCCCCAATTTAGATACTTTCTTAGAAAAAAATACGAAGCCCGCTTTTTCTCAAAACTTAATATGAAAATCACATCCATTCTTTATTTATCCTCTATTTACGGACTACTATTATACGGCTTATCCATGTACTTTTATTATCAAGCAAACCTCTTCAAAATAATCGTCGGTTCGTTATACGGCATGTTTTCCGCAGCTATTATTGTAAACAACGCCATCGTTTTTAACATCGTTTTTCAAGACCAAAACAAAACTTTTGACAAAATTAGACAACAAATAAGAATTGGCTACAACATGAACTTCCACGAAAAACCACCAAATAAAGAAAAAAAATGCTGCTCAACTTTATCCACTTTGTGCTGCCAAACTAACCCCGTGTCTAAATGCGAAGAGACTCCCACCCCCCTCGAAATTAACGACCTAATAATAAAGGTTAACGAAGCCCGTTACGGTCTTGAAAAAGATATACGTGCCTTTAACAATATTTACGTATCTTGCGCCACTAGCGGGTTTTTAGGAACCATATTTCTCATAGCTATGATAATAAACAGACAGAAACGTAACATGGTCATCTTTGAACATATAGAAGACGAAATTCACCTTATTCTTACTTCCGGTATTTGGTTTATTCTTTTCATTGTTTTTACCTACAAAGCTTTATCTATAAACGCATCTCGTTATAAACTCATAGATTATCTAAGAACGCCTTTTTACACACGTCTCTACCTTTCTCGACACAAAATCAAAACTTCCGGTTACTCTTTTAACCAGATTGTGACAAACAAAAATAAATGGCTCATAGAAAACGAATCCGTTACTTCTTTGGAATGGGGAATTCTTACCGACGTTTTAAATTCAGAATGGTACGAATTCAACTTCTTCGGCTTCAATATCGTACCTCAACTCGCCAAAATCGGCGTTAGTGTAGTCGCATCTTTGGTAGTTGCTTTGCTAGCCACTTTATAATTTCTTCTTTATAATAAATGATACTCAAAATTTCCCAACTTGCTCTTCAAAAAATTACAAACATTTCCAAAAATCACAACAATCTACCAATACTCATCGGCGTTAAGGGAGGAGGCTGTAACGGTCTAAAATACTACATAGAACCCCTCGAAGACAAACCAAACAAATTAGACGAAAAAATCACAAATTTACACGATTCCCCGCAAATATACGTTTGTGGGAAAAGTGTACTACACATTATAGGTTCGGAACTTGTTTGGAAACAGGATATCATGGGAGAACGTTTCGATTTTGTTAATCCAAACGTACAATCTACTTGTGGATGCGGAGAAACTTTTTCTATTAAATCAAATATTATTTAGATTTTTTTTAATATCATTTAACCAATATTCTAAACCCAATTTATCTAAATTATATTCTTTATTAACCATTTTTGTATACTCACTATTTAAAAATTCTTCTGTTATTATCTCAAAATTATCAACCCACAATATTGGTAGATCATTAAAATATTTATATAATATATCATTTTTTTTTACTATTGGAATTGTATTTACATATAGTGATTCCCAAATCCTATGACAATCTATACCATTACCTTCTGGTGATATACAGAATTTATGTTTTGAAAGATCATGAATATATTGTGACCAATCTACCTTTTTATTTTTTTTAAATCCATTTTTAATTAATATATCTTCTGTTAATTTTCTATCTGGATTAGTGGTCGTAGAAAAATTAAAATATAATAGGTATTCTTTATGATTATCTTTATTTTGTATACATATATTTATATCACTGCCGGGCCATTGTTTATTTTCTAGTCCTATTGGAATTCCTTGTGTTTTGATATGATATTTCATATTTTGACCATACCATCTTATGAGTAATGGATTATTTATTATTTTATTATGATTACCAGAAGAATAATCTGAATTATGATTGACCAGTATAAAGCTCTTTTTAATGTGGGGCATAATTATATTTTGGAAATAGTCAAGATAATCCGTTTTTACAAAAAAAATAGATGATTTATTTATAATATCCAATATATTATCAGTAATTATTTGATTATAATAGATAATATTATTAGTATGTTTCTTAATGTTAGGATATTGTATTAAATGATTTTTTTCATATATAGATACATCCGCAATACTTGAAAATAATTCACCTGATATATAATCTATTGAGGGTAATAAATTATATATTTCCCAATTTATTTTGGAATATTTACTCATTGGTCTATAGCAATGATAATCCGTAATTTTACCTGAAGTTATATCATTTCTTAAATTATTATTAGAAAAAATATCAAAAGTACCTCTATCTAACCGCAAAAATCCAGTTTTTTTATCATCAAAACGAACAAAATTATTAGTTTTTTTATTCCATTCCGTTATCTTATTAAATAAAATAATTTGGTCAGTACACCATCCGGTATTACCATGCCCTTCTTTTATAGTATTTTTACTAAAAATATCTTTTATAATATTTACAATATCATCAATAGAATTAACTTTAAAAATATCTTTCCATATTTTTGGAGTAGCTACATTATAACACATTGCTATTTGTTCAGGGTAACAGGCTGCGGGACCCCTATAATAAATAAATTTATTATCGTCAAATTCTACTATATTTTTAGTATAATAAGTACTATTCATAGGGAGCATATCCATATCTGTTATTAAAACACCATTTTTATAATCAAGAATACATGGATATAATAATCTAATAAATTGTGACGTAAAACTGGTTATTACATTATCAATTGGTTCAAAAAGAATTAAATTATTTTTGAATGATAAGAACTTATCTGGAATATCCTTAGCGATTAATATAATTTTTACATCTACATCAGGGTATAATTTATTCCAAGTTTTAATGAAAATAGGGATAAAATCTAAATATAATAGATTTTCATTTACAGCAGTTAATACACAGTCTAATTTCATTATATATTGACGTTCGTTTTTTTTAATACAAAAAAAACGAATATCACGTTTTCAAAAGCCCCGATAAAGAAAAAACCGTGTACAAAAGAGTTTTTTATACATTTTTATACATGATAAAAGGCGCTAAACCAATTAAACTGGAACGACCGCATTAAATACGTCCCCTCCCTCAACAAACACCATAAAAACTCTTGACTTTTTCCGAAGTTTTAAAAGCCCGCTTCTCTACATCTGATATACACAAACTCTCCAAATTCCGCACCCTCGACAGAGCCACATAAGCTTGACCATTGGCAAACACCCTAAAACCCAGGTCCACTTCCAAATAATCTATGGTGGCACCCTGGGATTTATGTATGGTAGTCGCCCACGACAACTGTAAGGGCATAAAAACCTTCAACGTTTCGTACGTAATATCATCTTTGACTTCTATTTGTGTTATCACGTAAGTCCGCTCGCTTCCCGATAACTTGATCTTAACGCTGTCTTTGGTTAATTCGACCACCGTTCCGCTTGTTCCGTTTATTATGCCCTCGTCTGCACAAACATTCCAAGTCACCATAACTCTACAACCAACGCACAATTGTAACTTTAAAGGCAAACCCACATCATAAGTAAAAGACCGTGGGTTATCTTTCATTAGTGTTTTGAGTTCTCGCATGTTTATGCGGTTTGCTTCTTCGTTTGTAGAGCGGAGACGGGTGTAATTTTTGCCTTCTTTTCTTTCGCATTTCTCTAGAAGTTCGATGTCTTCGGTTGTAACGTTTCCAAATCTCGAACGTTGTAGTATGCCTTGAAAAATAGAATCTTCGCTTTGTCTAACGAGAGTTGACAGGTTTATTGTTGTTGGGTTCAACCGTTTCCATTCCCGAGACTCGAAGCAGTACTCGGCTTCGACCGGCGCTAACTGGCAAAAATCTCCCACAAATATCATTTTGATGCCTCCAAACGGTGCTGCGTTTTTTCGAACAATAGAAAGGTATTCCGATATCGTATCAAAATCGCTATCAGAAAGCATAGATATCTCCTCTATCACCAAAAACTCTAAACCCAATATCCTCTCTTTTACGCTCTCAAACTTATACAAGTTTCTCGCCAATTCACGAGCCGTCTTATTTATCAACCCCAATTTAAGATAGCTGTGCACAGTCTGCGCCCCTATCAACAAAGCCGCACAACCCGTCGTAGCAGTAACCCCAACAACTTTACGTTTTAAACGCAAACCGTTTATAATATGTTTCAGTGTGAACGTCTTTCCCGTGCCCGGACAACCTGTTAAAAATATAGATTCTTGCGTTTCTATTACTTTGTTGTAGGCGTTTTCTTGCTCTTCGTTTAGGGTCAAAGCTTGTTCGGCGATAGGAGGTTCCGGGGAGTGTTGCGGAATTGGGGTTGGTTTTTTGCGTGGCGATAGGCTGCTTTTCTTTTTTTGTAGGCACTCCTTCTCAATGTTGTAGGTTTGTGCGAGTTCTTCGAGTTTTTTACCGCTTTCTTCCGATTCCAAAACTACCATTTTGTGCCACTCCGATGTTATAGACCCCGGCGTTCTCTGTATATTTTCTGCCAACTCTTTTATATTACCGGTGCTCGCCATACACTCTCTAACTTTTACTCTGTCTGAATCATTCCAACGCTTGCCGTGATTTGTATAGATCTTTGACATTCTACTAATTTTATTAGAGCCAGCCCTTTATACACCTTTACCTCAAACTGCTTATCGGGGCTCGCTTATTCGACGATACGTGAACCAAAAAACAACGCTCAAAATCCATATACTTTCTCACGCATTTAACAACATCCGCTCGTGTTATTTTTCTAACATCGCCTAATATCTTTTCAACCGTTTGATACTTTCCCCACGATACCAACTCGTCTCCGTACAAATCCACTATATCTTTGCTCGTAAGAGAATTTCCCCGTCTCAAATGCTCTATGTACAAAGTCTTATGTCCTATAAAATGATGTGTATTGAACTTATTCAACACATCTTTTATACTCGAAACGCATCTCTCTACTTTTTTGGTATCGCAGCTCCATTTTATGTCTATGACAATTCCGTACGGTTCTATTTCTACGTCGCAACTGACAGAATAAACCAATCTTAACGTGTCCCTCAAAATTTTGTACAAAAGAGAATCCAAACCGTTTGATAAAATTCTAGAGGCAAGTTCTGTGGAATGCCGAGCCTTATTTCCTCCTTCAAAAGAAGTCGTGTAAAAAATTAGATTACACTGAGATTTTTCCACTTCTGGTCTTTGGATGTGGATTACGTCAGGTCCTTTACAAGACTGGGGACACATTTTTGGAACTCTGGAGACGAACCGTTTTGGTACGTGTTTCAGAGGTTTGAAATTTGGAAGTTTTTTGCCGGAACTTGCGACTATGAACATGTTTCCCCTGTAGTTTTCTCTGAAATACTTTTGTAACACCTTCTTGTTAGATATGCGAGGCAGTGCGGAAAGCATGAGCTTTACGTCATTTCCTCTATAATACCCGCTGTTTGGAAACAGGCGTTTTATTATAGCATTTTCAGAATAATATTCAGTGTCTTCTAACAAAGAGATTAATTCCTGTCTTATTGCGTGAGATTCTCTTTTTATGTGCGTAAATTTTGGACGCGAAGCAATTTTAACCAAATACTTTACGCAAAAATTTAAATGCTTTCTCGGCGTCGAAAACCAAAATCTAACATAACCCGGGTGCGTCTCCGCATTTTGCTCCAAACCCATACGTGCTGAGGTTCTGTCTATATTATCATTCGTCATCAATACGTGTTCTAATAAATGATTTATTCCCGCTTTATTTTTAGGTTCGTCGTACGTGCTGCGTCCCACGTACAAACTGACGGTTTCGTAACCTTTTGTTTTTGCTTTAGGTAGTTGTATTAAAGGTATTTCCGACATTTATTATTAGCATATATATTAATATGATATACGATAACAATATATGGAATATCGATACGCTAGCGCTTTCGTCCGGAGGAGTAAACGGCGTAATGTTTCTCGGGTCCGCCGTAATTCTGAAAGAACTTAACATTCTGGAAGGCATTAAACATTTCATCGGATGCTCTGCGGGAGCAATAGTCGCCGGTCTTCTTGCTTGCGATGTTGACCCAAAAGAAATTCTAGAAGAAGGGTTGTATTTGGAAATATGCGACTGGAATAATAACTTAAAACCAACAGAGGGTCTAATAAAAGCCAAAAAACTAAAAGAACTATTGTATAAACATTTTGGAAACAAGACTTTGTCCGATATTCCACGTCGTCTTACTTTTAGCACTCTCAATTTAACAAAAAATAAAACCGTTTACATTGACACAAAAACGCACCCAGAAATGAAACTTTTAGATGCTGTTTTAATGTCTTCTTCTATACCTCTCTTTTTTCCTTGCTTCCTTTACGAAGGCGATTACTTTGTTGACGGAGCTATCACAGACAGCTTTCCCATTAATTTGTGCGAAAATAAAACAAACGTTTTGGGTATTTATATTGATATATTCAACACGCCACAACAAGACGTCGGTTGCTTAAATAACGGAGGTCTCTCTTCTTTTCCCGGGTTTGTCAAAATGATTTTTTCTTCTGTTATAAAAGAATTATTAATGCTAAGAAATACAGACGATTATACTATCCTTCGTCTCAACCCTGAACATGATAATAATAATAAAAGCGTTTTAAGCCTCATTAAAATTTCTCCAGAACACAAAGTACGCCTCTTCCATTCAGGAATTGATAATACAAAACGATTTATATACCAAGAATACGAAAGACGTAATATGCTTCTCAACGATCCTAACCCTTCTTCATCCCATTAGAAACCCAAATGTGTAAAGGCGTGTCGCTAGCATCTAATACGCCCCGCATTCTTTTTAAGGTCTTCTTTTCTTCTTGAAGCACTTTTTTAAAATATTCGCTTTCTTCCATATCACCAGGCTCTACACGTTCTACATACCAACCGTGGAATACGTAAGCCCTTTTTAAACTTCTTGTCAATCTTCTCAGCTCTTCTGTGGGATATCTACCTTCTTTTTTGTAATTACCTCCTGTTAGGCAATGTACTAACACGTCTTTTTTATCGGAAACAAACTTTTCGATTATTTTTTCTAATTTTTCTTCGTTGGGGCATTCTTCGTCCGGTTTAAACAAAAACACCACATTAGAAAAATTACGCGGTCCTTCATATACTAACTTCTTATCAACATCCTCGTCCTCTTCTGTTTTTCCTTGTTCGGTATTATCCAATTCCTCTTCGTCTAATGTCATCTTATTATACATGATATACTATTATAATCTTGTACATTATTCTCCAGGTATTTTTCCTATTAACCTCTTATTTCCACACGTTTTGTTCTAAAAATTGACGTGAAAAATATTGTTACAGCAATCAACATAATTCTAGTAATCCTCTGTTGTTTCTTGATCTCTTTTATGTGCTGTTTTAACAAAACTACCTCCTTTTTCAGATCACGGTTCTCTTGTTCCAAACTACCCAATTTGCTAAAAACTATATCCTCACGAACTAACGAAGTCTCTGTATCGAGTACATCAGGACATCCTTCGGAAGACGACGAATACGCATCAACAGCTATTATATCTGCCGCGCCTGGTTCTGGAACGTAAACAGGATCTTCGTATGATACGGACTCGGCACTATTATTTGGCGTTTTAGGCATTATAGTTTCTTCTTCTTGTAAATTTTCTTGTAAATTTTCTTCTTTTTCTTCTTTTTCGGTATTTGATGAAGAAATACACAACTCGTTATCTGAATCTTCTTTTTGGAGAGATTCGTTCAATTTATTAAGATATTTTTTGTGACAATCTCTTTCAATATGATAAACCAACTTTTTGTAATTATCGTACACACCCTTTGAAGCGGTACAACTACACTTGTACTTAGACATATTTTTGGGTATTTTTTCTAGATTATCAAAATATAAACCGTCATTTCCTATAGACGGTTCGTAAGTCCAACAAATATTCGACATTATTAATATTAAATATGTTAACTTTATATTCTTTAACTCATAAGCTTATCTGCTACTATTCCAAAAATTAATCGTCCTATAACAAAAATAAAACACAATATTAAAAATAATATTATGTCTCGTTTTATTACTCCCGTATCGTGACAATATCCCGTTTCTACTTTAGAACACATCTTTTTCCCACTAAGAGGTACAGAACAGCCTCTAGCGACTTGTTTTGTGCTACATTTAGCTCTGTAGCGTTCGTATTTTTCTTTTATAATTTCTAGAGAAGAATCGTCGTAATTATCTTCGAGTTTTTCGTTTACTTTGTTGTGTATTTTCCAGAACCATTCCACCAGAGAATTTCGTCCGCTTACGTCGGGAGGGAGTTCTTTGACAAACTGTTTGTACGATTCTCTACAATATTTACATGGAAGAATGTCGCCTATTTGTACAAAAAAATTGCTGTAGAGATTAGCGGTCGTTCCGGGCGTGAGTTCTTTTTCTTTATCAAACTTTTCGGGGTCTACTGGATACCCAAAAGTCACACAATGAAGAAAAAACCATCCGGGAGGACCCCACACACGTGTCATCATTCCATTATTAACGTTGGTTTCTTCTTCGGCTTTATTCATTTTCTTGATAATAACACAGAATTTTATTTACCAATCTTCGCCCTCTTGTTCTCCGTATTCATCTTCGCCGTCTTCTTCTTCAAGCGCTTCTTCTACAATAGAGAAGTCGTCTTTTTCGCTTTCTTCGCTTTCTTGCGAAGAAGCGTCTTCTTTTTCGCTTTCGTCTTGGGCGAATATTTCGTCGTACAAACCTTCGGTATCTTCTAGATCTGCTTCTTTTTCCATTTCTATTTTGAATAATTCTTTCTTTAATTTTATGAAACCTAATTCTTCGATGTTACACGGTTTGGAAAGTCTTATTTTTTCCTCTGTTTTGTATTTTTTTTTTAGTTGTTTTTGGATGCGTTTTTGTAAATTGGGAAAAATATCCAAAACTTCCGTGGATTTTATAATGTTTTCCTTATCAATCTTCTTCTTCTCGAAATAATCCCTATACTTACGTTCTCTAATCAAATAGTTCTTATCTACCCACTCCGCCGATTTAAACCTTTCCAGAAATTCTTCCCACGTTTCCTTGTTCTTTCCGCTTTTTTGCCAAGGATCTATAAGAAGATGTTTTGAAGCATACAAATCAAACTCACACACCTTCGACCAAGTCATAGGATTGAATCTCCCACGCTTTTCAACAGAATCGCACAACGCTTTCAGTCTATGTTTAAAAGTATCATACTTATTACCCGAAACGTACGCGTCCAAAATTTCCACGTGCGACGCTAACAATCTGTCACAAAGTCTTCTCCATACTTTTGTGTATGTTATATCATACATCTTCACCGTTTTTCTAAAATCACAAGGCTTCTCCGGATTTTCTATCCAATTCAAATTCAGCCCTGTGTCTTTCAACTTAAGATCTTCCAACAACATTTTTGTTGTTGCGCATTTGTAAATAAAGTAATTTTTCATACTATACATACTACAAACCTTACCACAATCGCACATAACATTTTCTCGTCTCATCATTTTCTGGTAGTTATAATTTATTTATACGCTTTTTTCTTAAAACTTTTATTCTCGGTCTTTTTATAAAACACAATGAACATTGGTAGAAATTCCGTAACATTCGCAGAATACAACCCTTCAGACCTTTTCTTCAACTCCTACACACCTTCTGTTTGTGACGAAGACGACATGCGTTCCGTTAGAAGCGGAGGCAGTCACAGAAGCACGGGAAGTCACAGAAGCACGGGAAGTCACAGAAGCACGGGAAGTCATCGAAGCAAAGACAGTCACGGAAGTCACAGAAGCACGGGAAGTCACAGAAGCACGGGAAGTCACGGAAGTCACGGAAGTCACGGAAGTAGAAAAAGTATTCTGAAATCTTCAAACAAAGAAATAGAAAAGATGGTAAGGCAGGAAACACGAAGCATAAATAGCAGGGAATCTCGTCGGGAAACGGAGACGGTAAAAGACAGGTTTACACGCAAACTTATCGAGATGCAGGAAACGGAGCACGAAGTACACAACTGTAGAGATTTGCTGAAAAAATTAACAGCTAAACACGCCCAATTACAAAAGTGGGTAAAAACAAAAATGTTCGAGAAAGCAAAAGGAGAAAAAACACAAAAAGTACAAGTCGCTTACGGAAACACTGTATACACGCTGAATACTAAACAAAGATACAAAGGATCGGCACCGGGAAAGAAAAAAATCCTAGGCATCATCGAAAACTTTTTCAACGAAAACGACCTTTGCGAATTCATGGCTTCCCCCTCTTCCGTTAAAGCTAAAAATTTACACGATTACATTTATAGCGACGAAGTTAGAGGATACGTTAACAGAAGTCAATTTTCCAGGAGATCTATCATTCCCCTGAAAAAACCTTCAAAAAAAAAATAGTTGCTTATAGTAAATGTCTCAAGAAATAAATAGGTTGTTGTGGGGATTTACGAGAATGCTTACTAACAATCCCTTGTTTAGATCTTACGAAAGTATGAAATTTTTAATTATTTCTGCTGTCGCAGTCACTGCAGTTTTTTTGTTGCCTTTCATTCGTATAATTCCTTTTGTTAACGATTTATTAGAGTTTTTGGTGTTTGTCGCCACAGTTCTTTGGATGATTGTTTTGTTAATAATCCTTTTGTCCTTTACCAGTTCCAACTTTCAAAGCGGTATTTCCGTAATAAACCAGATATTCATAATAGCACTGGTTTGTATATCATCTTTCGTGTTTACTTTTCTAATAAAACCAAACCAGCACGAAGAAAAGGAAATTGTCAAGAAAGAAACGCTTCTTCAGTTGAAAAGCGACTACGCAAAGGTATTAGCAAAATATCTTTATTCGGAAAATTCCAAAACGCTGCTTCCTTTTATAAAAGAGCAAGAATTTTTCAAGTCGTACCGAGACGCCACTATTAAGAAAATAAGAAACATTTTACCGAAAAAAATTCAAGAAAAAGTACTAAGCCCGTTTTTTGAAAGCGAAAAACCAGATTCAAATAAAAATGAAGCTGTCGTCGATTCCTATTTCGTACAGTGTTTTATGGTAAACGCAAACATAGAAAAAGAGTTAAAAACGCTAGGTTCAAATTCTAAAGAACCTCCCACGCCGCAACAAGAACTCCCCAAAACTTATACCAAAGTCCTCGAAAACGTAGAAACAATAAACAAGAACGTTAACATCGAAGGAATTTTCCCACTCAGTCATGGAGAAGATTTTCTCGATTCAACTTTGAAACACATTAAATTCCTCAAACGTTTGGGAGATTCCGAAAAAAGCAACGGACGACTAAATAACTCTACAATAGCATACAAAGAAATTTATAACAAACTCCAACAACTATTCTGCGGCAATTACGATTTTTGGAATTCCCTCCTAAAAGCACACACAGAGCAAAAAGGAAGTTTGACTTTAAATATGATTGACAAAGTGAGGAAAGACCCCCTAATCAACTGTTCCCCCACAATTGACAACTTTTCAAACTCCGCAACTTTTCCGCAAAAAGCTTCTTTACAAGACCTCATAGATAAATCATAAGGCTTTTTTTGCGTCCCAATATCTTAATTAAAAGAGTAAGTATTTATTAATATGTCCATATCCGGCAACAACCCTTCTCACAAACGACACCGTTCGAGCTCCGGACCTAAGGAACGTACGCCATCTGTTTATCAAGAAGAAATATTTACCGACACAATACAACGTGTGAGATTTACAGACATTTTACCATTAGTTTTGTGTGCCGGAATTCTAGTTCTGCTTTATTTCATGATCAAGGAATACAACGCAGAGCGTAAAAACATCGAAACCCACATAGCCTCTATGGCAAACCGCCTAGAATCCATAGAAAAATCAAGCCACCGCAAAACAGACCCTCCTCCGCCCACCAAAGATAAGGACGTGGGGACGTACGAACTTAAAGATTCTATCGTAAGCTTCAACCCAGTTAACGAAATACTTAACAAGGATGAAAAAACTCCTGAGAGCAATTCAGAGGAAGAGGGTAGCGTGACCGAGGAAGACGGTCACGACGGCGACGTCGACGGCGGTGACGGTGACGAAGAAAGCGAGGACGGGGAGTTTAGTTAAGCAAGTTGTCTGTTATTAACATATCTCTGTGTTCGTGAACCAATTTACACAACATAACGTAAGCTTCCCTGTATTCAGAAATATTATTGTACCCATTGATAAGCACGGAACCGGTAGAGAAGATGAGAAGCGTTATTGTTGGTTCTTTTTTTCTTTTGCCGACAATTTCGGCAGTTTCGTTTACTTTAAATTTGACATTTATTCCCGGATATTTTTCTGGCATAAACGTGGAACTTATTACGCGACCTCCTACCGAAAGGTGCTCTTTTTTTAACAACAGATCGTTTAGTATTATTTGTTTTATTTGCTTGCCTTTCGCTTTTAAGATGTAAAACGAACTGTTTATCTGAATTATCCTCGGCTCGTCCAACTTTGTGTTACAAGGGTCCATTCCTCCGTCTATTTTTCTTATTATAGAGGTTACTATTCTAGGAATGAGTTTGATAGCGTGTATGGTGTTGAATCCTGCGTATTGAAACTTTCCGTTTGGAAAGCATTTTAAGCTGACGTTCATCAATTTGTTGTCGCCTAATCCGTCACGGACTTGTATTTTCCAAAGCATACAGTTGTAAAACATTGTTTTCTTTTTTTCTTTTTTTTGTTCTTTCTTTTCTTTTTTTGAGGGTCTTTCTTCTTGGTACGAAATATCTTCTACATCCACGTATTCCAAACTTTTTAAATTCTCGTATATTAAACCTAAATCTAAGACCGTATCTCTAAGCTCAGTACACACTACCACGCTAACTATTCTTAACGGAGATATCTCAATTACATCATCATCTTCATGATCCGGATTCAAACTCGAATAATGTATACTATTCAACACATCTTCAAAATCTCTATCGTGACAAATATCGCATTCAGTTATATCCATTTTAATATTTAAAGAGGATGTCTTTAAATCTTCTGGGATTGATGGTGGGGTCTTTTTTTTATTGCGTGAAAAAAAAATTAGCAAGTCCCATAAAAAAATGTGCAAAATATTCGGTTAATATTGTGTTTTTATCTTGAGATATCGTGTTTAAAGTCAAATTTATGATTTCGTCAGCTTCTATTTTGTTTATCCTGCGAATGAATTGGTAGTTTTCAATAAAAATAGGAATCGTCGTCTCATTAAAACTTTGTACTATATATCTAAACATATATAACGACATTTCTACATCACCTATATCGTTGTAATTTTCTTCGTAGTTTTGTATAGCATCTATTATCTCCCACACACACTGGTCTATTGTATTTTTACTATTTATTAATTCTTCGCTGAGTTCTGGGTCGTGTTTCGTTTTGTTCGCAGTTATGTTCCACTTATTTGCCAAACTTGTTATTTCAGCTATTTCGCAATCTGTAAAAATCGTCCGTGTTGCGGGGCATAACGGGGTTTCTCTGTCGTTATTAACTATATAATACAATAAAGGTTCTAGATTATAACTTTGTCTGGTATTTCCAACTTTTTTAGTGTAAAAAGGTACTTCGGGAATATCCAGGGTGAACGGACACTTATTCTCTACTTCTAGGAATTGCGACATTATCAACGTAATATTATATGTTTTTAAATTAAAGATAATCAGTATTGTATATTAATGAATGCCGACTTTATGGAAATAGATACCAAACCTCCTCCAAATCCAACACTAGTCAGCATAGACGTGGGAATCATTAATTTGGGATGCGTAACGTGCGAAATAATAGACGAGGACACCGCACCAGAAACCAGACCTATAACTATCCAAAAAATAACAAAATGCCGCCTTATGAATATAAAAGAGTTGACGCTAAAATGTCAAAATCCGAATTGTCGTCTTAAACACGAGCCGGGTTCGGCAATAGATTGGGTGAATCATTTTATACAATTGTTTCGGGAAGACCTGGAGAAGGCAAAATACATATTGATAGAAAAACAACCTCCGGGAGGTTTACAACACATTGAGGTGCTATTAACTCAAGAATTTAGAGAAAAAGTAACATTGATTTATCCTAGAACTTTACACAAATGGCTGAAAATATCTAGCTTGACTTACGATCAAAGAAAAATCGAAACCGAAAAAAGAGCTTCCAAATACCTGGAAAATTACAAGGATTGGGTTAAATTTCCCGAGCGAAGACACGACATGGCAGATTCGCTGTGCTTCATTTTGTATTTTCTCGCAGAAAAAGATAAATTAAGACGCCAAACTATAGAAATACAAAAATTTAACATACTTTCTCAAGAACTAATAGGACGTGACATAGAAAAATACGCTTATACCCCCATTTCTGATGACGGGTACGAAACCGATACCAGCTCAAATTCCGGAAAATCTTCGCCGCTGCCGCCGATCCAAATAACATCTACACGACCCGACATTTGCCCTTATTGCTTCAACGTTGACGAAAATAACATTGTAGACGATGTCCACAACGGAACGCTTTTATGTATGAGCTGCGGAATGGAAATATGTTTTATGGACAAAATCGAAACATTCCAACAAAATAATAACCCTCCCCCAATCGAAAGCTTCAAATATCAAAGGTCGTTAAAATAATATATTTGTTAATTTATAAAAGTCATAAATGAACAAAGATATATTCGCAATAAGAGCATTCCCTATTTTTTTCACAGTAATAATATTCTTAATGTCTATTGCTTCTCACAAACAACTTCTCGAAACCATCAAAAATATGGACGAAAACATTAAACTACTCTGGTTTTTCTTCATTAGCATACTTTGCGTATACATCACAGCCAGAATTAATCAAGCAGAAAATACTTCCATCGCCGGCTGGGCAGTAATGACTGCTATGCTAATAGGGATTATGTTGTTTTATGCCGTAAGCTGGTACAATCTCGACGAAGTCATACAAAATATTAAGAAAAACCCCACGCTCTCTTTTATGGCTTCCATGCCTTTCTTTCTGATACCTATGATAATATTCTGGAGTTTAGAGAGAAACTCCAAATTCACCTACTCGGGAGCGGGTCTTTTTGCCCTATCTTTGTGCGGGCTTATCATGATGGGTCTCAATTCTAAAGAATTCGTAGACGACCCAAACCCCAAAAAAGGAAATCTATACAGAATTCTAGCCGGCGTAATACCCGCCGCCCTACTGCTTTTAACATACATGGACAGATACTTTGTTCACAAAGGTCGTCACGACCAACGTGCCATAGTATTGTGGTTCTTAGTAGCTGTAACTACGGTAATACTGAAAGAATTTGACGCTCTAAAACAAAGCGACATACCTGACAATATTTGGTTCGGCGCCATTTCCGTTTTAACAATGGTTGCGGCTTATAACATTTACAAAAACCCTTCCAAAGGCGATTTTTCACAGTATTCTAGAACTATTATGTACGTTTCCCTTATAAGCATAGTTCCAATAATAGCCTTACTTTCCAGCGAAGACGAAAAACGCCAAAAAACAGGAAAAATATGGTGGATTTGGCTACTGGCTTTTATCAACATCACTTTCCTCGACGGATACATGAAATTCGTAGCCACTACCAAAAAAGCATCAACAACCTTCGACACTGTATCCAATACCGTTATCACTTTACCCGTAATTGTTAACTCCCTCTTAGCCGCTTACACTTCTTACTACGGATACGTTTTAACTACAGACACATTCCAAGATCTTACCAAAACACAACTGACATTCCTTACTTTAGGTACTTACGTGGCGGGATTCTTAACCCTGATATTAAACACCACCAACCTCGAAGAAAATATACTAGAGAATTTTCTCGTAAACATGCCTTAGTCCGTTTCTTCTCCTCCTTGCCACGGTAAAGGAGCTCTCGGAACAAGACGAGTACTTCTTACAACTCTTGGTACTACAATAGTTTCTCTCGATACCGTTAAAGTATTCGTTCGGTCCACTCTTTGTTGCGTTTCCTGAACTTCTGTAAAATCAGCTATTTGCTCTCTAGCAGTATCCCGCAACTGACTAGCTACACGACGCAATGAATTTCTGCGGTACGGATTTCTACACGTTGGGCACGAATTTTTACGCCATTTATTAATACATGCCTTGTGAAACATGTGTCCACAATCCAAAACTTCTATAGTTTTTTGGCACTTTGCGTCGTATGTTATAGACTCTAAACATATAACACATTCTTCCTCTTTTTTTATTTCGTGTTTACACAACAACTGGTACTGCTCCAAATAGCGTTTTTTTAATTGACTCGTGTTGTCATCGCTAACATTTGATACAACTGTTGTTGGACGGACTACTCTTCGTATGGTTTGTTGTGTATTGTTCAGTATTGAGTCAAATTTCTCTTGGTACTCTCTGATATTTTGTTTGTAACCATTTAAATAAGCCCAGTATAAGTAAAACACCACCGCATAACTGTAAATTTTAACCGTTTCTTGCGGCAAAATGTCATTCGCGTACCGCAAAGCCTCAATAACATCCCTGTCCAAATTCGGACCTTCAAACCCATCTATATTTGGCAAAACATAATCACTGCTACCTCCAGAATATACTTCATATATATAAGTTATCATTGCCGCCAACTTAGCGGGCTGTTCGCAAATTTTAGGCACGTCTTTAAACACTTTACACTCTACTGCTCCAACATGCCCCAACATCGCTATCAATATATAACAAAATTTACTATACCCTCTAGAAAGATGTACATTCATAGTTTCTCTTATACGTGTTATAAGCCCAAGAATCGTCAAAGAATTATGATAAATTATCCCTTCCGTTACTCTAGCATTATTATTTACCGTTTCTCTTATATTCCAAGGTATTTGTACATTTAAAGAAAGTCTTTGTTCGGTCATATTGATTCTTAATATATTGTAATTTTTTAAATATTATATTTTATCCGCAAATTACAATATATTTATTATCTGACTTCTATTACACTTTCTCTGTTACAATGACAACATGTGTATAATAGCATTATCTTAGAAAGTGGCAAAGTTATAATTGCCCAATCGATGTTTTCGCCGTACAAGTATTCTCCGCACAGTTCGCACCACTTTATTTCGAGTTTACCGTGTTTTACTAT
>CEUA01093327.1_pt1 | contig 22258 bp, 28 predicted proteins | sample 361541 | NCBI WGS metagenome assembly CEUA01 (sample SAMEA2623079, study PRJEB7988) | marine metagenome | isolation source: saline water (ENVO:00002010), including
TTCATTTTCGTCAACTGTCAGATCAACGATCCAGAATTTCTTGGCCCTTTTCAAGCGTGAAAGAAGAGTGTCTATTTCCTTGGAATTTATGGTCTTCTTTTTCCCATCGATCTCGAATTTAATTACCTGATTGCCGATGTCAAACCCGTCATCAGTAGGGATATCATGAGAATTTGTTGTTTTCTGTGATATCTCATTTCTATGTTTGTAGCAAAAATCACTGTTGAACTGTGCAGTCCGCCGGCAACCGGAGTACATGCACGGGCCGCCAACTTTCACGCCAACACATCTTGGTGATCTGACATCAAGATTGTCCCGACATCAGAGATTCAGTGATGTGCTAGTTTTACCAGAGTCGAAGAACTCAATCAACAGTGATGCCATCTCTATGCCAATTCTAGCTTGAGCTTCAAGAGTGGAAGCAGCAATGTGGGGGCTACCATGAAACGAGTCATGATTCAAAAGTGGGCTTTGTCCGAGGGGCTCTGATTCAAAGACATCCAATGCCAGGGTTCGCAATTGTCCGCTTTCCAATGCTTGCAGAGCCGCATCTTCGTCGACTATACCACCTCTTGCACAACTAACTATATGGTTGCCACAATCAATTCCATCGGCACCAATTTCTGGCATCATCGATATCCTTTCTGTGTTGATCATGTGTCTAGTCTCATCTGTAAGATTGCAATGTACGGAGATATGTGTGCAGTTTGAGAAGACATCGTCTACAGCATCATGCATTGTTATTCCTTCAAACTCTTTATCGACAAATGGGTCATAGGCATGTACGTCCATCCCAAATGACCTTGCAGCCTGTGCTACGCCCTGAGCTATTCTTCCGAAACCTATCAGTCCGAGGTTTTTACCCCCAATCTCTGTTCCTCTGAGATTTTTCTTTTCCCACAAGCCAGCCCTTAGTGTTCTGTCTGCTGTAGCGATATTCCTGGTCGATGCGATGAGATGCCCGATAGTTATCTCTACGACACTTCTCGTAGATGCACCGGGTGTATTGCAGACAACTATACCGTGCTTCGAAGCCTCATTGATGTCTATATTGTCAACGCCTACACCAGCCCTTCCGATGAAGCGTAATCCACCTTTATCGCTGGTAGATGCAGCAATCTGATCTGCAGGAAGTTTTGTTGCACTGCGTATTACTACGGCATCGAATACAGACAGTGCACCGGTAGAAATCTCATCAGGATCAAAATGGCGCAATACTACTTCATGACCTTCATCTTCTAGCATTTGGACGGCTTCGTCGGACATACCGTCCGTGACTGCTATGCGACCCATGACACTACTTGTGCAAAGATGTGCATCAACATTGTGAATTGCGCTTCCGGTGGATTGATATTGAGTACCCCTTTTTCAGTAACAGATACAATGGGATTTGAATTGCCAGAACTAGAATATGCATACGACGCACTTGAGCCACATATCGATGCTGAGACAATGGAACTGCATCACTCCAAGCATCACGCAGGTTACACTGCTAATCTCAATGCTGCAATAGATGGAACAGATATGGAGTCTAAGGGAATAGAGGAGTTGATGGTTGAAAACTTCGATAATGCGGCTGTAAGGAATAATGGTGGCGGTTTCTGGAACCACAGACTGTTCTGGTCTACAATGTCCCCAGATGGAGGCGGGGATCCTAGTGGAAACCTTGCGAATGCTATCGATGACTCCTTTGGTTCATTTGATTCTATGAAGGAGCAGTTCGCAAAGGCTGCAATGACGAGGTTCGGTAGTGGATGGGCTTGGCTATGCGTAGTTAATGGTGCTTTAACAATCTGCTCAACGCCAAATCAGGACAACCCACTAATGACTGGTGAAGGAGTCCCAATCCTGGGAATTGATGTTTGGGAGCATGCATATTACAAGAGTTATGGGCCCGGTAGAGCCAGTTACATCCAAGCATGGTGGAATGTTGTCGACTGGGGTGCTGTCGCTGAAAATTATGAGGCTTCAATATAGTCAATTTTAATGAGTTGTTTACCATTTCATTATAGTTACTAGATACAACGCGAACACGTGGTCGATGATTACGAGGCGATGTTCACTTCGATCCTAATTCTTGTATCTCCAGTATTCTTTGCCTTACCAGTATCCTTTGCTTGGAGGTGGTGGGTTGGCATTGAACCAGAACACGAACACTACAGGGAGAAAGTGCGCAGAGTACTTGATTCCGGCATACCTCTGGTACGATATAGGGGTGAGTTGGATGCAGAGGCAAGAAGGGTCCATCTGAAATCGGAGAGGCAGGCTAGGATCGAGGCCGACCTTCTGCATAGGCTTAGAATTCAGCATTTCCTTCTTTTCCCGAGTCTGATACTATGGCCTCTCGTAGGGATATTCGCTGCAATAATCAGCATCCCCATGATGCCTCTTTTAAGATTGGTAGAGTGGATTCTGATAGATAAGAAAGCTCTATCCGGTGTCGCAGTAGTAATACAGAAATATACCCGCTGGGAGATAATTGGGATTCCCAGACTTGATGATGGATCGAAGGACTTCGGAAAGGCTCTAGCATCGATTCATAGGATGCCAACAACGGTTTTTCTCGGATTATTCGCTTATCTCATAGTATCATACGCGCCGATTAGTTCCTTTCACGTACTGCTACTCAGCGCATTTGTGTATATCATCCTAGTATCTGCAATTTCCGTAATTAGAGCTGCAACAGAAAGTACACTTACATTCGCAGACCCCACTAATCGAAGGATCATCCCTATGGATTCCTATGTGGACGAAAAGCTAGGCCCATGGGTGGGTGTTGGTCTTGTTTTCCTCTTGTCTAGGCAATTGATGTATGGATCAAAGATCAGGACCGGGGAACTGCTAATTGATCCCGTCCCATTCTCTATTAGCGTCCTGTTAGTACTTTACACCGCTACAATAATTGGCATTACCGTTGAGATTCTCTTCTTCAGAAATCGAGGTCGTGGTGTTCGAATGTCATTCCAGAGACAGATGGTGGAAATATTCAATCCTGATGTGTATTTATTCAATAGGAATCTTGGTTCTCTAAAGATAATCCCATTGATGCCACTATCCGTGTGGCTGGAATCAGATGAAGATTATGGGGCAATTATCAAGGATGATCAATGACCTCTAGTGAGTAGTCGTTTCCTTCAATTTTTATCACTTCGGGAATTGAGTTTCCTATCCTAATTAATGCGAGCCCTGAAGCACGACCATCATAGAAACTAGCAGAGGAAATAGAAATAGTGCCAAATTCAGGGGTTTTCTGTTTGCCCAAGAAGAGAGGGTAATCCCCATTTATTCTACAAATACTTTTGACTTTGCTCCCACGACTCTCCAACCTTGCATGAACTTCTTGACCGGGGTAGCATCCCTTGTCATTGCTAACAAGTTCCCCCAAACCCACTTCATCGGGCAGATTTCCCTGGACATCGCACATTTCCCTAATTCCAAGCATAATCCTGCGGCGATCCAGTCTTTCCGAATCCATTTCTGAGAAGTTTGAATCCCGCAATAGAGAAACTATCTTTTCTAAGTTCTCATACTTTACCAGGACGTCGATTAAAATACCATATGTAGATTTGATTTTAACGAAAAGATGGTCATCCTTCTCGATTAAGACATCCGTACTGGTTTCCTCCATATCGACACCAAATAGTTCTACTATTGTCGAAAAATCGAAGGGGAAAATGGATATTCTAAATATCGCATTGTCCGCTATCAGTACTTCGCATTCTTCATCCCATGAAGTTCCATTTACGAGTTTTCTCCGAGTAGCTTCTTTCTCAGAACTTGATGATGATAACAGTATACTGCCGGAAATTGTGAAAATTGACCCCATGTCGTATATTCTACCATTGGAATGGCAGAATAGTGCATTCCTTCTAGAAAGGTCTGACATGTCCATGATTTTGGTGGACACAATCCTATCTAGGACATCTAGTGAATCACCCCCTTGAATTAGAGTTACTGCATCGTTACGTACGAAGAACTCTGATTCTGGAATGGAAGGGGACAAAAAACACCTCAGCCGAATGACTGACCGCATCCACATGAGAGATCAGCATTGGGATTCTCGATTTGGAATCCACCACCCATCAGGGTCTCTTTGAAATCGATATTTATTCCGCTCAACAAGGTGCTATCTTTGTTGTGAACTAACACATCGATTCCCCCTATGCCGATTCTCTGAAAACCATCATTTCCAGGATCTTCGATGATTTTCATATCGTATAGGTAACCTGAACAACCTCCAGATTGAGCACTAATTATCAGAACGTGAGATTCTTCGTCGCCAGCCATATTCTGTTTTAGTGCAGATATGGCAGTGTCAGTAAAGTTCAGATTGACGTCTACGACTTCGGTTTCCGTTACCACTGGCAATGAGAATCCCTCGCCACCCAGTAATCCCATGTCATCCTGTTGAAATGGTTATATTTCAACGGTTCCTTCAAACACTCGTCACACATATCAATCATGCTCGTGTGCCCCGTCCATGGATGGCTTTGAAACTAGGGCTATCGCAAAACTCACTGACGATGGCATGATGCGTAGTATCGACCACGTTACGTCCGAAAGCCCCCTGTCTATTGTAGTCGATAGCGACAATCATGGCAGACATGAGCTTGGCATAACAATGAGGACCCCGGGGAATGACAGGCTCCTGGCCATTGGATTCATTTATTCAGAAGGAATTATCTCCTCCATTGATCAAATCCAAGATGTCGAAGTCAGTGAAAATCTAGTCGAGGTGAAGCTAAATGATGGATCGATGTTTGATCCCACGGAACATTGTAGGATAAGCACTGTGACATCATCTTGTGGAATATGTGGTCGTTCAAAACTATCCAGTGGACTAACTGAATTTAATGAAGAATTGGATGAGCAGATGCATATTAGATTGGAAACTGTAACAAAATGCCTTAGATCTGTGTTAGAGAAGCAAGAGGTGTTCACGAAGACCGGCGGATCGCATGCATGCGCAAGTTTCAGCACTGATGGGTCCATTGAGAGGGTTTTCGAGGATGTAGGTCGGCACAATGCGTTTGACAAGCTCGTTGGGTCTTACCTTGAAGAAGGAGGGGTGGCCCAATCTTGTTTAGGCGCATTTGTTTCGGGGAGGGCTTCATTCGAACTTGTACAGAAATCCATACGCGCTGGATTCCCGATAATGGTTGCAGTGGGTGCCCCTAGCACACTCGCTGTAGACTTGGCCAAAGAATATGGATTGACTCTAGGCTGTTTTGCTAAGAGCCATTCGATTACACTATTTAGCGGAGTCAGGCGAGTTATGGAGTAGGATTGGCTTCCTAGGATTTGTGTATTTTCTCTCCTTCAAATCATTATGATAATTTGCTCCAAGGCCAGCTCCATTGACAGCCACCCATTCTGAGAACTTGATTCTGCCCAGAGGACTCGCATCAGTAGCCATCAAACCTCGCATAAGTCCCTTGATCTCGGCTCTCGTGATTACCCTATCCTGTAAAAATAGTCCAACCAACTTCCCGAAAGACCAGCCAACAATTGGTGGGACCGGGATGATCAATCTTCTTACTCCAATTGATTTGGCTATTAGAGTGACATATTCTCTATAGGTGAAGGTCTCAGGACCAGCAACATCCAGAACTGAGTCTTCTACAGACTCGCCCTGATCGACAGCAACCCTTGCTACATCCTCGATATGAATGGGTTGGATTGGGTAATTGCCCATGCCGAAAATTCCGAAGACGGGGAACTTGCGTATTAGCCATGACATGTTATTGATTAGAACGTCCCTTTTACCGCCAAAGAAGACCGTGGGCCTAAGTATGGAATAGGATAGGTTTGACTCGGTTAGAATCTTCTCTACTTCCATTTTTCCTCTGAAGTATGACCAATCAGGAGCCTTGTGCGGGTGAGCAACAGAAAAGTGCACTACTCTCTTTACTCCAGCTTCTTCAGCCGCTAAAAAAAGCCTACGGATGTTTTCAACGGCGATATCGTGAGCATAGCCACCTTTGGGATCCTTGTAGCGAACCCAATATGTGTTGTAAAGCACATCTGCATCCTTCAAGGAGGTAACCAATGATTCATGATTAGTGAAATCAATCGGCAGGACTTCGACCCTTCCCTGGAATGGATCATCTCTCCCCTTAGCATTTGTCAGTGTTCTCACCTTTTTCCCCCTCGATAGCAACTCCCTTGCTATCCATCTGCCTGAATATCCAAATGCTCCCGTGACGACATGGACTGGTTCGGACATATTTGTCCACATTAGTGGTTAGACATTATCTTACCCTCATTACTTTGAAATGCCCAACGCATTATTCTACCACATGAGAGTATCTCCCGATGCAACGACTCCGATGGAGGATGGTCAGCCTCGTAAAGGGGCAACTAGCAAATCAGCAGCAGGATTTCCGGCGATTCTTTCCACAGTAAAGCACAGCGTCTCAAAAATGGGCGTTCTGGCAAGTGTTTCTAATTTATCCAGTGTAAACAAATTCGACGGATTTGACTGTCCGGGATGCGCATGGCCGGATCCTGATCATGATAGGACCTTTGCTGAATTCTGTGAAAATGGCGCTAAGGCAGTAGCTGACGAGGCTACCAAAAGTAGAGCCGGTCCGGAATTCTGGTCCAAATGGAGTGTATCAGAATTATCGAAGAAGCCTGATTTTTGGTTGAACCAACAGGGCAGGATCACTCATCCATTAATCCTCAGAGAGGATTGTAATTACTATGAGCAAATTTCCTGGGATGAGGCATTCAAATCAATAGCAGAGGAGTTCGCATTACTCAATTCACCAGATGAGGCGATTTTCTACACTTCTGGAAGAACTAGTAACGAGGCGGCCTATCTTTGGCAGTTACTTGCTAGGAGTTTTGGAACAAACAACCTGCCCGACTGTTCAAATATGTGTCACGAATCTTCTGGTGTCGCACTCAAACAAAGCATAGGAATTGGCAAGGGTACCGTAAGACTTGATGATTTTGATAAGGCCGATCTGATTATTGTTGTTGGCCAAAACCCAGGTACAAATCATCCACGAATGCTTACCGCGCTTAGGGATGCTAAGAGAAATGGCGCTTCGGTTGTCAGTATTAACCCACTAATCGAGGCAGGCATGGTTAGGTTCAAACATCCACAAAATCCACTCGAGGTACTGGGTTATGGAAATGAGATTGCTGATCGCCATGTTCGTGTTAGGATTAATGGCGACCAAGCACTTTTCAGAGGCTTTGCCAAGGCAATGATGTCCAATTCTTCTGAAGATATGGAGTTCATAGACGAGTATACAGATGGTTACGAAACCTATCGTTCAGAGGTTGAAAGTAGCAATTGGGATGAGATTGCGAAGATCTGTGGCGTACGTAAATCTGAAATCAAGAGTATTGGCGAATTATTGGGGAAGTCAAAATCTACAATCTGTTGCTGGGCAATGGGGCTCACTCAGCACAAGAATTCTGTTGCTACAATACAAGAGATTGCGAATGTACTGCTGCTCGGTGGCCACATTGGCAGAGAGGGGGCGGGCCTTTGTCCTGTTAGGGGACATTCGAATGTTCAGGGAGACAGGACCGTGGGAATAAACCACAACCCGTCCGAAGAATTCCTGACTTCTTTGAATACTGAGTTTGGGATCAACGTCCCCGTGAACTCTGGACTAGATGCAGTTGAGTCCGTGAGGAAAATGAGCAAGGGGGAGGCAACGGTATTCGTTTCGATGGGGGGTAACTTCCTTTCGGCGATGTCCGATACCAAAGCTACGGCAGAGGGTTTGCTGAAATGTAGGTTGACAGTGCAGATTTCAACTAAGCCGAATAGATCTCACCTAGTTACGGGGAGAAAGTCCATCATTCTCCCATGTCTAGGTAGGACTGAGTTAGACAAAACCGGTGGGAAGGAGCAATTTGTTACTGTTGAGAATTCAATGGGAGTAGTCCATAAGTCAATTGGCAGAAGGAAACCAGCCAGTCCTCACCTACTTTCGGAGTGTGCCATTGTCGCGGGACTAGCTATTGCAATAGAGGAAGAAAAGGGCACTTCTGGAATACCTTGGAATGATTTAGTTTCTGATTATGACACAATTAGAGATTGTATTGAGAGGACCATTCCGGGATTTGATGAATACAATGCAAGATGCAGGCTTGATGGTGGTTTCTACTTACCAAATCCCCCACGTGACAATCGAGTATTCAATACAGAAACCGGACTAGCGAATATTGTTACCCATAAACTGCAGCCTATTGTCACTCAGGAAAAAGAGTTCGTAATGATGACGATAAGGTCGCATGATCAGTATAATACCACAATTTACAGCACAAATGACAGATACAGAGGCATTTCGAATGGAAGGAGGGTAGTAATGATGAATCGTGAGGATATGGAAACTCGCGGCTGGCAAGAATTCCAGAGGGTTTCCATTACTTCACACTTCGATGGTAGTGCGATTTACTCGGAGGGATGGACGATTGTCGAATACGACATCCCCCTCGGTAACGTAGCCACCTATTTTCCAGAGTCAAATGTGCTAATACCGCTGGATAGCGTTGCAGATTCTAGTAATACTCCGACCAGTAAGTCAGTAGTGGTTACTATTGAAACTATGAATTAGACCTTGACTGGCGTTTTGCCTGCTCACGAGAAAGTAGGCGACATCTGCTGATCTGCTTCTCGCAAAGTTCTAACTCTTGCTTTCCCAATCCCCTTTCAATAGACTGGGTGAAACACTTTATCGCGTCATCGAACATTTCTACAGCAGCATATGAAGAACCCATGTTGAATAGTGTCCGGCCAGTAACACTTTGAGGATCCATTCCTATTGCTGTATGATATGCAACGACGCTCTCAGAAAATCTTCCTGAATTGTATAATGCGTTTCCTCTACCATTCTGGGCCTTAACCTTCAGTTCGATCTCAGTAGGAGGACAACCCCCAATAGCCTTCTCAAAACTCGATAACGCCTCATCGTTCTTTCCTTCTTCCAGCAAGTTTATCCCCATGTTGTACCAACTAATTGATTCATCAATATCGCCACGTGAATCTGGTTCGGTGATGCCAGACTGCACCTCTTCTACAGCCATAATTAGGGCTTCTCCCAAATCATCTTGATTTGACTCCACATGAGCGGGTTCCGGCTTATGTTCTGACTCTATAGCCTCTGCTTTCTTGAAGCATTGATTCGCACGATCTTCGTATCCTGCAGAACGCAGTGCACCACCAAGACCGCGCCACACTTCAGGCGTATTTGGCGACTCCTCGAGGAGCCCCTTCCACAATGCAACGGCACCAGAATGGTCACCGGCTGTAGTTAGAGTTCTTGCTTCTTCGTAACTATCTGGGATAGATTCAAAATTCTGATACGCGGAATTTATTTCATTTTGACCATTCTCATCTTCTATCTGTCTAGCTTCTATGAATACTCTTTTTTGTTCGGTGGGTTCTGAATAATCTGCTATTGAAGATAGTTCATCGTCGTCAGAAATTGTTACTATGGCTGATCTGGCATATTTCGAGGCTGCCAAGGGATCACGTTCGGCGAGCAGGTATGCAAGATTTGCTACCGTTGCAGGATGATTTGGCATGATCATATCTGATTTTTCGAATGCCTCGACTGCCTTATCTAGAGAATTGACCCTAGTGTATAGGACACCCAGGCAGTACCATGCAGTTGCATTTTCAGCATCGATTTCGAGAATGGAGAGGTAGGCTTCGATTGCCCCAGTGTCATTGCCCGACCTAGCAAGAGTAGCTGCAACCTCCATTGACTCGCCTAAACTAGTTCCCACAAATACTCCGAGAAAATTCTGGTGAATAAGTATTCTCAAAGACAATCGTGATGATGTCCTAGTACATGATAAGATATTGAAATGAGCACATAATTGAAGACAGGGTGACGACTGTGGGCCATGTGAGTGACCCAATAGTTGTGATGGGAATTTGCGGGTCTTACGACCTAGATTCTGCCAACGGGAGGATGTTAGAGATCATTCTTGAGGAGTGCGATGGACTTGGGGCGGAGACTGTGATATGGGACCACGGAGTCAAACCATTGCCCCTGGTTGGTGCTGAAGGTAGTTGGGACGACAAAAATGTGAAGGAATTCCAGGAAATGGCAGTGTCTGCTGATGCTTTTGTTCTCTCGAGTCCGGAATATCACGGTACCATGAGCGGAGTGATGAAGAATAGTCTAGATTGGTTATATTCAAAACACACCTCAGGCAAGGTCTTCGGGCTAATATGTACTCTTGGGGGGCAGAGTAGCAACAATACGCTCAATCACATGAGGATTGCCGCCAGATGGATTCATGGTTGGGTGACTCCTGAACAAATTGCAATTCCAAATATTAAGAAGGCTTTCAATGAGGATGGCTCCCTTGTCGACGAAGATATCAACGGCAGGGTGAAAGATCTTGCCGCCTCAATTGTAGAAAATACAACCAAGCTGAGGAGATAGAGTGGACATTTTTCCCACCAGGAAGGATGTTGACTGGGAAGAGTTCGAGTCGGGGAATGTAGTAATTGTGATGAACAAGGATCTGAGTTCGCTTGAAGAAAAGATAGCAAATTTTGTAGGAGCCCCAAAGACTGTCAAAAGGCCGCTAGATGAAATGAATAGCAAACTATGGCTATTGATGGATGGAAAGATGACTGTTAAGCAGATAGTTTTGGAAATGGATAGGATTTTCGCTGAGAAAATTGCCCCGTCTAACGAAAGAGTGAATCGTTCAATCGCTGATTTCGTAAATCTGGGATTGGTAAAGTTGGATCGGTTGGGTGTCGAAGGTGAATCGGAATAGCCAATTGGGTCATTCTTCCTCGACAGATGCTCGAAGCACCTCGTCCTTGTTTTCCCTGTATCTGGCAGAAAAGAAAATCATTAGAGGTATTACTAGAACTAAAAAGAAGCAGCCGATTAATGCAGAAAAGCTGTACACGGTCTCTTGGACGGGATTAAGTCTGAACTTCTCCAATTCTAAAAGTTCGTGAGAGGCGTATTCTGATTCCACTAGGATGCCTTCACTAGAGGCTATTTGCCCTTCATCCTCGATCTTAATCTTCCAAGTGACTGTCTTTTTTGATGACTGAACCAGATTTTCAGCTTCATTTTGAGCATTTATGATACTATTACTTTCGAGGTATCCCTTTCCCTTTATCGGGAGATCCAATGAGACTCTGCCACGAAGTGTCCCGCTCCCGTTCTCAAGTACAATGGAATGGCTCCTACTATATTCGCAAGTTTCAAGATATTTCGAGTAGTCAGAATCTGGTTCATTGCAAATATAACTCTGTTCCTGGAGTCCAAGACTAGGAGAATGGGACCAATTGGTACCTTCTGCCTCAACGGTTAAGATAGATCCCGGTGCAGCGTTTTCAACAGAAAAATTGACCCATGTTATTGCTGAGAATGTCGTGTAATACCATTGTGCCATACCTTCAGACTCTTGAGAAATTTCCATTAAATTATGCTCGTTTGTAGTGGTGTAAGAATAGTACTCTGAATCGACTGTATTTGAGTAAACGGCATAAGAGAGAAGGATTATCAAAGTCAATCCAGTACCGATCATGGTACGAAGCATGTTCGGATTCTTAGATAGTGAGCGCTTCACACTTTTTGGGCGTGCAAAGTAATTATTGAATGCTTGTTAGATGGATTTGTAAAGTATTCAATATGAAAAACGGGTCATCACGGTTAAATAGGCTCTGTTGGACGGCCGGGACGCACGGTGAAGCTATGACGACATACTACGACGTTCCAGCGGACCTCCTGATTGCTGGGCTGGTCGAGAAAATGGGCTCTTATGAGAAGGTGATAGCGCCCGAATGGGCATCCGAGGTCAAAACCGGCACTCATCGGGAAAGGCCCCCGGTTCAAGATGACTGGTGGCACACAAGGTCCGCCTCTATACTGAGGAAGGTGGCGATCAAAGGGCCCATAGGAACTAATCGAATTTCGCAGGAGTTTGGTGGCGCCAAGAATCGTGGTGTGAAGAAGAATAAGGCAGTTTCAGGCTCAAGAAATATATCTAGAAAGATTCTACAACAGCTAGCTGATTCTGGACTAATTGAGGACTCAATGAATTCTGCTGGAACAGTGAATCATGGAAAAATCGTCAGTTCGGTAGGACAGGCGCTACTTGACGAAGTTGCGCATTCAGTACGTGGTGCAGCTGAGGAGAAGTATCCAGGTTTGGAGAGGTACTGAGTGATAATATGGCTCGAAACAAACCCTTTGCAAAGAAGAAGCGCCTGAACAAGGTTACCAAGCAAAACAAGAGAGTACCCGTGTGGGTAGTGATGCGAACTAATAGGAAGACTAATTCTCATCCTAAGCGACATATGTGGCGTCGTTCGAAGCTACAGAGGTGAATTTATGGCAGAGGTAAAGGAACTAACAATCCCACTTAGGGCTGCTTGGAAGGTTCCCCGAACTAATAGGGCAAAGAGAGCTATGGCAGAGGTGAGGATTCATGTTTCGAGGCATATGAAGAAAACCGATGAAGAGGAAATATGGATAGACGAGTCTGTAAATCATGCCATTTGGGCCCGGGGGATGCAGAATCCCCCTCGGAAGATCAGGGTTGTATGTACTCGAGAAGAGGGTTTTCCCCTCGAAGTAAAACTACTGGAGGATTAAAATGGGCAATATCAGACCTTCATTCATCAAATCGAGGGCACTTAGATTGGTGGAAATGTATCCCGATCAATTCACAGATGACTTCGAAAACAACAAGCATCTTGTATCAGAATTCTCGGATGTTGACAACAAAAGGATGCGGAACTGGATAGCTGGTTACATCACCAGGTACAAACAGCGCAGAGTAGACTAGCGTACCACTCATCATCTATTAGCGACTCGCCTTTAGTATGGGAGAGAGGCGCGAGGTAACGCTTCCAGCATATAGCGATACAGTCTGCGTGGTACTTGTCGAACCTGAGCATGATGGCAATATCGGTGCAGTAGCAAGATCGATGCTTAACTTTGGAGTTTCTGATCTGAGGGTAGTGGGCAGGGTGGGAGAGTGGTCCAATGAAGCACGAAAACGGGCGAAGAACGCACAAATTGTATTGGATGATTGTATTCTTACGGAGACTTTGGAGGAGGCAGTATCAGATTGTTCCATTGTGATTGGCACTTCAGGAAAAAGGGAAGATGGAGATAAGACTTCCATGAGGCATTTCATACTTCCAGATGAGATCCCCCAGCGTCTTTCAGGGGTCGAGGGTAGGATAGCATTAGTCTTTGGACCCGAAGGAAAGGGGCTATTGAATGATCAACTGGTTGAGTGCGACTTGCTAGTTACCATTCCGTCATGGGAGGGTTATCCGATTCTCAACCTAAGTCATGCTGTGTCGATAATCTGTTATTCGTGGCAGGTTGCCTTCGGTTCAAATATTCCTAGCGGTTCTGGCGGAAGGTTGCTGGATCCTAATTTAAGGAGGCAATTAAGATCTGAGATTAGAGGATTAGTTGAGTCATTGCCAACCAAGGATCACAAGAGAGGGGGCATAGAGGAGACGTTGAATAGAGTGATAATGAGGGGTCTTCCCAAGGATGATGAGATCCATAGAATCATTGGAGTTATTAACATGTCAAAGAGCTCACTATCCAATGATAGGGAAAACGACTCCTAAGATTCGGGATTCCAACTTGCCCATGATTTAGGCGTCTCCCTCACATGAAAGGCTCTGATTTTGAGCGAATTGCCGTAAGAGGTCTGTATGTGCGGCTCTACCTGCTCAAAGGCCCATTTCGCTAAGTTCTCGGCTGTGGGGACGAATGGAACAATCAGAGTCCTATGCTCGTCCCCCATCATAGATAGTGCATCTCTAGCTTCTTCATCCCCCTCATAGACAACAAATGCATGGTCAACAACATCATGGATATACTCGTCTAGGATCCTCGAGATATCAGAGAAGTCCATCAGCATCCCCTCATCTGATGCGCCTCTCTCAATAACTACCTCTCCCTCGAGCTCAACTTCCCACCGGTACCTATGGCCGTGCATATGTCTACACTTGCTTTTGTGGTTAGGGACCCTATGCCCCGTATCGGTCTCTACCCACCTCCTGACCCTAGTTGTCATCGTCAGCCTCCAGAATGAAGTTCATACTCGCAGAATTGATGCAGTACCTCTCACCACCGGACTCTCTTGGGCCGTCATCGAATACGTGCCCAAGATGCGCATCGCATTTACTGCACCTAACCTCGACCCTCAGCATTCCGAAGGATCTATCCTCTATCCTTCTAATTCCAGCTTCTGGGTGCTCAGTATGGAATGCTGGCCAACCACATCTAGAGTGGTATTTCATCTCCGAAGTAAACAGAAGATGCCCACAACAAATGCACAGATAATCGCCCTTCCTTTCCTCCATATAGAGGAGTCCCGAGTTGCGGGGCTCAGTTCCAGCCTCCCTTGTTACGTGATACTGGACATCTGTGAGCCTGTCCCTCCACTCAGAGTCCCTATCTGGATCAAAACTAGGGAGGTTGTCGCTCATTCTGAACCACTCCCTTGACTCTCCTGTGACAGTGCGTACTCAAGTACACTTGTCCAATCATCTACGTATTCCACTGGGTCTACCCTTCCGATGGTGTTGAATGCGAGAATTCTCTCTACGTCAGCACCCGATCTACCAGAACTACGCCCTCGTTCGTCCGGATTGTATGATGTGTTGGTGTTTGATAATACAGTATCGAAGTCTAGACCCAGAGAATCACATGACTCAATTGCATCTACGAGGATGGTCGTCTTGTCACCAGAAATGTATGGCAGATAGAAGGATACCCTCTCACTGTACCAGTTGCCGATAGAAAAGGAGCGTTCCAGCGACTCATAGAATTCAGGCCTGCAGTCAGGATAGATCTCGTGGTCACCGCTATGAACCCCCAATGCGATTCTAACATCGCAGTCCTCGGAAATTGATTTGCTAAGAGCGTGCCCATAAAGGATGGATGAAAATATGGCATTCCTGTTTGGCACTACCGTCTGCTTCATCTGCTCTGACTCATAGTGCCCCTCGGGAACATCTACATGTTGGCTGGTAAGGGCCGATTCTAGACTGCTCATAGCAGACTTAAGATCAATCACGTCTTGCTCAACTTCGTATCCGTGCTGTGACAGATACGCAATATTTTCCTTAGATCTATCAATCTCAATGGAGTGCTTCTGACCGTAGTCATAGGTCAGGCAAGATACCTTGCTGCCCTCGGCTAGTAGTCTAAGTAGCAGGGAGGTGCTGTCCATGCCACCAGAAAGAGACATCACGGATCTAATCATAGTACTCCCATCCACTTGTGAGTCTGCAAACTAAGCCTCCAACCGTTACTTTCCTTCACCAGGCTCTCAACAACCTGGAAGTTCTTCCCATTCTGCTCAACGGAGTCCGTGTCCACATAGCAGGGTTGGATGAAGTGGTGTGTGAATCCCTCCTTCAATCGGTCATAAATTGCCAAATCCTGTCCACAATAGACTACCTTTAACTCATCACCTGAACGCTGCTTAATTGAAACATTTGGGTAAATTTGATCCTTGGGACTAACGCAAATCCAGTCAATGATCGGGTCTACTGGAATGGTTCCATTGGTTTCGATTGATAGAGAAATCCCATGCTCCTTAAGCCTAATTCCTATAGTAGAAAGATCTTGCAAAGCCGGCTCTCCTCCTGTGAAGATTACTCTGTCGCAACCAAATCCCAGTACCTCCTCAACTATGGAATCGGTATCCATCTCCTTGAATGTCATGAAGTCGGTGTCACACCACTCGCACCTTAGGTTACAGTTCCCAAACCTGATGAAAACGTGAGGTATGCCACAGTGGAACCCCTCTCCCTGAACAGAATGAAAAATCTCGACGATTGGATATGTCTGCAGAGAATCACCCCTGAACCGATGGGCTTCTAATTAGTTGCAGCACCTCAGATCTAGCCTCTGTCTTATCGAAGAATACGCCCCTCATGGCGCTGGTTGTCATTACTGAGTTCTGCTTCTTGACACCTCGGCACTTCATGCAACCGTGCTGGGCCTCAAGTATGACTGCGCAACCAAGGGGACTCAGGTGTTCTACTATATCATTAGCAACAGATTGTGTAATTCTCTCCTGATTCTGGAGCCGCATAGAATGCATGTCCAAAAGTCTCGCTAGCTTACTAATGCCGACAATCCTTTCCACGGGAATGTAAGCGATATGCCCCCTACCTGAGAATGGTTGTAGATGATGCTCGCAGGTGCTATGGAATTCCATGTCCCTTAGCAGAACTATGCCGTCATAACCTTCAGCATTGAATGTTGAATCAAGAATCTGGCTGGCATCCTGAGAATATCCGCTGAATATCTCTTCGTATGACTTGATTACTCGCTCTGGAGTTTTTTCTAGTCCTTCTCGGAGGTCTCCCCCGCATTGTTCTATGTATCGAACTATGACATTTACAGCATTAATCGCTTCTTCTCTATCTGGAATACTCATTCGGTCACCTACCGTGCCTTGAGTCGATTTCGTCTAATTGATCCAACATTTTCCTGCATGCAGTTCTGATTGCATCCGCTAAACTGACGAATTTCTTTGAGTCGCCCACGTGATTCTTTAGATCAGAAACGATTTCATTTGGCATGTCTAGGCTAATCTTAGGCATGTTTACGCCCAATAGGATATGAATATAATATTACTGGAGTAATACTCAGATATTACTTCCTTATTTTCTCAACCTTATCATCTAGTCCTGGATACTTATTTTCAAGAGCTATTGCCCTGTCCTTGAGGCTGTTTAGTTGTATTTTGGCCTCATCTTGCGAGATTCCCTGCGAAATGAGGTTCAGTAGAAGTGATAGCCCCCCTTGGATTGTGCCTGCGTCTAGAAATGCATCGTTGGAAATCTCTCCGGTTCCCCTGAGAACCTCAAGTGTGTCTCTGATGAAGTCACGTTCTAATTCAATTGCCGTAGCAGATGATTCGTCCAGCATATCGAATTTCTGCAATGAAGTAATCATGATGGTGCGAGTTGGGTATGCTTTTTGATGATTCTCACTTGGCAGATTCTACCAATTCTATGAGGACCCCTCCGGTGGATGATGGGTGAACAAAGGCGATTCGATGCCCATCCGAGCCAATTACTGGAACTTCTGATATCATCCTGACCCCCATGCCAATCAAATCGGAAATCATTGACTCAATATCATCCACGTCTATGGCAATCTGCTGAACTCCTGGTCCCCTACGTTCAATAAATCGGCCTACTGGAGTTTCCGCAGAAAGGGGTTCCAACAATTCTATTCGTGTACTGCCCGTACCATGCAAGTACCTAATTTTGACACCTTGATCTTCGACAATCTTGTCAGCTGAAGGATTGAAGCCCAATTTCGACCATAGTTCCATTGACTCATCGAGGGATGATGTGGCTATTCCAATATGATTTACAGTTCCACCGGCCATTTAAACACCACTTGGGGCGACCCATGTTCCGAACTCTTCCCTCAAAACACTGTTGACTTCTCCTACAGTTGCCTCTGCTTTGACGGCAGCGATTATCGGTGGCATAATGTTGGACCCGTCTCTGCAGCAGAGCCTCAACTCCGACAGTGAGTCTTTCACAGACACGGGATCCCTATTTGCCTTCATCTCAATTAGTCGAGAGATCTGTGAGTTTGCCTCATCTGAATCGAGAATGAGGCCTTCAAAATCTGGCTCCGACTCATCGATATGAGAGTTGACACCAACTACAAGTTCGGTATTTCCCTCGACTCTGCGAAGATGCTCCCATGCACTTTCGTGAATCATCTTCTGTTGGAAACCAGCCTTAACGCACTCCATTGCACCTCCTAGATTCCCTATGTCATGTATTATTGAACGGGCTTTTTGGATCAAAACGTCAGTGTTTTCCTCAATTGCCAAAGAGCCGCCAAGTGGATCTACGAACTCGGTAATTCCTAATTCCTCGGCTATGATCTGTTGAGTGCGTAGAGCGAGTTTTGCTGAGTCTTCTGTTGGCAGGCCCAAGGCCTCATCAAAGCTATTGGTGTGAAGTGACTGAGTTCCACCAAATACAGCAGAAAGTGCCTGATATGCCACTCTAATTGCATTATTCATCGGTTGTTGTGCTGTTAGTGTAACTCCTGATGTTTGTGTATGAAATCTCAACTGTGAAGATTTCGGATTACTGGGGGAGAACTCTTCCTCTACCAATTCGAACCACAATTGTCTTGCGGCCCTGAACTTACAAATCTCTTCGATGAAGTTATTGTGGCAGGCAAAGAAGAAAGACATCCTGGGGGCAAAATCATCAATCTTCATTCCGGCCCCAATTGCCATTCGAGAATAGAAAATTGCATTCGCTAGTGTAAGTGCAATTTCCTGTGAAGCCGTACATCCCGCTTCCCTCATATGATAGCCGCTAATTGAAATTGTATTCCATCTTGGAGCATTGCTATTACACCAAGACATCAGATCGGTAGTCAATCTAATCGAGGGTTCGGGAGGGAAGATGTAAAGCCCCCTAGAGATGTATTCCTTCAGAATATCATTCTGGACCGTGCCTGATAGATGATCAATAGGAATTCCCTTTTCTTCCGCCACAGCAACATACAATGCTAGAAGAGTTGTTGCTGGTGCGTTTATGGTCATAGAAGTGGATATAGAGCCCATATCTATGTCAGAAAACAACTCCCTCATATCGTGGATTGAGTCAATAGAAACGCCGACCTTGCCGACCTCTCCAGAGGAGAGTTCGTCATCTGAGTCGAGGCCTAGTTGAGTAGGCAGATCGAACGCTATCGAGAGTCCTGTCTGACCACTATCTAGTAACTTTCTGAAACGCTTGTTTGTGTTGCCGGCTGAGGAAAAACCGGCATACTGCCTCATTGTCCAAAGCCTATCCTTGTACATTCCCGGATGAATGCCCCGGCGATATGGTGGCATCCCCGGAGATTTTGGTGCTGCATCATCGCTGCTATCTAACGTTTCCACCATGTTATGCCCAGAAGGTTTCGACCCATGAACCATTCTCAGATTTCATCTTCGAACGGTATAACCGTCAACGATCTTTTCGAGCGATGTCATTTGATTGTCATCTATTATGCCCTCGTTTAGTTTTTCAGTCAAGAATTCCTTGGCTTCCTTTGTGGTTTGCCTTTCCCCTCTAGCCCAAATTGTGGCAAGTAGGATGGAACGATACTCTTCTGCAATTCCAATCTCCGATAGTAGGCCTCGCATTTCGTATTTGTACTCCATGTGCCTACTTCTATCCAGTCTACGAGCCCTATTTGCCGGTTGATAAGATGAAGTCTTATTCCTGAACTTCCTCTGTGGCTTCTTTGGGGCTTCTTTTGGTTTTTCCAGAGTTTTCTTCTGTGTTTTTGCCTCTTCTACTGCAATTGAGGCTTTGAGCAGACTATTCTGAATAATCTCTCTTGCCTTCAGACTCTTGCCCTCATCTTTCTTATCAACGGTTTTTTCCGCTGCAACGGGTTTCTTATCTAGATCGTTGTCTTTACTGGAACTATCGCCAAGAATCTGCTCCTGTAGGATACCCTCATCTTCTTTCTGTTTCGAGATAGTTTTCTGGTTTTCTAATGGAGGTGGATGTTCGACAGATTGCTCCTCAGTAGCAGGTGGCTTGATCTCATTTTCTGTAATATCTTCTATGGGATCCTGTGCTTTAGGAATTGGCACATCTACCTTTTTCTTTGCACCGGGAACGGAAGGCGGAGGGGCGATTTGGGACCTCACCTTGGGTGACTTTGTTTTGGATGAAATGGTTGTTTTAGACTTCTGAGCGGTTTGGGGGACGGACCCAAAAATATTCTTTGGGGCGGCCTTCTTTCTACGTCTCCTCTGCACCTTCTAATCAATCCTCATATTTCCGGCTAGACTGACTCTCATAAGAGTTCGTGATTATTACTGCCATACCACATCGGTGTAATCAGTTCTGAGGGAGGGGTCGATTGCACTATCAATGATCTGAGTTTCTATACCGGATTCAAGCATTCTCCGACCTAATTCTGCGATCATGGTACCATTGTCGATACAGAATGACTTCTCTGGCCAGTAGCTATGAGCACCACGTTCTTCACACATAATTTGGCTCATTTCTCTGAGCCTCTCATTACAGGCAACACCACCGCCTAGTAGTAGTTCGGACTTACCCGTGTGTGCCAATGCTCTCTCAGCAACTTCAACACATGTTGCAAACGAGTGTTCCTGAAGTGACCAACAGACTTGTTCCATAGATAATCCCTCAGAAATCTTCTGAATGGCGGATGTGAGCATCCCTGAGAATGCTAAATCCATTCCATGTACCCCATAAGGAAGAGTGACATCATCGAGTGATTGTGACCCCATATTCGAATGAGCCAAAGCTAGTTGTTCGATCTTCGGACCTCCGGGGAAGGGCAGTCCCTGAGTTCTAGCAAACTTATCCAACATGTTTCCAATGCCGATATCCAGTGTCTCACCCAGAACACGGTACCTCCCATCTGCTCTTGCTATTACCTGAGTGTTTCCTCCACTAACATACAATAGAACTGGATCTACACAACCGGTCTGATTCCTGCCAACTTCTATGTGTGCTACACAATGATTCACACCTAGAAGTGGTACAGAAAGGCGTGTTGCAAGTGTTCGGGCCACTGAAGCGCCGACACGAAGGCATGGACCTAGGCCAGGTCCTTGGCTAAATGCAACTGCAACTATGGAGTCCCATGAAAAATCTCCATTGCTAGAGAACTTATTGAGTAGTTTTGATGTTGACTCAGAGTGATGATCAGCAGCCTCACGTGGATGAATTCCCCCCTCTTCGGGCCGGAATAGAGATGAAAAGGATGGGAAGAGTTCACCTTCAGTACTGACACTACCGAAAGAGAAAGTATGGGCCGTACTCTCAATGCCTAGGATAATGCCTCCCATGAGGTTCCCAAGAGCGCGAGTTCTTTCAACTATCGGAAACTCCAGACATCATGAAGACCCTATTGTACAACTGTGGAGAAGTTGCACACCTTTCTACGGGTGATGACGAATTCCCCCTTTCTGGAAATAGGATGTTGGATCGGGAGGCTCTGGTTTTTCCCCCTGGAATGGGCATTCTCATTGATTCCGGCAAGATCCAGAAGATTGGCCCAATGCAAGAGTTAGTTGCAGAGTTTGCTCCTTGGTACCCAGCAGAGAACGAAAATAGAGAAACAATGGTAGTCGATGTCGAAGGAAAATCAGTCATACCTGGATTTGTAGATAGCCATACACATCTGATATGGTCCGGCGATAGATCAAATGAGTTAGCAATGAGGATTTCAGGAAAGTCATACAAGGAAATTGCACAAATTGGAGGAGGCATAATGAAGACGGTCACTAGTACACGTAGTGCACCGAAAAAACAACTTGTCGATAGTGGGTTAAGAAGATTGAATTCGGCATTAAAAAATGGAACAACATCGATGGAAGCGAAGAGCGGCTATGGTTTAGATTTGGACTCTGAGGTTAAGCTTCTTGAGTCAATTTCTGAAATTGATAGATCATCTCCTTGTGATGTTCGAGCCACTTGGCTAGGTGCTCATGACTTTCCCAAGGAGATGACCAGGGGCGAGTATGTGGAGCACCTCATTAGTGAACAATTGCCGATAATTTCCGAGTTATCATTGGCGAAGTGGGTCGATGTTTTCTGTGAAGAAGGATGGTTCACAAATGAGCAGACTGAGGAAATAGTGTCTGCATCGAGATCTTTTGGCCTCGATTCTAGACTTCATGTAGACGAGTTTGTTGATAGTGGTGGTTTGCAATTAGCTTCAGAGCTAGGCTCGGTTAGTGCTGACCATGTAGCGTGCTCAAATGAAGATTCGAGAATTAGTGCTGCTGAATCCGGAACAGTCCAAACATTTCTACCGGGTACTCCATATGTGCTGGGAAAAAGGCTCGATCTACCAATAAAGAAATGCATTGAGGAGGATTGGCCATTCTCATTTGCGACTGACTTCAATCCAAATTGCCCAATTACATCACTACCCATGATAGGAAGCTTGGCCACTCATAGAATGGGCATTGATCCAATTGCTGCACTTGCCGCGGTCACCAGGAATCCGGCAACGACTATGTTCCAAGATGCTGGTGACATTAGAGGGGTAATTAAGGAAGGTGCAAATGCCGACTTGAATGTACTATGGTCCTCAACAGCTGACTCATGGTGCCAAACTCCTGGTACATCTCCGGTGTGCCATACTCTGAAGAATGGTAAAATTGTAAATTCTAATAATGTGTATTGATTCTACTATTGAAAATTAACGTAATATATCAAATGAATATGATTTTT
>CEUA01058539.1_pt1 | contig 22241 bp, 33 predicted proteins | sample 361541 | NCBI WGS metagenome assembly CEUA01 (sample SAMEA2623079, study PRJEB7988) | marine metagenome | isolation source: saline water (ENVO:00002010), including
GAGTAATACAAAGCATAGGGCGTGGTATTCGTAAAGCTAAAGACAAAGATCACATTCAAATTTGGGATATAACTTCTAGTTGTAAGTTTAGCAAAAGGCATCTTACACAACGAAAGAAGTTCTATAGGGAAGCACACTACCCTTTTAACGTGCAGAAAGTTGATTATATATGAAGATTTTAACTATTGATAATGAAGGATATGAATTAGATCATATCCCCGAACAAATTGATGACTTTCGCTATTGTGTTATAGATTATACAAATCCTGCACAAGCAGATTACATCTTTGTTCCTTTAGTATTTTTAGAAAGTTTTAATGCTCCTGCTATTACAATTAAAATTGGCAACAGTTCATTAATGATGCCAATTGATTGGAGTGTTGTTATAGCAGACCCAGATATGGGAGATCCAGAAGTAATGCCATTAACTAGTATTAATGACAGAGGCTTTACTACATTTACAATGAATCCTATTGCAGGTTATATGGCAGAATACTTACCTATAGAGTTTACAGGAGTATTCCAAGATATGAAATGGTACTTTCCAAAACTTAAATATGGACATATACTAGCAGTACCTATAGAAGATGTACCAAAACCTCGTTGTGCATATTTTGTTAAAGATGCAAACAAGGTTCCTGAAGTACTTGACATAAACAAATTGGTGTAATATAATGAAAATAATAACAGAAGACGAAAAAGAATTACTAAAAATATCAACTGAGATTATGGATTTAACTATACGGCAGATTGAAGATGGTGCAACTCCAATGCAAATAGCAGGTTGTTTAATGGCAACTGCTTCACGTATGTATCAGGAACAATTATCCGAAGAAGAGTGGCTTGCATTAATGGATTCAGTGGTTGAAACAACAACTAATCCGGATAAAACTAAAACAAGGGAAACGTTTCACTAATGGCAGATATGAGTATTCAAAATGAAATGCGAGTACTTGATACACGTGATACCAGCTGGTATCCTAGTTTAACAGAAGAAGAATTAAAGAAACTTAGTATATTTGTATTGCAACGTTGGATGAGTGCATTGCAAAGTAGTGATGTTTCATTGCAAGAACATTATTTAGAATATGTAAATGAGTTTAGCAATAGACATTACAATATACTTAGACATCATCCAGAAATGCAAATACGACTATTACAAATTGTAGGACATACTGCTGGTAAAGTACGAAGGCAACATGCATGGATTAGACCACATAGTGCTGGTAAAGGTAGTAAACTTGCAAAATGGATTATAGAACAGTATCCACATTATAATGATACTGAAGTAGAATTACTAATTGCAAATAATACAAAAGACGATTGGAAAGTATTATTTGAAGAACATGGTATGGAGCCAAAAGAGATCAAAGCACTATTAAAATAATGTTTACATGCGAATACTGTAAGAGAAGTTTTAGAAGAGAAAGCACATTGGCGGCACATACCTGTGAGAAAAAACGCAGGTGGTTATGTCGTGATGATAAGCAAGTGCAATTAGGTTTTAGATCATTCCAAACATTTTATAAATTGGCAACAGGTGCAACAAAAGATAAGTCTATACGTGAATTTTGTGACTCACAATACTACGGAGATTTTGTTAAGTTTGGTAGATATGTAGATGAAAATAAAATAGATCCAGCAGACAAATATGTAGAATTTCTTATAAGAGAAAGTGTAAAACTAAGTGACTGGTATAGTGATCGTGTTTTAGAGTTATGGATTAAACGTTTTCTAAAAAGTGAAACAGTAGAACGTGGTGTAGAAAGAAGCATATTAAATATGCAAGATTGGGCAGAAACAAATGATGGTATATGGAGCGATTACTTTAAAAATGTGTCAGGTAATCGATTTGTACATATGGTACAAACAGGTAAAATATCTCCATGGGTAATATATACTTGCGATTCAGCTCAAGCAATTATAGATAGATTAAGCGATGAACAAATAAGCAGAATTGCAGAGTTTATAGATCCAGAATATTGGACACATAAAACAAGACATGACAGGGCTAGTGTAGGCTGGGCCGAAGATTTATGGAAGGAATCAGGACTATGATTGAAGAAACAACCAAACAATGGATAAAAGATAGACTTGTTGATAGTGAATTTTTAGTAGAGTTCACAAAGAAAGATGGTACTAAAAGAAAAATGAGATGTACACTTGCTGAAGGATATGTACCACCTCCATCTAAAGATCCACTTACACAAAAGAAAGTACGAGCAGTAAATGAAGAAGTACAAGTTGTGTGGGACATGGACAAAGAAGCCTGGCGTAGTTTTCGTTGGGATAGTGTTACAGGAGAGCCTTTGCGTTTTCCATTAGGTAATGGTGAAGACGCACAGGTATGAGTAATATAGTTAAGTTCCCGGAGCCAAAAACTAAGGTATATGTACTAAAGTTTAAATGTCCAGCGGTTCTTAAAATGAACAAAGATTCTGACAATGATATTACACTAGAAATTGAAAGAACAAATTTTAACGATGGAGAAGGAACTGCTTGGGTTCCTGCTATAAATGAAACTGAAGCAAAAGAAAAACTACATAAAATGATACAGGTTACTGAATGGCTGGATTAGTACATGTATTTGGTTACTACTCTTTTGAAGCTAATGTATTAGGTTGGATATTAGAAAACTCTCCTTCGTATAAAACACATAATTTTCGTAGAAGACTTGAAAATTTAAATGATCCACATAATGATCCTTGGGATAATCATGCACTAGATGAAACAGATGAAAAACATTGGACACTAGAATGGACTAAGCATCAAGAGGCTGGAGATTTTGAATCCCTTAATAAACTGATGCAAAGATTTTCAGTGGACACTGGTGTATTTGGAGTTGGTTATGCTGGATGGGGGCCTGGTGGAAAATGGATAACACCTGCTACTCGTATTTTAATTAATCCAACACAACGACTTTTTGATTACTATTGGAAATGTTATGCAGAACGTCCTATTACTGATATTAAACGTTCTATGGATATGCATATATTAGATCATCACCAAAATAATCCTGAGTATAAAAATTATATATACGATACATTTGTAGATTACTTAAAAGAAGATAGTGTGCCATTTTGGAAATTGCAATGTGCATATCATTGGGGTTGGAAAACTTGTGCTACAGATGATGATTTAGCTAAAGCAAAACAAGTTGCATTAGATGAAGCAATAAGCAACGTATACGAACCAGATATAACTGTAGATCTTTTTGAGCTTGACATAAAAGATTTATGTAGTAAACTAGAATGTGCATATATTAATAGTAACGGCATAGATACTATGGAACGAGAATATAATATGTTTATTAATTACTGTGAGAAAGTATTAAAAATATGATTGCTAATACAGATATCGATATTGACTTTGCTGATAGACAAAAAGCATTAGATCAATTTCCTTATGTTACTGCAAGTATAGAACCTGGCAAAAAGCATAACACAGGTGTATACTTTCATGAAATGCCACAAGATCCAATTACAGGATTAAGCACAATAGATTATAAAACAGCAGAGGATATGGGCTATTTTAAAATAGATTGTTTGAATGTTAGCATTTATAAAAACGTTAAAAATGAAGAACATTTATTTGAATTAATGGATAAGGAGCCACTATGGGAACTACTGGAGCACAAAGACTTTGTAGATCAAGTCTTTCACGTAAGCGGACACGACAAACTATTGAAACAATTGAAGCCCACATCGGTAGAACAATTAGCGGCAGTACTAGCGATAATTCGGCCAGCAAAAAGACATCTAGCAACACAGACGTGGCAAACGATAATGAGCCAAGTGTGGATAAAACCAGAAAACGATAATTATTACTTTAAGAAGGCTCATGCAATGGCTTATGCATTAAGTGTAGTTGTACATATGAATTTGCTTTGTGAAGGCTAGTATTTTTTAAGAAGTTGGATATTTCTGCGTTTACTTCGCTTTTTTACTAAACTTCCAAAACTAGTAACAGGACCATACATTACTTCAACATTTTTATTGTTTAAACTTCTTAATACACTTTGAAAATTCCATTTGCTTAATAATAAAATATTAATAGGTATAGTGTGATTTGTTTCAAACCACCATTCTTCTCCAAGTTTTAAAAAGTTTAACTTTTCTTTGTCACTCTTTAAAAGGTCCCAACAATACATGTTAAAGACAGTACCGTCTGCATTACCTACAATACCGATGAATTCATCGTTACCATAGCGGACCATGGTAAGGAATGGAAATTTTTCAAGTAACATTTTATAGCGTGATGAGATAACTGTCATGATGTTCGATAAATAATAGTATGGTTACAGCATTTACTTATACCAACAATGGAGAAGCAACTCTTAACAAAGACACTAGTAGTGCTCAGTATGGTCGCTACTACAAACGTAGTACTACGGTAAATTCTCCTACAACCTATCAGCCTTTCGTTTTTCATAAAGGAGTTGATAACCATATAACAATAGTTATCAATGATAAAAGTAGGCGTACAGCAGATATTAATAATGTTACCCTAAAGGGTAAGTTAATTAAAAGATCAGACAGATCTATAGTGGTCACAAAAAATGCTATTATAGACAGTTATACTGATGCACGAGTTACATTTAAATTACAACCAGGTGATATTGCAAATTTAGATTCTGGTATGTATGAATGGGCAATAACAAGTGTAAACAACGAAGGCGAAGAGTTTTTATTAAGCCCACAATTAAATCATAAAGGACAATGGACAGTTGAAGTTAGAGATGGCCCATTACCTATAGTAGAGGCTGTAGTTGCATTAAGTTCATTTACAGGCGGAGCAGGTGCAACAGATCCACAATACACTAGTGCAACAGATGGTAGTGTATTAAAAGGTTCAAATGATGGATTGCATACTGTAGCAATTTATACAACTAATTTTATAGGTAAAATTTATGTACAAGGATCAGTTGAAGCAACACCTAGCGAATCTGATTGGTTTACAATAGATACTAATGGATTAACTGGATATGAAAATTATGCTACAGCTACATCAGGTGTTAGAGCTGTAAACTTTGTACACAATCTTTATAAAGCTCGTTTTTATTATGTTGCTGACGCTAGTAACACCGGAACCGTTGACAAAATCACAATTAGAGTATAATATACATATATGAGTGTTGTTTTAGAGTTTGTTAGACAGACTGTTCCAATGGGTTGGAAGAGTACTCCTAGTGGATGGATTAGTGGCAACTGCCCAATGTGTATACAAAATGGCGAAAATGCTGATACACGTAGCAGAGGCGGTTTTTTCTTTGACGAAGGTACATTTCAATATAATTGTTTTAACTGTGGATTTAAAACTGGTTGGAGCAATGGTAGGCAAGTAACAGGTAAGTTACGCAGTTTACTAAAAACATTTGGTGCAGACGAAAGTGACATACAACGTGTTAATTTAGAACTAATGCGTGAAGATGAACTACAAAGTCTACACAAAAGAACAACAGAAAAAGTAGAAACTGTAAAAATAGATTGGAAAGAAGTACAACTGCCGCCTAACGCAAAGAGCATACTAGACTTAGTATCAATCGACAGTAAAATAGAGGAAGCGTTACAATATCTTGCGTCCAGAAAGCTAGATACACTAGCAAACTGGTATTATAGTGATTTTAAACACTTTGCAGATAGAATAATATTACCATTCTATTATAAAAATGTAGTTGTAGGTTATACTGCACGTTGGATAGGTGATGTACCTAATAAAGAAACACCAAAATACTTTTTACAACAACAAAAAGATTATGTGTTTAATTTAGATGCACAACGTGAAAGACATTATACTATAGTAACAGAAGGACAATTTGATGCGTTAGTTACCGGTGGTGTTGCGATAGCAAGTAATATTTGCAGTAGACGTCAAGCCGACATCATTGATAGTCTAAATAAAGAAGTTATAGTTTGTCCAGATAGGGACGAGCCAGGACAAAAACTAGTACAACGTGCTATAGAGAGAGGTTGGGGAGTAAGTTTTCCGCCTTGGGAAGATTGTAAAGATTGTGTTGATGCAATGCAACAATATGGTAGAATGTTTACAGTTAGAAGTATATTAGATAATGTACATACAAGCCCAACAAAAATACGTGTACTAATGAAACAATATTGTAGGTGAACATGGAAGTAAAAGAATATAGTCAAGAATTACAAAAATTGTATTTAGAGTTTATGATGAATGATCACGAATTATTTGTTCGTGTTAATAACATTGTAAAGCCTGAATACTTTGATAGACCGTTGCGTAGTACGGTAGAGTTTATACAGGAGCATGCCAGTGAATATGGAGCAATGCCCACACATGAACAAGTTAAAGCAATAACAAATATGGAATTGCAAAACATTGGAGAAACTGGTTCAGCACATAAGGATTGGTTCTTAGATGATTTTGAAACATTTTGTAGACATAAAGGATTGGAAGGTGCAATACTTGCCAGTACAGATATGTTGGACAAAAGCGAATATGGTGCAGTAGAGCATTTAGTTAAAGAAGCAGTAGCAATAAGTTTAAACAAAAATTTAGGAACAGACTATTGGGCAGATCCAAAAAGTAGATTACAAGCAATTAAAGATGCTAAAGGTGGAACCAGCACAGGTTGGAAAAGTATAGATGAAAAACTGTATGGCGGATTTAACAATGGCGAACTAAACATCTTTGCAGGTGGTTCGGGTGCAGGTAAAAGTATTTTCTTACAGAACTTAGCACTAAACTGGACAGGTCAGGGTTTTAATACTTTGTATGTAAGTTTAGAACTTAGTGAAGAATTGTGTAGTATGCGACTTGATGCAATGTTAACCGGTATGACAACACGTAATGTATTAAAAAGTGCAGATGATGTTGAACTTAAAGTTAAAATGGCCGCAAAACATAATGCAGGTTTACAAATTGTACAATTACCAAACGGCATTACAGTAAATGACTTGCGTAGTTTTATAAAAGAGTTTGAGGTTCAAAGTGGCAAGAAAATAGATGCTATATTAGTAGACTATTTGGACTTAATGATGCCAGCACAAAAGAAAGTACCACCAAGTGACTTGTTTATTAAGGATAAGTTTGTAAGTGAGGAACTAAGAAACTTTGCAGTCGAAGGAAATTATTTGTTTGCAACTGCTTCACAGTTAAACAGAAGTGCAGTAGAAGAAATTGAGTTTGATCATTCGCATATTGCAGGTGGTTTAAGTAAAATACAAACAGCAGACAATGTTATTGGTATTTTTAGTAGTAAAGCAATGCGTGAACGTGGCAGAATACAAATACAGTTTATGAAAACACGTAGTAGTAATGGTGTAGGACAAAAAATAGACTTAGAGTTTAATATTGATAGTATGCGTATTACAGATTTAGACGAACAAGAGTCAGAAGATACCAGTTTTAATAACATATACGATCAATTAAAGAAGAAAAGTACATTAGTTAATAATTCACCACAGCCAGAAACAACAGATAATGCAGTTAATAGTAGTGATAGGCTACGAAGCATACTCAAAAAGGCAGAGTAGCTAAATACTACTATATCGGAGACTAATTATGAAAAAGAAAACTCGTAGTATTCTTGAAGAAATTAATAGTATTGCTCCTAAGAGTAGCAAAGAACAAATATTAAGCTATAGAAGTGAAAATGTACTAGGTAGTGCAATTCAACTTCTAGAATATATAGAAAGTAATTTTGAAGATAATACACAAGCAGATCTCCGTAAACGTTTTATGCTTAGTCTTAAAAATAAAGACATGGGTATATTTGAACGTGGTGTAAGGAAGTTAAAGAAAAATGCGAGTTAAAGAGATTATATCCGGATGGAAACGCAGAAAGAAGCGTGGCCCACGACAGGATCGTTTGGTACAAAAAGCCTTACACAATTTAAAAGAAGCAACAGGTGGTAAAAATACACACTTGATGCATGCCGAAGAATTAGTTTTTACACAACAGAAACAAGGTGCAGAAACTGCTATACAACTTATCAGCGGACTAACAAATGCAATGAGCGGAGTAGCAGGTGGCGGACCAGAAGTAGTAAGTATTAAATGGGACGGAGCACCAGCTATTATTGCAGGCACAGATCCAGAAGATGGTAAGTTTTTTGTTGGTACAAAAGGTGTGTTTAGTAAAACTAAAAAGCTAAACAAAACACCAGAAGATATAGAACGCTTTCATGCTGACCAACAGGGCAAAGATGCCAGCAGTCTACGTACTAAACTGAAAACAGCTTTAGAACATTTTCCTAAGTTAGGAATAGAAGGTGTATTGCAAGGTGACTTAATGTTTACACCTGATACATTAAAAGCACAAAAAATTGCTGGTGAAGAATACTTAACATTTAAACCAAACACAATTACCTATGCTGTACCAGCCGACAGCGACTTAGCTGAAAGAATACGTAATGCAAAAATTGGTATTGTTTGGCATACAGCATATGATGGTGAAACAGTAGGTGATATGACTGCACAATTTGGTGCTAACATAGAAGGTATGAACGAACATCCAGATGTTTGGTTTGATGATGCTGTAGTTACAGATGTAAGTGGAGCAGGACTTAGTAAAGGTGAAGCAAAACCTATATTACAAATGCTTAACGCATCAAGTAAAGCAATAAAAAGTATGAGTAATGAAGATTGGGCATTACTAACAGATACACCAATAAAACAATTTGGTGTTCAGTTATTAACTCATGTTAATAGAGCAGTAAGAGCAGGCAAGTTTACAGATGCTAGTAGATTTTTTAATAGTTTTATTGAACAAATTGTTACAAAAACAGATAACGAAATTAGCAAACTTAAAACAGGCCCTGAAGGTCCAGCCGCCATGCGTAAGATGGATGATCTACAAAGAGCAAAAGATTTCGTTGCAGAAAATAAACAAAAACTTTATAATCTTTACAATTTGTACATGGGTATAATGGAAGCAAAAGACGAACTTACAAAACATTTAAATAAGTTAATGAACATGAAAGCATTTATTCAGCAACCAGACGGTAGCTATGCTGTAACACCTGGAGAAGGCGTAGTTGTAGCAGACCATATGGGTAATGCTGTAAAAATAGTAGACAGGTTAGACTTTAGTAAAGCAAACTTTGCTCCAAAGGATTTTCAATAATGGCATATGATTTTTTAAAAGAATTAGGTATTACAGAAGCAGGACAGTTTAGAACAAAAAGCAGAACTGACAAGATGGATACTCAGCAAATAAAAGATTTTGCTTTTATGGATCTTAACACTCTGTACATGATGTATAATGAACCAGCATATAGATCTCAAGCACAGGCATACGCCGCCGAAACATTAAAAAGTAGATCATTCGATCGTGCTAGAATAAGCAGTACAGATTTATACAATGCAATATTTCAAAGTAAACAAGCTGGTGCTAAAATAAATGAACCAGAACTTAAACAATATCTAGGTGGTATAGCATCTGGCAGATTAGCCTCGGGACAAGCAAGAGGACAATTACAAAGATTAGAAACCAGTTTAGGTGTTAAGGATACTAGATTAAAAAGTATACGTAGACGAGTACAAGATTATGCAAAGTTACCTGATACTAATAAAAAAGTATTAATGCCGATAGTTAACAAATGGTACCATGAAAATGGAAGATACGGACAATTATATAGTACTGTACAATTAATGGGATCAGCTGGTGGCACATTGACTAGAGATCAAATTAAAAAACCTACTGTATGGGACAATGTTAAGAGTAAAGCAAAACAGGCCGCTGTAATAGGTGGTGCCGCTTATCTATTAGGAAAATATGGCTCATAAAGGAACTTAATGGCACAAGAGAAAAAGGCAGTCATCAATGATGAGAACCTTGTAGACATAAAACACAAATACCAAATAGTAACACTAATAGATATTACATACGATACTACTAATCAAAAGAAAAATACAAAAGGTTTTTACCAAAATCAAAATTATAATACCTTTATACAAGCATGTAGTTTTAGATCGCAAGTGTTTGAACCTAAAGTGTCTGTGCAAATTCTAAGTGTAGATGGTTTGTTTGGAAAACATTATACAGGAGAAATGTCTGTTTGGACATTAAATTTTTATACGGAAGTTCCAGTACCAGAACTTAAAGACGACATAAATGGTATGCCTATACATGACGACGATTTAGAAGTAATTGAAACGAATACTAATTGTAATACTATTGTGAAGTCTTTATGAGTGATTATATAATTATTTTAGCAAACTCAGGCATGAGTGGAAACTTTCTTATGCGTTTACTAAATTTTAGTAGAGCTATAGAATGGACAGGCGACAAATCTAGATCAAATGAAATAGTTTCTAAAATAGCAGACAATCAATACATTAACTATTGCTGGACTAGTCATTGTCATGAAGCAGTAATGGCAACGTCACATAGACTTGCACATCATTGGTATAAAGAATCTAGAAGAGATAGCCTAGACATGGACTCGTGGCATGCTATTAAGAAAGCAAGTGCTAGACCGAGTGCATGGTTTTTTCATAAAATAACAGATGAAGTAAGAGCAGATGTAGAAACTGTTATAGTTCAAATTGAGCCAGGTAATGATTTTGATATTCCTATGTTAATAGATAGGCGTTGTTTTAATGGCTCCCCAGAAGAATGGAATACAATGTATAAAGATGCAACTGCATGGTATAGATATTGTTTAACTGCTATAAAAAGTGAAATGAATAATAATTTCACTAACGCCGATATAGTAGTACAAAACAGAGATATATTTGATGTAGTAAAGGTATTAGAACTAATGAAAGAATTAGGATTATACCACAGTGGTTTAAGAGAAATTATTATAGACTGGATTAAAGTTTATTTGCTTAAAAATAAAAGACCTGAGGCTTTGTTTTCTAAAAGCCAACCAGACGAATATAGATATAAAGAAGAAGTAGACAAAATAGCAGATCCACACATACGACATTTTTTAATGTGTGTAAATAGAAAAGTTTGGCCTACATTAGATTTATTAGATGATCCATATAGTTACATGATAGACTTTAGAAAAGATCTTTTAGCAGGAGAAAATTTTGGTACTGCATTTAATAAAGCAGAAGCCCGATTTAAAGATTGGCAATCGATGATAGATACATAAATACTATCAGCAGGGAAAAGCAATGTCTCAACTAGAAAAAGAAAATTTAGAAGCTCATGTGGACTTATGTGCCGCTCGTTACGAAGTATTGCAAGAGAAATTGGGCAATATGATGAGTAGAATAGAACGCATGGAGGAGAATCTTAATTCCCTAATGAAGAGTATTAACCAAAATTCAATCAATATAGAACGTCACGCCGCCACAAATACAAAAGTAATAATAGGAAGTGCCGGTACAGTTATAGCAGGTTTATTAAGTACAATCGTTGTTATTCTAATGAACATTGCATAATAGAACTAAATACTATTATGGAACTTTTTGAGCTAACAAATGAAGAAAAAGATGTAATTGAGAGCAAATTAGTATGGGCTCGTAAAGGTAAATCGATTTCTAAAAAATATCGCTGTACATTTGGTAAACGAAAAGGAAGATTAGTAAGTAATCCTCAAGGTTGTAGTGCACCAATAGACCTTAAAAAACGTTTTACATTAAAAAGAACAAAAGCTAAAATGGGTGCTAGAATGGCACGAAAGGCAAAATTTACTAAAAAGTTCAATCCTGCTAGTAAAGCAGTAGCAAGAATGAATAAGGCAATGCGATGAATACATTAGATGATTACGGAGATAGCTTTAGTGTAGCACTAAAGAATTATATAGAAAAACAACATAATCATGAGATGAGTGCAGAACAAGCACAAAAGTTAGCAAAAAGTTTTTCTATTGCAGATGCTATTAAATTAAGTGATGCTATAGAAAATGAAGATGCTAGAGTAATACGTAATATGTTACTTGACAAATTAGGTATTGAAGAAGGATATGGAGTTAATAGTAGCACACCTACTCCATCAACAACACAGATGAATAAGATAAAAAGAGATACACCTACACAGAAAAATCCAGCAGTACAAACGCAGAGAAATATACAACCAACAGGCCAAGGTGCAAGATTAAATGTGCCAAATCAACAAGCACAAAACACCATGACTATGCAACAGAACACACAGGTAGCAAATGCAAATAGTGCCAAGACAGATGCTAACCGTAGAGATATAGAAAACCTAAAGAAAATGGCTGGTGTAAAATGAGAATGTACACTCCAGCATCGGGTATTCCGCAACCAGTTTCCAACTTAGAACACAAGATAATAAAAAAATGCACAGAAGGAAAAATGTGCAAATCAGAACTGTCAGAACGTGATGCATGTATTTCACAAGAGATGGTCAATAGAGGCATATTTGAAAAAGAAATTGCCGAAGACAAAACCGTATATTATTATTTGAAAAAAGGGAACTACTAATGGTTGCAATAGCAGATTTAGAACAAAACATTCGTACCATCATTGAAAATATGGATACTGACACAATAGCCAGTATGCTGACTTCACGTGAAAATGGTACAATTAAAATTGGTGATTTTAAAGTTACACGCACCAAGCAAAACTTTTGTGAAAAAAAGAAACACTTTTACAATGTGTATTGGCGTGAGCAAAAACTTTATGAAGATATTGCACTAGCAAAAACAGCAAAAACTATAGTTGAGTCTCTCATTAATGAAGATCAAATTACGGTAAAAAAAGCAATTGACTTGGATAATCAATACATGTCTAAATTGTACGAAACCACAATGTATGGACAAAAAGCCAACAGAACAGATAATCCTGTTTATTGGGCCAAATATTCAGAAAATCAAGTCAAGTTGGAGCAAATAAAAAGTAATATTTTATAAATACAGTTAGTCTATAAAGATAAAGGATCAGTTACTATGAACATAAATGATATGAACACAAATTACGATTTTGATTCAGTTAAAAAGATACTCGAGTCAAGATTTAATTGGACCGGACGTTGGGATTCTATGACAGAAGACGAAGTTCGTGCCCTAGGACAAAAAGCAGATGCCAAACTAGCAGAAGCAGGCGACATCTCAAGTCCAAAATACAATCTTTACCTTTTCATTAAAGAAGCCGCAAAAATGCGTTTACAACAAATAGCAAGTATGCCAGTAAACGAAGGCGTTGGAAGTGAAATGGTTGATCAAGCAGAAGTTGTACTAGCCGCACAAGAAATTGGCGACAAGTTACAAGGAATGGCAGAAGACATTGCACAAATGCAAGTACAAGACATGATGCCATTAGTACAAGCTATGAAAGAGCAAATGGGTATGGATCAAGCAAGTGCGTTTGAATCAAGTGCTACAGCATCTTTACAAGGTTTACTAGACACAATGAAATCAACTAAAGAAAGCTATGATAATGCAGTATTAGTATTGCAAGGTGAAGCACCTGCAACTGATATGGGCATGGACGATGGCGGAATTGATGCTATGCCAGATGCAGGAATAGATGGTGAGCCAGAAATTGATATGGAACCAGCTGACGACTTTAGTGGAGCAGATGCAGTAGCCGGAGATGATGCAGACGCTGGCAGAGAAATGAAAGAGTCAATGGACGACAAAATTAAACTTGCACTGAAGGCAGTACAAGAGTCCAGCAAAGATGGAAAAATTTCTAAAGCAGACTTAGATCGTATTAAATCTGAAGCTACAGCGTAAGGTAGTGCCATGCTTATTGCACAGATTGTAAAAGAAAATTCTGAAGATATTCGAACAGACATTATAAGTTTGTTAGATGCAATCAGTGCAGAAGGTTTAAGCGATATAAAATTTGTTAGTTTACTTAAAGACTTGAGGCGAGCAGGACATACTATTAGTAGAGGCCAACTATTGGATCTATTACAAGGAATACCTATAGTACGTGATGCATCATTAGAAACAATTAATATAGTAACTGATCGAGATAATGATGCAAATATCGGAGATGGTGAAGAAAAGGTAAAGAAGCAAGTAAGTAAACTAGCACAAAAGAAAGTAGATAAGGAGATAGCATGAGTTACAGTATTACAGCCACACAGGCAAAAGTTGATGCTAGAGCAGACGGCACAATTCTAGATGAAACATATAAACTCATGAGTGCAGTAATTACTGCCGCCGGGGCAGGAAATTATAGTAGCACAACAGCTGATGCAACTACAATGACAGAAGCAACTCCTACTATTACAATAACAGGCAGTCAAGCTAATCCAACAATTACAGGTACACCAACTATTATAATTGCTGGTAGCACTATTACACTAGGTACAACTGGATTAAGTCTTAATGCAGTGATTGCCGATATTAATGATGCTGGTGTTACAGGTGTTGTTGCAAGTAAAAATTCTAGTAACAATCTTGTTATAACATATACTACTACGGCAAGTTCATCTTGGACAGTAGTAGTTGGAGCGGGTACAGCAAACACAGCATTAGGATTAACTGCACAAACATATACAGCAACTAATCCTGCTAGTGTAACATACTTTAATGTATGGCAAGGAACAGCAGTAGATCGTGCTAAAACAGATCAAATGAGCGAAGTAATCAAATACTTTCAAGGCCTAGGCTATCAAATTGAAAGACAATCAAACGTATCAACTACTACCACTTTTAAGTGGGTAATTAGTTGGTAATAGGTTGACAAGTACACTTAATCAACGTATAATGAACTTATGAAAATTAACAGAGTCTACGACTATCAAGACCTAAACAGGATTGATGGCAAAAAAAGATTGTACGAAGCACCAGACGGCAGTAGAATGCCTAGTGTTACTACAATATTAGATGCAACATCAGACAAGACACATCTGATAGCTTGGCGAAAACGTGTTGGTGAACAAAAAGCCAAACAAATAACACAAGAAGCCGCGGGTGTCGGTACCTCCATGCACGGCTTTTTAGAACATTACACCAAAGGAGAAGAACTGCCGAACAAGAGCAATCTTGTACATGTCCAAGGACGGAAAATGGCTGAGGTGGTTATACAGGACGGACTAAGCAAAGTAGACGAGGTCTGGGGAAGTGAAGTGCATCTATACTACCCAGATTTATATGCAGGGACAACTGACCTTGTAGGAGTTCATAATGGCGTACCGGCTATTATGGACTTCAAGCAGACCAATAAACCCAAAAAAGAAGAATGGATAGACAACTACAAATTGCAAGGTGCCGCCTATGCCCTTGCACATAATCACATTTACGAAACAGATATTAGTAAAATAGTAATAATGATGTGTAGTCGTGATTTACAGTATCAAGAGTTTATTGTTGAAGGTGAAGCATTTGATTATTGGAGTAAAGCCTGGAGCGACCGTTTAATGCAATACCTAGGAATTCAAGGATAAATAATACGTTAGGAGAGTGCGATGCCAACAACGCAAGTAGCAAAATTATTAAATCGTCAAGGCAACTTTGCTGATTTACCACTATTAGATCCAGGTGAATTAGGATATGCCAAAGACCAAAAAAGACTTTTTATTGGAAATGATCCAGTTAGTGTAACCAGTAACGGTGGTGCAAGTTATACCGTTGCAGTAGATTTAACACAAAGCGGAAGATATAGAGTAACTACACAAGCATCGGGTGGAGCAGAAACAGAAGTATCAAGTGCAAATTTTAGTATAGGCGGAACCACACTCACTCTCACTACAGCACCAGCAGTTGGCGTAACCATTCGCATTTACTATAACAGTGAAGTTCAAATGCACAACGAAGCAAGTGGTAATCCTAAAACTGATATCACTCTAACTGCTTCCGGAACTAATGCAGACACAGGCATTGAATGGGACGCAGATGATTATAATTGTGCAACTATTGATTATAGTTTGCAAAATGCCGCAACTCCTACTCCTAAATTTCGTAATGGTAAAATAACCATTATGATAGATACAAGAGCAGGTGTACAAGATTATATGTTACAAGATGATTATGTAGCGGTTAATGATCCGGCTGTAACATTTAGTGGTAATCTTAACACTAGTGACAATGTATTCAAGTTAAGATACAGTGATTCAGATGCCGTTAACGCAACATTTAGCTATGATTTAAAACTTTGGAAAACAACACTCGGTTAAACTGGCAAGAGTCGCCTGAACAACGATTGAGTACTTTAAGAAATTTTAGACTTGCAAACCAAGGTAAATCTCTTAAACAATGTATCCAGGCAACATTAGATTTTTATAGTCTACTACCAATTGGTAGTATGAGTCTTGACCCTTATGATAAAACAACTTGGTTAACACTCTGGCAAATAATACATAGCAATGACTATTGCGAATTTAATAAAGCATTGATATATGCATATACCTTACATTACTTAGGTTTTCCAAGTAATATACAAGTAGGAAAAACAAAAGATAATCATCATATGATATGTGTTGTAGATAATTATGTTTTAAATATAGCTTACAACGGCATTGTAGAGTTGGATTGGTTAAAAAATAACAAATGGCATTGCGAAAAAATACATGACACAAACCAACTCTGTTGAACGTCAAGAAGTAAGACAAAAATTAAAATCCTACAGTAACGGAAATATACCAGCTGTAGGTGATTCTTTATATTGGCACTACGATTTCCCTGTCACAGAAGCACATAACGTATGTAATATAAAGAATCCTTTTGATATAGATTGGAAAGACTTGCACACAATGAAAGTTGAAATGATAGGATTATCTTGCATAGAAGAACCTCCATTTAAACATGCTGTGGAGACATGGATACAACAACCAGTGCCTAAGTTCTTCTATATAGAAAACGATACTCATCTAACCAATGTGTGGCATAATGTCCCAGATTGGATAATTAGATTGATAGGATTAAGTTACATGTCATACATAGAAGTAAGAGGCAAAAGTAACAGTCTAAATGATATTGACAAGGAAATTGTACACAAAATTTCCAGTAATATTTTAGACAATCGTGAACGGTTGAGAATGGTAACTTTTATACACAATGCTAAAAGTTTTTTCAATTTTTAAGTAATCAAAGTATATAATCATGAGATGACTATACTAAGTACTCTACAAGAAACAAAACAAGACCAGACATCCTCGTCTATAACTCGGATAATCATTTATAACTAAAACGAGGAGAGAAAATGGCTACAAGACTTAATAATAATCTTCCCACTTTATACCAGGAATTTATTCACTTATCTCGCTACTCACGATGGAGAGAAGATAAAGGACGCAGAGAATCTTGGGGAGAGACAATCGATCGATATTTTAACTTTTTTGAAGAGCATCTAATGGAGATGCACAATTATAAATTAGAACCAAAACTACGAAACAAATTAGAAGAAGCAGTTTTGGAATGTAAAATAATGCCTTCGATGCGTTGTTTAATGACAGCAGGAGAGGCTTTAAAAAGAGAAAACATTGCAGGATATAACTGTTCATACGTAGCAGTTAATCGTGTACAAGCATTTGACGAAATACTTTATGTATTAATGAATGGAACAGGTGTTGGCTTTAGTGTTGAAAGACAAGAAGTTTCACAATTACCTGTAGTAGCCGAAGAATTTTTTCATAGCGACACATGTATCCAAGTAGCAGATAGTAAACTTGGTTGGGCTAAGGCTTTAAAAGAATTAATTGCTATGCTGTATTCAGGTCAGATTCCAACATGGGATTTGAGCAAAGTAAGACCAGCTGGTGCACCACTTAAAACATTTGGTGGTAGAGCATCTGGTCCAGAACCACTTGACAGTTTGTTTAAATTTGTGGTATCTACATTTAACGGAGCACCAGGAAGAAAATTAAATTCAATTGAATGTCATGACATTGTATGCAAGATTGCAGAAATTGTTGTGGTTGGTGGCGTAAGAAGATCTGCTTTGATCTCACTATCAAATTTGTCTGATGACAGAATGCGACACGCAAAAGCAGGACAATGGTGGGAGCAACACGGACAACGAGCTCTAGCAAACAACTCAGCATGTTACACAGAGAAACCAGACATTGGAATATTCATGGACGAGTGGAAAGCTCTATATGATTCTAAGTCAGGTGAAAGAGGTATCTTTAACAGAGAATCAGCAAACAAACAGGCTGTAAGAAATGGAAGAAGATCAGCTGAAGGTCAATCATTTGGAACAAATCCATGTTCTGAAATTATTCTAAGAGATAGAGAATTCTGTAATCTTTCTGAGGTTGTAGTTCGTGCTAACGACACAGAAGAATCACTGTTAGAAAAAGTAGAACTAGCAACTATTGTAGGAACTCTACAATCTACACTGGTAAACTTTAAATATCTATCAGCTTCATGGAAAAAGAACTGCGAAGAAGAAAGACTACTAGGAGTATCTTTAACTGGTATTATGGATTCGCCGTTAACAAGTCCAAAAAATAAAAACTTATCTGAATTGTTAGAAAAACTAAAAGACAAAGCAGTTGAAACAAATGAAAAACTTGCAAAGAAGATTGGTATTCCGGTATCAGCCGCGATTACTTGTGTAAAGCCATCAGGAACTGTATCACAACTTACAGATGCGGCCTCTGGTATTCATGCAAGACACAATCCATATTACATTAGAACAGTACGTGGCGACAAAAAAGATCCACTTACAATGTATATGAAAGATGCAGGATTTCCAATTGAAGATGATGTAATGAATCCTAGTCATACTGCGGTATTTTCATTTCCAATGAAGGTTGATAAAAAAGCAATCTTTCGTATGGATATGTCAGCTATTGAACAATTAGAGCATTGGTTAGCATATCAAAAACATTGGTGTGAACACAAGCCATCTGTAACTATTTCTGTTAAAGAACATGAATGGATGGAAGTGGGTGCATGGGTATATGATAATTTTGATTGGATGTCAGGAGTATCATTCTTGCCATTTTCGGATCACACATATAGACAAGCACCATATCAAGATTGTGAAGAAAAAGAATACAACACTCTTTTAGCTCAAATGCCAAAAGATGTTGATTGGGCTAGACTTGCTGAGTACGAAAAGTCAGATATGACTATTGGTAGTCAAGAATTGGCATGTGTAGCCGGAGGTTGTGAAATATGAGCATAGAAATTTGGGGCAAACAACTTTGTACTTTTTGTGATCGTGCAAAACTTGTATGTGATAACAGAGGGTTTAAGTATGTCTACAAAGAACTAGATACAGATTTCACACGAGAGCAGGTGTTAGAAGAATTTCCAGGAGCTCGAACATTCCCGCAGATAAAAGTTAACGGAGATATAGTTGGCAGTTATCAGCAGTTTGAAGAGTATCTGGAAAACACCGGCTATAACGGAACAGGACACGGACATTAATGTTAGTAAATTCACGAAAGAAAGGTGACATTGTCACCGTCAAACTTATCAGTGGCGAAGAAGTTGTAGGACGTTGGGACAACAAAGAAAACGGCGTTGTAAAACTTACAAAGCCACTGATGGTTACTATGACAGCTGAAGGTCCTGCTATGGCACCATGGGTGTTTAGCAGTGATCTACTTGGCGAACCTCATATTGATATAAATGAGCAAACTATAGTAACAGTAATCAATACACACAAACCTTTTGCAGATGCATATTTACAAGGCACCACTGGTATAGTAGGTGTTGGAGCGGTACCCTCTAGTTTAAAAAACTAAATACGTGTATGAGCTCTAAACCTGTACACTTAAGAGGACAGGGTCGAAGTTGTGGTGCGAGTACCACTGGACCGTCGGCCAGTAATGTCTATGTAAATGGCATAGCTGTATCACTAATTGGTGATACATGTAGTCATGGCTCCGGTGCATTAATTTCTACACAATCAACAGTATTTGCTAATAATAAGCTAGTGATCAGAAACGGTGATCCAGCCAGTCCTGATAACTGGACTTTAATCCCACACCCAAATCCTAGTGCCTCAGGCGGATCTCAAAATGTTTATTGTGGTTCACGGTCAGGGGTAAGGTAAATGGCAAATAAGACAGCAATTATAGCGGCCGGTACAAATGATGCCTCTAGTCAATCAGCGTTAACCACAACAAATATTACAAACACAATTACAAAACTACAAAACGAAGGTTACGAAGTTGTAGTTATACCACCAAATCCTACATCATATGGAGTACAGCATGATGCAGTCGTGGCGGCCGCGGCATTAAAAGGTGTAGGTATACATGAAGGAACATATAGCACTACAAACACAGCCCAATTAACATCAACAAGTGCAACACAAATTAGAAATACATATCCTAATGCTTTTATAGTAGGTGATGATAATGCTGTATTAATAAACAATGGTGTTGTAACACCTAATGCCATTAATGCTAGAACATCAGATGTTATCTATAATGCTGTTAATATGACAGACTTTTTAACTAACTATGATGGTGGAGGCACTACTAATGTCTTTAATTCTGGGAACACATCTAGTTATAAACCTCCAGTTACTACTACTTCTCAAAGTGATGCTTATTCATTAGCAAATCCAGCATCTGCTCTTGGTATGACAGACTTTGCATCTGGGTTATCTTCATTTAATGATTATCTAGATGTTAAACATCATATACAAGAAGAATTAGTAGCAGGCACACAAGACTTAGGTAGAGCTATTGTTAAAGCCGAATACAGTTATACAATGCGTGAATTATTGTGTGGATTGTTAGCAGGTAAAGGATTAAAATTACCAAATATACAAATGTGTTTAAGCATGAACCTACGTGGTTTATTGGGTATGGATGGTATCACTGGAACACTACAAGATGCTCTAAATCAAGCACAAGGAATGGTAGATCAGTTTTTAGATCATACTAGTATTAATAATGTATTAGGTAGACTTAACGGCATTATACAAGAAGCTTCTAGTATTGCAAATATGATTAACTTTTGTGGTACTCCTATACAACCACAAGCTATTCCAAATATGTTAGAAGGTGCATTTGGCAGTTTCTTAGGTGCTGGACAAAATATAGTTAATGCATTAGGAGAAGTAATTCCTAGTGAAGTAAGTGCTTGTGCTAGTTTAGGAGCAGACGGAAAGCCACAATTTAAAGCAAACATATTCAATAGCGGTGCTCTAAAAACAATTGGCGATAATCTTTCAGCAATACAAAATGGTAGTATAGGTTCTACTGCTTTAAGCGAAATAGTAGGCTCACTAAATTCTGTTTCAGACGAGTTTGGCAAGCTCATTGATAAGGAAACATACATAAATGGTACAGGCGGAAGTGGATATGACACAGGAGGATCACAATTTACATGTGGAACTCTAGCAACACAAGTTGTAATTGGAAAACTTTATGAAATAGAAACACTAGGCACATCAGATTTTACAACTATTGGTGCTAGTGCAAATTCAGTAGGAACTACATTTACTGCTACTGCCGTCGGAACTGGTACAGGTTGTGTACGAGAAGTTAATACTGTTATTGGTGTTTTACATAATCCTGATAGCGAAGGTGTTGCAGGAAATGCGGCCTTGGCGGCAAGTATTAAAAATGCATATGATCAAGTAGGTGGATATCCGGTTGTAGCAGAAGACGGCACTATACACGACAACATTTTTGAAGTATTATTAGAACCAGAAATGCTTAAAAAAGTACGTTCTAATGATAATCCTGCAGGTTTAATACAAAGACAAAATCCAGTATATGATTATTGTGGTAACGTAATAGGTTATACACAAACAACAACCAGTGGTAGCGAAGAGCGTAGTGGTGGTTCAGCACCAATAACAAGTTCGTTGCCTGGTAACTTAGGACAAGGTGATAGAGCAACTGCAAGTACAGTTTTTAAAGCAAATAATAAATCACCAGGCATACAACCTACTAATACCGGACCAAATACAGTAACAAATGAAATAGATTCGCCTAAGATTCCTGCAATGACTCAAGCAGAGCGTGATAGTATGGTAGCAATTAATGGTGCTATTGTTTACAATCAGGATACTAATAAATTTCAAGGTTATGCAAATGGAACATGGACAGACTTTGATGGCAGTGGTGGCGGAGGAGGTAGTAGTTCATTTGTACTAACAGTACAAGATGAAGGAAGTTCGCTATCAACAGGTGCAACTATATTAGACTTTACTGGTGCTGGTGTAACAGCAACAGGTAATTCTAGTACTAAAACTATAAACATACCAGGTAGTGCATTAACTGTACAAGACGAAGGATCAGCATTATCAACTGCTGGTACTACATTAAATTTTACCGGTGCTGGTGTTGTTGCTAGTGGAACAGGCTCTACTAAAACAATTAACATACCAGGCGGAACAGCACAAAATGTATTTTCAGAAATAGCAGTATCGGGCCAGTCAAATGTAACAGCTGATAATCCTACAGATACTTTGACTTTAAT
>CEUA01185755.1_pt1 | contig 22197 bp, 19 predicted proteins | sample 361541 | NCBI WGS metagenome assembly CEUA01 (sample SAMEA2623079, study PRJEB7988) | marine metagenome | isolation source: saline water (ENVO:00002010), including
GGGTTTAGAATTAACGCAACGACCACCTAGAGCGGAGACGTCATTCATTTTGGGAAGTATTATGATAGCCGTAAAAATCTATAGCTGAAAGAATTATTATGGATAGGGGAGTTATCCAGATCCATTTTATGTCACCTGATGGATGTATGGCTAGCAGTGGGGGTAATGAAAGTAGAAAAAGAATTAAGTAAAGAGTTAAGACCGTATTTTGTTTAGATAAGCCCATACGAACTAGACGATGGCTTATATGATTTTTGTCACCAATCCAAGGAGGCTGTCCTAATTTTAATCGGAGTAGACTGACAGTAAATACATCGTAGAAAGGAATAGATGCAATTAATAGTGGTGATAATTGCAGGATAGGATCTGATGACATAGCATCCCAATTTGTTAATCTGATTGTTAGAGCACTAATCAAAAACCCTATACCCATACCACCAGCATCTCCCATAAATATGGAGGCTGGAGGTAGATTAAAAATAAGGAAACCACACAGGGCTCCGAAAATAGTGAAAGATAGTAAGGCAATACTGAAATCTCCGATAAGAAAGGCTATGTAACCGGTAAATATTGTACTGATTGCTCCGAGGCCTGCGCTTAGTCCATCCATATTATCCAAAAAATTGAAGGCATTAGTTAAGATTACAATCCAAAGGGCAGTTAGGGAGATGTTGATTGCCGGTATTGCAGATACATTCAAGCAAAACGTAGGTTCGCTAAAAATCAGTAATAGAGAAATCGTTAATTGAAAGATTAGTCTAACAAAGGGTGATAGGCCATGTGAATCGTCAATTAGACCGATTATCACAATTAATAAACTGCATAATAGAAGCGGACTGATTGAAACGTATTCTGCTTTAAATTCGTTAAATAACCAGCTTACGCTCAGTAGCCATGGGGCGTCATTGCTCGCAAGTTTTGGAATGATATTGGTTATTTCAGGTATCATAAAAAAAAGGCTGAGACTTATCCCTAGCACTATTGCTAAGGCTCCCCCGTATGGGGTTGGTTTTGTATGTGATTTATGTGGTGCTGCATCTGGGTGGTCGACCAGATCTAAAGAATATGCTAATTTTCTTATCGGATAGGTACACGCCAGGGTTGTAAGAAATGGGCAAAGGAATATCGGGATTATAGGTAGGATTGAATCCACAGGCGGCCTATCTTGGTTGCTCGAAGCAAGGTCGAATTATTTTGTTAAAAAATGTTCCTCTTTAGGAAGATTAGAATCTGAAATATAACTAAAGTATGGGGAGGCGTAACCATGTTGGCAATTGATGGTGGAGACAAAGTTCGAGATGTACCATTTCCTAAGCGTCAGCTATTTGGTCAGGAAGAAAAACAAGCAGCTCTTGAATTGTTTGATCAGGCAATACAGACAGGGGATTCCATAGGTTATAATGGCGAACAAGAGAGAGGATACGAGGCAGATTTTGCACAATTTATGGGAGGAGGTTACGCCGATTTGGTCAATTCTGGGACTTCGGCACTTTATGTTGCATTAGGAGCTCTTAAATTACCGATAGGTGGAGAGGTCGTAGTGCCGCCCATTACGGATCCTGGCGGCGTTATGCCTGTAGCTTTGTTGTGTCAGGTGCCCGTAGTCGCAGACGCGGAGGAAGGAACATTTAACACCTCGGCTGAAAAGATAGAAGAAGTTATCACGTCGCATACCCGTGCTATAGTTGTTGCTCATATTGCCGGGGAACCCGTTGATATGGACCCTATTTTGGAGCTGGCTAAAGGCTACGGTATTCCTATTGTGGAGGATTGTGCACAAGCACATGGTGCTCGATATAAAGGTAGGCTTGTTGGAACCTTAGGCGCAGTTGCTGCTTTTTCGACTATGAGTGGTAAACATCATGCTACCGGTCCACAGGGGGGAGTAGTATTTTCATTCGATGCAGAAGTTATAGCTGAGGCCAAGCGTTTTGCTGATCGTGGAAAACCCTTCGGGCTAGAAGCTACTTCAAATGTGCGTGCGGGACTCAATCTTAATGGTAACGAACTGTCAGCAGCAATAGGACGGGTTCAAATCTGTCGTCTTCCCAAAATTATCCAACGTCGCCGTGAGATAGCTCAAGAGATTAAAGAAGCTATTAGAGATTTACGTGGCGTTTGTCCCGGACGTGAAGTGGGTGGTGAAGGGGGTGTTTACTGGTTTATGCGATTTAAGGTAAATAAAGAAGTAGTAAATGTCAGTAAGGATGATTTTTCTGAAGCTCTAAAAGCGGAGGGTATTCCGGTTACCAATTCCTACCGTTACCTGCCGTCAGAGTCTGATTGGTTTAGGAAGCGTTGTGTGTTTCCAGGAAGTGACTATCCTTGGGGTTTGCCTTCATATAAAGGTGCGCGCGACAGAGAGTTTCTGTGTGAGAATGCTGTGAATGCTGCTGAACAACATTTTATTTTATCTATTCATGAACAATTTGGATCTCGTGAAGTAATGGATATTGCTGAGGCATTTGAGAAAGTGGAAACTGCCTATGTTATTTAAGCAAAAACTATTGGACGAAAAAATTGAGGAGTGTGGAAGTTCGGTCGCTCAGTCTTAACTGGAGCCCAAGATCCCCAGTGAGGTCGGGATGTTTTATCTCCGCATTTATAGAAGTTTCCTCTCCATAGATCGCCGGTGCCTGGTGGGTCTATTTCAAAGTATTTTTCAAAGAGTAGAAAAGGAACGCGATATTCGATAGTCCAGTTTGTAGGCTCGACTAGCTCGGGATCAACTATGCTCGGAAGGGAATGATCCACTACGATGGTAGCACCATCGGCGTCGGTGACATTTTCAGTTTCTCGGCCTTTTGCTCGTTCCTCAACGGAGGGACAACGGTGAAGGAGCATAGTACCGCCGCAGTTAACTTCAAAATTGAAGTAAGCTAAAGAATTAGAAACAGGTGCGACGAAGAATTCGACGCAACTATCAGTGCATACGCTATCTTGAAATTGCTTGGCAACGGCTCGGACAAATTGATCTTTCACTTGGAAGCGAATGTAAAGTGCTTCGGAGGTATAAAGGAGCTTTACCGTAGTTTCTGGTCTATGACCTGAATCTGGCCACGGAAAATATGTAATGTTCAATCTTTCAGCTTTTTCCCAAACAGGGCTAGGTAAACGTGTATCTGTGCCGGTTATGTTATGCGTACTGCGGACTGTATATTCCATTTTATTTTCTATTTTTATTTTGTAGTGTTCTATTTTTATTTTGTAGTGTAATGTTAAGCATTTTTTAGCATTAAATACAAGGAGTTTTCAAATGCGTGTAGCTGTTTTTGGTGCAGCGGGTTGGTTAGGTAGGGCCATAATTACAAATATGGAGGTAGGTCACGATGTGGTCGCAGTTGATTTGTCTCCGTCTTCATGGGGAAAATGGGACGATATTGATCCTAATTGGGATGGCGAATTAATCCATGGAGATATAACTGACTACACTCACGTTGAGGAAGTGATTTCGAGTGTGGATTCTGTTGTCCATGCAACTGTTTATTCGGGGAGTCTGTACGATAGTTATGGGATAGATGACATGAATCCATTCCAAATTAATCTAAAAGGGTTATGGAATATCTTAGAGGTGGCTCGGAAGAAACAGATTCGGCGTGTAGTACATGTTGGTTCGTGTCAGACTGTGCATCCAAAGGGAGTTTTTTTTGATGCCGAAATTCGTCGCCCAGATGGATCTATATATGCGGTAACTAAAAGATTACAAGAAGAAATGTGTAGGCAATTTTTTGACGCTTTCGGTCTATCCATAATTGTTTTAAGACCTGATTATATTGTAGATTCCCGTTTGGGGATTGGGAAAAACCGTGAGAAGTTAGGTAGTATTCACGGTAATCCATTACGAAATGGATGGGTATGCAGGCATGATTTGGCAGAGGCCGCTAGGCTCGCGACCGAAGCAAATCATATTTCTTTTGATATCTTACATGTCGTGGGTACGCCCGAGGCCGAAAAGACATGCAATGTAAGGCGATCGAGGGAATTATTAGGTCTCCAGTATTCTGCAAATTTACAACGATTTCACTGAGGATTTTGGTGTGAATTCGTCAATTGTCAATAACTTTTGTGCTTTGACATTGGGTTTGCACCCTCGTATTTTCTGTTTAACTGATATGAGTGTGTGACATGCCAGATTATAGGTACCTGTGTTATTATTGTTATAGTTCAATGAAAGGCGGTCCCGTTGTTCAAAAAGAGTAAATTATCTCTGCTTTTAACAGTTGTTGCTGTTACTTTTTTGACTACTGTATGCAGAGCTCAGATGCAGACGATTAGTACCGAACATTTCCGTATTCATTTTATGCCAGGCTCCGAAAATACAGCCCGCAGGGTTGCTGAAACTGCTGAGGAGGTCTTCCCGACCTTAGCAGCGGCGTACAATTATTTCGACGAGTTTCAAATAATCAACGTTTTGGTATTTGATACTTCCGATCAGTTGGGGAATGGTTGGGCAGACTATTACGCAAATACGATGGCTATTTGGGCCACTAATTTAGATATGGAACTGCGTGGTAGTCATGATTGGATAAAAAATGTTGTGACTCATGAGTTAAATCACATCATTACTCTCAATATGGCCCGCAAAAAATGGCCATTCCAATACGCGTTGTTTTCAGTATCTCGTTTTGATAGTAATCCTGATATTTCGTTTCAATTTCCTTTGTACCATATGAATGCTCCCCGGGGTTGGTCCGAAGGAATTGCTCAATATGGTGCTTATAAATTTGGATACGATAGATGGGATAGCCATCGAGATATGCTTTTACGCATGGCAGTGTTAGAAGATGATCTTCTTTCTTGGGAAGAGATGGGATCCGTATTAGATCGTACTGGTAAATACTACGGGGAAATGGTATACAACCAGGGTTATGCCATGACTATTTATATCCAAGATCAGTATGGTTTCGAAAAGGTTGATGCATTAACACACAATATCGGTACGATGAGCTTTGATCCAGCAATCGAAAAAGTTCTAGGTGTGACTGCAGACCAGTTCTATGAGGATTGGGAAATTTATCTAAGAGAACGCTACAACAAAATACAAGGTGAAATTTATCAAGAAGGACATTTTGAGGGGGAGATTCTGTCCTCCCTAAATAAAGGAGTTATCGAATATCATCCTAGTTATTCCCCAGACGGTGAAAGTCTGGCGTATCTAAGTAGTGACGATATGGATTACGCTATTTCCTATTTGAAAATACATAATTTTTCGACGGGGGAAACTTTTAAGTCAGACGAATATATCGATTCCAGAATTTCCTGGTCCCCTGATAGCAGAGAGGTTGTATATTCTCGTGCTAAAGAGGGTTTTAACGATCTTTACATCTTGGACGTTGATTTACAAGAAGAGCGGAGAATCAGTGCTCGATTGCGTGCTAAAGATCCTTCGTTCTCCCCTGATGGGAAGCATATTGTTTATGTCCACAATGAAGATGGAACAAATAACTTAGCAATTGTGAATCGGGATGGTACCCAACGTATTTATTTAACTAACAATAATGATGGGACACAGTATTATGGGCCTCATTATTCTCCCGATGGTCAGTGGATCATATTCAGTGTGTTTAGAGGACAGGACCGAGATATTGCCATCATGCGCGCAGATAGCCCCCCGAGACCTGAGGCCTGGACCCGTATTACGGATAGTAGTGCGAACGAATTAACGTTGACTATTGATGCTATAGTCGAAGTAGATGGCGAAAGGGACAGTACGACTGTTGAAGAGGTTTTCCCCGATAGTGTCGCATTTGCTCATCCAGATAGTTCAGGGTTTAAACCATTAGTGTATTCGGATGCTGATGAGCGTGATCCACAGTGGTTGCCTGATGGTAGCGGTTTTGTTTTTTCATCTGATCGAACAGGTATTTTCAATATTTATAAATATTCGATGGAGAGTGGTGAAGTTAAACAACTGACAAATGTTGTGGGTGGAGCTTTTACTCCAACTGTTTCCGCAAATGAAGAAGTGATATACAGTTCCTATCACACAAACGATTATGACCTATATCGAATCTCCAAGAATGAATATGTAAAAGAGAGAGCATTCCCTTCTGTTGTGTCGCGTGACTATAGGTCGATTTATACGGGTCCAAAAATTTCTGAACGTTTTAAGGTGGGAACTTATGGAGGACATAACGTAGTCCGGTACGTTCCTATTTTACAGATCGGACCTACTTTTGTGGGTAATACTTTTGGATTAAATCAAGCGAGTTTTGGCCTCCAATTGTCGAGTGGAGATGTTCTTGGGGGGCAGCAGTTAAGTGCCTGGGGAGTTGCTGGTAAAAATTTGCGGGATCCTACTGATATGAATACCGACGTCGGATTTTATTTGGAGCGTAGTTTGCGTCCACGAGTTGGGAATAATAGAACTTTCAATCCTTCTATGTATATAGCGGCTCGGCGTCGCGAAATAGACAATCTTATTAAAAGTAATGAGGTCGAAGGTGATACTCTTTCGGCAAGGAATCTTTATCCAATACCAATCGATGAAGCAACTAATTTATTGCTACCAGATGTTGAACAGTTCGTTTACCAAAGTACAATTCGCGAAGATCTATTTAAGACGACATCGCGGCAGTTAGCAGCTGGGATTGATGTGCCATTGACCAAACGCCAGGAATTAAGTGGTGGCTATTTATACCGAGATTATGCAGAGACCTGGTCGTTGCGACAATTCCGTAGTCAAACAGATATTTTCTTTGCACAAGACGGCGTTGATATTTCTGAGCGTGTGGAGATGGATGTCCTGTCTCAGGATACGACTTTAGTCGGTCGGAATGACCCCTTGAATTTCTATAATGGTTTGAAATTTTTTAGTACTCATATGCTGAGTTTAGGTTGGAGTTATCGACATACGCGTCCAACTGCATTGAATGCATTCGAACCGACTGGCCGCAATATCTCTGTGGTTTATAGATATAGTTTGCCTACCTTGGCTGATTCGTTGGTTGAACGGTCAGATCAGGAAAATTACAAGGGTCAATTTGTTCGAGCTCCCAAACGCTTTAGAGTAAACGAGTATGTAGGGAGCTATAATGAGAGAATTGGGCTTCCGTTTGATAATGTCTTGTCATTTCAAGTAATCGGAGCATATCGGAATGTTGTATTGAAGCCAAGTTTTATCGAAGATGGGGGTTTCTTTGAAGGGCGTTTTTATTGGCCGCTTCGTTATTATATCGGGGGACAGAATTTCCTTAGTGGATATCCATATTTTACGGATTCAGGATCTAAGCTGTTTTATAGTCGTATCGGTTATAGTTTTCCTGTTTTAAGTCGTATAAATAAGCGTTTTTTGAATTTTAATTTTTCCAAGATGCGAGCAGAAATTTTTGCTGAAGCTGGAGCAGTAGGAAATTTTTCATCTTTCGATGAGGTTGACATGAATACGGAGTCATTTTTGACAGATGTGGGAGGTGAATTGAGGCTTCAGTTATTTACGTTTTATCGGATCCCTTTGTTGGCCTATTTTCAGGCTGTGCGTCCCCTGAATCGTGACCGGGTCAATATAGATGGTCTCAAGATTGATAAATGGCGTTATTATTTTGGATTTGGTCTATAGATAAGGAGTTAAGGTGTTATCTTCTGAAATTATTCGTTTAGTGCTGCAACGCAGGGTGGTCCAGATGATTCGGCAACATGCGCGCGACAGGTTGATGAGAGGCTCATATGGTTATTGGCGTCGTCTTATCAAGGAAAATTAGCCTATGGCTATCTATATCAGTAGATTCTGGTTCACAGCTGTTTCGATAAACAATCTTTTATTATTTATTTTTCTCACGGGGTGTTCCGAGGAAAATACTGGATCAACAAATTCAGAATGGCAGGCCTTGTTCTCGCAAGCTGATGTTAGCATCGATACAGTTGGTGTTCGCAATGTGGCGAGGTTTGATTCGAGCAGTAATCATCAGGGCTTAGTTATTGTCGATCGGCAATATACTTTCCCGGCCACGGCAGCTGGAGGAGAAGTCTTCGCGTGGGAGTTTTATGCTGAGTCGGTAGACCCAATAAAGTTAATAATGGTTAAATTTGATGACTCAGGGGAACTCTTTGAGATAATCGGCGAGAGCGCAACTATAGTTCCTTCAAGGATTGGGGTTAACCAACATATACTTCGGGAGCCAATTCCAATTTTTAAGGGGTGTATGATGGGTTTGTTGCAACCTAAAGGAGGAACTATACCTTTTAGCAAAATAAGAGGTTATAGGACATTTATCGCAGCTAGAGAATTGGAAAGACCTTTTATGAAACGTGATCTTTTCGCGATGTATGGTTGGCGATATGCTATGCGAGTCTTTTGGCGATCAACAAACTTATAGTTTTTTAGTCAATATTTTGTTCAGATTTTCGGTTTGTTTGCTGGCGTTCATAGAGCTGTATATTTGTGCCATCTGGATCCAAAAAAAAAGCCAGCTTAATGGTTCCAGTCCCTACATCAAACGGCTTTTTGGTTGCTACCACATTATTGCTGATTAATTTATCTGCGTCTTTCCCCAAGTTGGAACTTGAGAACGATAGATGATGGAACTTTGCCTGTGCTTTTGTTTGGTTTGGCATAAGTTCTATGGTTAATTCGTCCGACTGTAAATAGACATAATCTTGCCCATTTGCCATTGGAAATCGCTCTATTACTTGAATTCCTAGAGCTTGCCTATAGAAAGAGACGGCTTTTTCTATATTGTTGCACTGAATACCGATTTTATTTAATGGATTCATTAGTAAACCTGCGTTTCATCGACGCCACGAAGTGTGCGTCTGAGAGTTTGAACATAGGCGATGCTGGATATTATAATTAATAATGAAGAGAATATAAGCAATACGATCGAAATTATATTTGAAATATGTAAAATATAACTTAGTGTTGTGAATCCTACGCAAGCTGTTGTTGCTTTGCCCCAGCGATTGGCTGCAATCACGAAGCCACGTGTTTTCAGCATATAAAACCCAGCAGTTACTATACATAAATCACGTAAAAATAACATTATCAATAGCCAGACAGGAAAGTTATTCCATAGAACCAGTCCTCCAATGAGTGCAGCTAAAAAGACCTTGTCGGAGAGTGGATCGAGCATTTTCCCGATTCGGGAAACGTTATCAATGTGTCGTGCAACATAACCGTCTGCTAAATCAGTTGCGGCAGCAGTCAGTAATATACTTACCGTTGTAATTGTTGAACTGTCTCCACTTTTTAGACTATGTAAAAGGGGGAGTGAGAGGAAGATGCGTGAGATACTGAGAACATTAGCAAGCAATCTTTTATTCCATCAATTCACGGGCGTGTTGACGTGCAGTCTCGGAGACTGTTTCGCCAGCAAGCAAACGCGCAATTTCCTCCGTACGTTCATTCTCTGATAAACGAGAAACATTTGTTACAGTACGTTGGTCTACTTGCTGTTTGTTTACGGAAAAATGGTGATCCGCCAGTCCGGCAACTTGTGGTAAATGTGTAATGACGATCAATTGATGAGATTGGGCTATTTTCTGTAGTTTGCGTCCAATAGATGTTGCAATTCGGCCCGAAATACCAGTATCTATTTCATCAAAAATTAATACAGGAACAGGATCACGTTCCGCGATGGATTCTTTAATTGCCAACATTATTCGTGACACTTCACCACCAGATGCGATACGGGCCAACGGGCGTAGTGGCTCTCCCATATTGGGACTTATTAGGAACTCTACATGTTCGCAGCCACGTTCATTTGCTTTTAGATCTTGGCCGTTTCTATGTACTGGTCCCTTAGGATCTTCCTTTGATGTTAGTTGAACGGAAAAAGTACTTTGTTCCATGTTAAGTTCCGCCAATGACAGTGCGATCGTCTTTTCAAGTAACTCAGATGCGCGCTCTCTTGATAGTGATAATTTGATACACACTTTCTCAAAGTTTTTTTGTGCTTCAATGTTTTCTTGATGACTACGTTTAATTCTTATTTGGAGGTCAGCGATTTGACCATCGATATTCTCTAATTCTGTTTGATATTTTAATAATTCCTCTATTGTCTGACCATATTTACGTTTCAGTCCGCGTATGGCATCAAGCCGTTGACGTATTTGGTCTATTCGCTCTGAGTCAGTGTTAATATTTGAGCCATAATCTCTTATTCTTTGAGATAAATCTTCTACTCCATATAGGATTTGGTTCAGTTCGTCATTTCGATTGTTTTGAGATGAATCAGTATTAATAACGTGGTCAAGTAGTCGACGGGTTTGACCTAATTGTTCATAAATGGATCCTTCTCCCTCATATAACAAGTCGAAGATTTCTCCACTTAATTTGATCAAATTCTGTGCATTATCTAGCAAAGTCAACTCTTCTTCTAGTTTTTTTTCTTCATCAAATTCGGGGGAAATTTCGGCGATTTCATATTTTTGCTGAGTGTGCCTTGATTGATCCGTCTTGAGTCTATTTCGATCGTCTTCTAATTGCCGAAGTTCTTTGAGACTTCTCTGATAAGATGACCACTTGTTTCCCACTAGAGTCAACAGAGTCTCGTTATTAGCAAAGGAATCTAAATAGTTTACGTGTAGATTCGTATTGAACAGAGCTTGGTGGTCATGTTGGCCATGTAGGTCAACTAATTGTTGGCCTACATGTCTTAAATGCTTTACTGGGCATCCATTGCCATTTATATATGCTCTAGACCGTCCTCCTGGAAGGATTTCACGACGTAAAAAGAGTTGCCCATCATCAGACTCAACCCCAATTTGGCCTATTTGCTGTATTATAGGGTCACATATTGAAAATTCAAAGAGGGCCTCAATGGTACATTTAACAGCCCCATCGCGAACCCAATCGGTTCTTATTTGGGCTCCGAGTATGGCATAAAGCGCACCGACTAATATGGATTTACCCGCACCAGTTTCACCTGTAATTACGTTTAGTCCCTTGTCAAATTCTATTTCTACGTTGTTGATAAGGGCAAAATCTCGAATGTTTAGTTTAGATAGCATGCTTTTGTCGAGGAGAGTGGCTATGTGGTTTCTTCGTCTTGTTCATCTAAAAATTCCAATTTGAATTCGCCGTCTTCTTCCATCAGAACTTCAACGCGTTTGCGTGCTTGATCAAGCCATTTCCCACAGATTCTCGATGCTACAATTCCATTTTCAAAAATAGAAAGTGCTTCTTCTAATTTTAATTCACCAGCTTCCAATTTTTGTACACTAGACTCTAGGTCTTTTAACGCCTCTTCAAATGGTTTTTCTGTTTCTTCTGTCATTGTTCAATTTCCTCTACGTTGCATAGGATACTACCTTGTTTAAATCTTATTTTTAAGATATCACCCAATTTTAACTGGTTAGAGTTTTTAATAAGTTCGCCTGTTTGAAGATTCTCTGTTATTGAAAAGCCACGCTCCATACCTTGAAGTGGACTCAAGTCATCTAATCTTATAAGAGAAAAATTAAATTTTTCGGATATACGGCTAGTATATCGATCAAAAGCTATGATTAGATCTTTATTTTTTTCGTCTAAGTACTGGGTGTTTTGCCCAATTTTATCGCGCATTCGTAATAAGACTCGATGTGGATTAAGGTGATTTTGACGCTCTTCATGTTTGGTTAATTCTTTTTCCATGCTATTTCGCAAACGGTTGAGAAGTTCGAAGACACGTTGTGCTATTGCTCCATGTTCTTTTGCAACTATTTCAGCAGCGGCAGACGGTGTAGGTGCTCTTTGGTCTGCGACATAGTCAGAAATTGAAAAGTCAACTTCGTGTCCCACTGCAGAAATTATAGGTGTATTCGAATTATATATGGCTCGAGCTACAATTTCTTCGTTAAACGGCCATAGGTCTTCGGCTGAACCGCCCCCTCGTCCGACAATGACAACGTCGATATGTTCATATCTGTCGAGTAATTCAATAGACCGAGCAATACTTTCAGCTGCTCCCGATCCTTGAACTGGAGTTGGTGCTAGTATTATATTGACCCCGGGTGCGCGACGGCGTAGCACATTCGAAATGTCCCTTATAACAGCTCCTGTAGCAGAAGTTACTACACCAATAGTCCGCGGATATGGAGGTAAGGGCCGTTTATGTTGAGAGTCGAATAGGCCTTCGGCAGCTAGTCTACTTTTCATTTTTTCGAATGCTAGTGCAAGTTCACCGGCCCCGGCAGGTTGCATCTTTTCTGCGTAAAGCTGATATGAGCCTCTGGCCTCATAGACAGAAACATTTCCATAAACAAGTACTTTCATCCCGACTTCAGGTTCAAATGTGAGTGCGCGTGATTTCCATTTGAACATAACGCCACTAAGTTGGCTTGTTTCATCTTTAAGTGTGAAATAGCGATGTCCCGATCCGTGGTGGGTATAATGGGACAACTCACCAATTATCCAACGATGGGGTAGGCTGTCTTCCAGCAATGTTTTTACTTGTTCGGTAAGTTCGGAGACGGTTAAAGGGGTTGTATCTTCTTCTTCCGTTTCTTCTTCCGGTTCGTCAAAAAGATCTAGTAGGGACATGATTGACAGAATACAGAGGTGAAAGGAATATGTCAAGTTTCCTTGTGAAGAATTTGCAAACGTTCTATGTGGATTGCTTTACCGGTAATAGGATCAATGTCTAGTAAAACTCCGCAAAATCGGGCTCCATTCTCTGATGGAGTAAATCGAGTGGGTATCTGTGTCAAGAAGCGCCGGATAGCGTCAGCAGGTTTTACGCCAATAACCGAGTCGTGAGGGCCAGTCATTCCCGCATCCGTCAAGTATGCGGTTCCAGCTGGGAGGATTCGTTCATCGGCCGTCTGTACATGTGTGTGTGTGCCAATTAAAGCAGAAACGGTACCGTCGATATGCCATCCCAGTGCCATTTTTTCGGCTGTTGCTTCGGCGTGGAAATCGACAAAAATAATTGGTGTTTGTTTACGTATTCGCTCAATTTCGGTTTCCCCCAGGCGAAATGGACAATCTGTAGGAGGCATCGATGTTCTGCCTTGTAGATTTAGAACCCCAACTAAATGGCCTCTACGTGACTTTACGATAGTAGACCCTTTACCTGGTGTCGCAGTTGGATAATTAAAAGGTCTTAAGACGTTTTCGTGGTTATGTATTTTAGTAACAAATTCTTTGCGGTCCCATACGTGATTTCCAGTGGTTATGACGTCTACCCCAAAATTATGCAATTTCCGGACTAAGTTTTCAGTTAATCCGAAACCTCCGGCAATGTTTTCTCCATTGGCAATGACTAGGTCGATATTATTTTTCTCTACAATTGTAGGAATATAAATCGAAGCCATACGCTTACCAGTTTGGCCGAAAATATCAGCAACGAAAAGAATACGCATAATTTATTATCTAGCGAAATGAACGGATCTTATTTCGCGTATGACACAGACGCGAATTTGCCCGATATTATCGATTTCACTCTCGAGCATTTCCGAAAAATCTTCGGCTAATTGGTCTGCCTCGGAATCGTTTAAAATACCACTATCAACTAGTAGCCGAATTTCTTTACCGTTTTGTAGAGCGTAGGCTTTACGGACTCCGGGCTGAGTTTCGGCTAATGTCTCGATGTGTTTTAGCCGCTGGGTATATTCCTCGGTTTTTTCTTTTTGAGCTCCGGGTCTACTGAGAGATATCTCATTTGCAGCATCTACTAAAGTTGCAATGGCGGACCGCGAAGGAGAATTTTTTGCATACGTTTCCATAACTTGGGTGACTTCGGGTGATTCACCCCATTTACGCGCCATGCTTGCACCCAATTGGTCAGGATTACTGCCAGTTTCTGATGTCAACACGTTACCGATTTCATGAAGAAGCCCGGACCTACGAGCTAGTGCCATATCAAGATTCAAAGCTTCTGCCATCGTTCCGGCAATATACCCGACCTCTTTACTATGGGCTAATAAATTTTGGCCATAACTTGTATGAAAACGTAATTTTCCTAGAGATTCTAGTAATTGTCCATCCATGTCGTGTATGCCTAAGTCAAAGGCAGCTTTTGAACCAGATTCTCGAGTCATTTCCTCTACATCTTGTAGAGCTTTTACGTGAATTTCTTCTATTCTTCCAGGGTGTATGCGTCCATCCGCTACTAGCTTTTCTAAAGTGATTTTTGCTATTTCCCGTCTAAGAGGATCAAATCCGGAAAGCATTACGGTGCCTGGAGTTTCATCTACTATGATTTCTACACCAGTTATCATTTCAAAAGAGCGAATATTACGTCCGTCACGACCGATTATTCGACCTTTCATGTCATCGGATGGAAGGTCGACCATAGAAATCGTACTTTCTATCGCTATTTTACCTGCAAATTTTTGAATCGATCGGGTTATTATTTCCTGTGCTTCCCAATTAGCGTTTGCCATTGCGTTGTCAGTTATACGTCTAACCTTTTTTTCCGCTGATTGACGTACATTTTCTTCTAATTGTTGAAAAATAATTTCCCGAGCTTGTGATTGAGAAAGGCCTGCAATCTCCTCGAGGCGTTGCTGGTGTTGATCGTGTAGTTCATTAGCGTGTTTGTTTTTAGTGTCGAGGTCTATCTCTTTTTTGCTTAACAGCTCTTCTTGTTTTTGAAGTGTTCGCTCTTTATTGTCCAGAACGTCGAATTTCCGGTTTAACTGTTGTTCACGTGAATTAAGGTCCCCTTCATGTTTTTGCTGGTCGCGAGACTTTTGTTCAAATATCCGCTCAAGCGGTTCTCGCTCTTTGCGCCAAGACTCACGCGCTTCCAATTGAGCAGTCTTCTGGATTGTTTCTGCCTCTTGTTCTGCCCGATTAAGAGTGTCTTTTGCTTGTTTCTTAACTTCACTTAATCTGTTTCGACGAGTATTAGAACACCAAATCCATCCTCCGATAGCGCCGACGATAAATGCAAGACTTGTAGATGTAATGATCCAGAGGAGAACTTCATCCACGGATAAACCCCCTAACGCGAGTACTATTTCCGGCGATAGCCGGAAAACAGTGTTACTAATTTAATATAGAATTTGTTGTGTCCTCAATTATCAGATGGACTTACTTCGATTAATTTCCATGCGCGTCCAATAGATGCCCTGAGGCGCTCGGTTTTTACTGCGTATTCTGACTCCGTAGATTCGTAATCTGATTGAAGAGCTAAAAGTTCCTCAACAAGAGTGAGTGCAACTATGATGGCTATTTGTGGAGGTGACAAGCTTTTATCGCTATTAGATAATAACTTCATACGGTCATCCACGATTGTAGCCACATTTTGAATGTAGCTCTCATCATGTTGTTCAGTACCGATGTTGTATTTCTTGTCAAAGATCCTTACCACAGTATTCTTTGGCATAACTGCACTCCTTAGTGGTTTGCCAGTTATATATGAGAATCTATTTTATTCAGTCGTTCGAGTAACCCTTTTATTCGGTCTCTAACTGCCTCATGATTGTTCTTTACAGTTTTGAGCTCTTTCTCGTGTTGTCGGAGGAGCTCTAACTCATCTTGTGCTTTTTCCTGTAGCGAAATACTTTCATTTAATTGTTCTTTCAATCGGTCATTTTCTTCACGGAGTTGGCTAAGTGCCGCGACCAGGCGGTCTACCTCCTGTTCTAGGATTTCAAAGTTGTTGTCCATACTCATATTACTATAATACCTCCAGAGAAATAATCATTAAATCATCTTCAACGCAACTTAGCATCGAAAAGCTCAGACAACTTTTTTAATATGTTCCCGATAGTAGAATCTGCTTGTTTGTCGGTTAGAGTGGCGTCAGGATCTCGTAACGCAAGGGAAAAACTCAGGCTCTTATAGCCATCCTGCAGTTGGTCTCCAATATAAATATCTAGAAATTCAACATGTTCTACCCATTTACCCTTCATGATAGTAGACCTAACGTCCTCTTGAGCAACTTCATCTTTTACTACAATCGATAGATCACGCTCAGCCGTCGGATATTTTGGTACAGATGAAAATCTTATGTTCTGATTATGCCATAATTCGGCTATTGCGTTTACTTGTAGCTCCAAGATAAATACGGATTGTTTGATATCAAAGGCTTCTAAAAGCTTAGAAGAAACTTGGCCGACATAGCCAACTGTTTTTGTCGCTATGTTAATTTGAGCTGAATGGCCTTTTCGGTATCCTTTATTGGCGAATGGAACAAAAGTTATATCGGGTGAATCTATGATTCTTTCGGTCAGCCCCTTGATGTCAAAAAAATCGGTTATAGAAATATCACCTTGCCACGGGCTAATATTTCGAGGTCCTGAACATAGCACAGCTAATTCGGTGTCCTCTGTCGGAAGAGCACTTGGTTCCTTCGGATTAGAGAAGCATTTTCCAATCTCAAAAAGTTTCAGGCTACGCTCTTGTTGGTTAAAATTCCTTCGGCTGACTTCAAGTAGGCTTGGCAATAATCTAGTTCGTAGTAACGACTGGCTTTCCGTTGGCGGGTTGACTATTTCTATTTCTTCTTTTGCTTCGATTATCTCTTCCCATTCTCTTTCGACCACGGTATTTGTTACTACCTCATCGTAGCCGAAATCAACTAGCATTCTTCGTAATGACTCTTTTGCTTGCTGGTGGATGTTGATATCGGTGAGCCACGAACCATTTGATCGTTCACTTCCTTTAATATTGTCGTAGCCGTGTATTCGACCCAATTCTTCGATTATGTCAATTTCTCTCAAGAGGTCTGGGCGGAAACTAGGTACGTTAATATTTATAATATCTTCTTCGATAGATGTCTCGCAGCCCAGACGCATGAGTAGTTTAGAGGCTTCCTGAATGGAAAAACTCGTAGATAGTAGGGCGTTTGCTCGCTCAATTCGTAGGCTAATAGGGGGCGTTTCTATAGGTGTTGGGAAAACATCGACTGGCTCTGAACTAATTTCACCACCAGCGTATTGGGAAATCAATTCTGCAGCACGATCGGAAGCTCTTTGACAAATAGACCAGTCTGCTCCTCTTTCAAAACGGGTTGCTGCTTCTGTTTGGAGGCCCAAACTCTTTCGTGTTGAGCGGATTAGATGCGGCACGAAGTAGGCACTTTCTATTACTATGTCAGTAGTTCCCTCATCGACTGCCGAATTTTGGCCCCCCATGATGCCAGCTAGTGCTATAGGTTTTTCCCCATCTGCAATAATTAATACGTCTTGATTAAGTCTGTGTTCATCTCCATCTAATGTTTGTAGTTTTTCTCCGTCATGTGCACGGCGCACTATAATTTTTCTTTCACTCAACTTTAATAAATCGAAAGCGTGTAGAGGTTGTCCCAACTCCATCATAACAAAATTTGTTATATCCACGATATTGTTTATCGATTTTTGTCCGATTGCGTGCAGGCGACGTCTGAGCCACCTCGGAGATGGTCCAACCTTAACATCGCGTACGACCCGAACTGTGTATCGCGGACAATCTAAGGGAGTTTCTATACTAATTTGTGTGTCGGCAGTAGTAGGAGCTCCTGTATGTTCAATCTTTGAATCTGGGATTTTAAGTGTTTTTCCAGTTATTGCGTGAACCTCTCTGGCAATACCTACAACACTAAGACAGTCAGGGCGATTGGGTGTTACTTCAAAATCTATGATAGTATCATCTAAATTAAGTGCGGAGGCGATTGAATCTCCGGGTATTAAGTCTTTCTCTAATATAAGGATTCCCTCGTGGCTCTCACCTATACCTATTTCATCTTCGGCGCAAATCATTCCAAAAGATTCGATGCCTCGAATCTTTGTTTTTTTGATTCGGAAATTTCCAGGTAAAGTGCTGCCGGGAAGAGCGACTGCAACGTTTTGACCCGTCTCGACATTCGGTGCCCCACAAACAATGGTTACTTTGTTTTCTCCAATATCTACGGTACAGACGGATAGGCGATCGGCATCAGGGTGTTTTTCGCATGACAGGACATGCCCTACGACGACGCAACGCAAATCTTTGCTTAACTCTTTGGCCCCCTCGAATTCTAAACCGGTCATTGTTAAACGCGTAACCAATTCCATCCAAGTCCAGTCGCAGTTTATGTATTCACCTAGCCAATTCGTTGTTAGTTTCATATGTTAGCTATCGGAGATTAGAGAATTGACGGATAAAACGCAGGTCATTTTCTAGGAAAAGACGAACATCGTCAATTCCGTAACGAATCATAGCAATACGCTCTAACCCCATTCCAAAAGCGAAACCTGTATAGGTTTCTGGATCGTAACCGACAGACTCAAATACTGCCGGATCAACCATGCCTGCTCCAGCTATTTCAATCCATCCGGTACCTTTACAAATCCGACATTCTTCATTTCCTCCATCACAGATAGAACAAGAAAAATCGTATTCGACCGATGGCTCCGTGAAAGGGAAGAAATGTGAGCGAAATCTTACTTGCGTTTTGGCACCTAACAATTGTCGCCCCATGGCTTCAATTGTACCTTTCAAGTCTGCAAAAGATACGTTGTGGTCTACAAATAATCCTTCGATCTGGTGGAATGCGAAATGATGAGTTGCATCGACAGTTTCTTTTCGGTAGCAACGACCTAAAGATATCATCCTAATGGGTGGTGGGCGGTTTTCCATTAAACGAATTTGTACTGTGGAGGTATGCGTTCGTAACAGACCGCCTTTTTTAAGATAAAACGTGTCGTGGAGGTCACGCGCGGGATGATCTTGGGGTGTATTCAATGCATCAAAATTGTGATATTCGTCTTCGGTCTCAGGGCCATCAAAGAGCTCGAAGCCCATTCCACGGAATATATCGGTTAATTCATAAGATAAACTGATTAAAGGATGGCGCGTACCCAAGGTTGGTGCACGGCCCGGCAAAGTAACATCTATACGTGAGCCGCTCTCTTCAGCTTCTCGAATAAGGTTTACTTGGTTCGAGAGAGCAGTTTGTATCGCATTCTGCGTTGATCCGGCTGCCTGTCCGATTTCTGGACGTTGGTCAGCAGGTAAGTCGCCAAGACTCGACATGATCCCACGAAGTTGGCTTTTCCTTCCTAAATATTGTACACGGAGCTCTTCTAGCACTTTGAGCTGATTCGTTGCCAGAATTTTTTCTACGGCTGTTTCTTGTAGTTGCAGCAATTCTTCAAGCATTTAGGCTCTGAATAGCTCTATAAATGGATAATTAACAAACTTATTCGCAGAGATGAAATAGGCCGAAGGTTTCTGATGCGAGCAAAAGGAATCTAAATGTGGGCCTTGGCCTGTTCAGCTATGGTGGTAAAAGCAGAAGGATCACTAACGGCGAGATCTGCGAGGATCTTCCTGTTAATCTCGACACCTGCCTTTTCTAAGCCACAAATTAGTCGACTGTACGAAAGGCCGTTTAATCGTGCAGCAGCATTTATTCTGGTGATCCACAACTGCCGAAACTCTCGTTTGCGAACTCGACGATCTCTGTAGGCATAAGCATCGGCTCGATTAACAGCTTCTTGCGCGGTCCTGAATAGCCTACTTCGCGCTCCCCAGTACCCTTTTGCTCTTTTGAGCACTTTCTTCTTCCGCCGTTTTGTCGCTACGGCGTGTCTCACACGAGGCATTTACTTGTCTCCATTACATTTAAAACCAAGGTCGAACAGGTCGTTATTTGAGTTGTAGTGCGCGCTGGACATTACCTAAGTCAGCACTAGCAACCTGTGTTTTTTTACGAAAAGCACGCTTGCGCTTGGTTGATCTACCACCTAACAGATGTGTGGCGAAAGCTTTGCCACGCTTGATGCTACCAGAATTACGCCGCTTAAAGCGTTTAGCCGTAGCCTTATGTGTCTTAATCTTTGGCATGCTTGAAAAACACCTCTTATATAAAACTGTGGCCTATGTCCCGCAATTAGACCATCTGATCCAGAAAACAGGAAATATAGGCTATTGATAAAGATTGTCAAGCAATAAGGCCTTCTCAACCTTAAGCATTTAGGCTTGTTTGTCCTGTTTTCTGGGGAATTTAGCTACTTTAGCAGTAGTAGTTTTTGTAGATGGCGGAAATTCATTGCCTGCATCACCAAGAAGTATGTTCCACTGGCAACCTGTTTGCCATGGTCGTTGCGTCCATCCCAAATAACCTGATGATATCCAGGTAGAGTTTCTCCGTTCACAAGGGTTCGAATGGTTTGACCAAGAAGGTCGTATATGGTCAAACGAATTTCTGTTTTAAGTGGTGCGTAGAGTTCGATTGTAGTCTCTGGATTGAATGGATTTGGATGGGTAGGAAATAAAGTAAAAGAGTCAGGCAGAGCACTTATTTTCAGCGGATTGGGTATTTCATGGTAAGTTGCATCGGTATTACCGTCGTAATGTATTGCAAGAATTGGATTTAGAATGGTTTTGCTGTTTGAAAGGCGAACAAATTCTAAATTTCCGAGTAATTCTAAAGGACGTTGGCCGGAAGAAGCGCCAACGGCTATAATTACATGTCCTGGTGTTGAATTGAGAGTCCACGTCAAAGGAGCCGACGGAGTCCGTCCAACATATTTTTCAAAACGGAGCACATTGGGATCAAATTCTAAGCCAATAACAAAACCTTTAGTCGGTTCTTCGCCCGTCCAGGACGGAACCAATGAAAGACGGTCGGGTGTCATTCTTTCGATTTCTAGTTGTAATTTTTCCGTGTGAATTGCATAGGTTGATGCTTTTGCAACTGTTGCTTGGCCAAAAGCATCGCTAAACAGGAAAAAATCTTCAAAAGAAACCTCGCCATCTCCATTCAAATCAGTAAGAGGATTGAAATTTTTCTGCCCAAAGCTATCCGAAAAAATGAAGAAATCGTCGAAGTCGACGTCCAAGTCTAAATCGAAGTCGCCCCGAAGTTTTGGTCTGAGCGAGATTGTCGCACCTGAAATGGATTCCACTGTATCAGGAATTGCGATTTGGTCACTAGTTACAAGTCCCTGCGTCATTGAAATTGTTGTCGTTCCTCGGCTTATGAGTGAATCAACAGTGAAATTGGCAACTCCAATGAGACCATCTCCAGATATTCCTCCCGTGGCAATGCTGCCTCTCAGGGTTACGGAAGAAGAGTTCACCTCATCAAACTCAGTTTTATACGTGGGTGAACGGCCATTTTTAGATAGGATGTTTACTTCGGATTCACTGGCTGGATCATAGCTGTCGAATCGCAACAGAGAAGAGTCAAATTCGAGTGTTATCCGAAAGGATTGCAAATCGATAGCATCGTAGGCATAAATGTATAATCCAAGCGTTTGGCCGCCACTTAAACTGGATGCTCGAGCCTTCTGATCGCCAACGACAGATGACAAGTCAAAGTTTAATGTCGTACCCACATAGCTATTGCCGGTAGTCGTTATCTCTATATTTCGGTTGTCTGGGTCATTGCTTACAAAACGTACCGTGTCTAGTTTATTTCCTCTGTCTAATGGGCCAAAGCTAACGCTTAACTCACTTGTTTGCCCGGGTGTTATGCTGAGTTTAGAAAGAGCGGCATCGAAGACCGGATTGCTGATCTGAAGCGAATCTAATTCGAGGGTCAGATCACCGATGTTCTTGACGGTTATAATTTTTACAACTGTATCACCTAAGGTGGTTCTAGGAAAGTCGATTTCTGTAGATGATAAGGATACACGCGGCATACTTCTTAGGTCAATATGCCACGTAAAACTGGTAGTGTCCTGAAGGTCTGTAATTTCTACGCTTATGGAGTCGAGTTGGTTCTGGTTAGGCGTAAAAGCGAGTGAATTCTCGATGGCATTGGGTATATATTCCCCATTTCTTAACCAGAGATATTCAATCGTATCATCTTCTTCATCCTCGACGTTCACGCGAAACACCAATGTTTCTTCAGTACTTAAAATAATCGAATCTACTGGACTTTGTGAAGTGATTAACGGTGGGTCATTAACTTGTTCGACGTGCAGTTGATAATGTAATGTATCTGAAACTCCCGAAGGATCCGTGACCGAAACGTTCACTGCATGGGAGCCAATATCAATCATTTCGGGAAGCCAACTTAAGGTGCTTAAATCCTTTAGAACCATACCTTCTGGTCCGTTGTTTAATGTGTACACCAAGTTTTCATCGTCCTGGTCTGTAGCGGATAAAGCGACCTCATATAGTTTGTCTTCCATTGCCGTGGTATCTTTCATAGCGGCAAACTGGGGGGCGTCATTAGTCGCTGTAACGATTACTGAAAATATTTGGCTCGCTTGTGAGTCATCTTGATCACGCACAATAATTTCAATTTGGTGCGATCCAATTTGAGATTGCGAAGGTGTCCAACTTAACGAACCGACGCTGTCCATCCGTGCTCCAACGGGACCTGCAATTAACGTTGGAAAAAACACATCACCGGAGTC
>CEUA01090062.1_pt1 | contig 22080 bp, 22 predicted proteins | sample 361541 | NCBI WGS metagenome assembly CEUA01 (sample SAMEA2623079, study PRJEB7988) | marine metagenome | isolation source: saline water (ENVO:00002010), including
TCGACTATGCCATAAGAATCTGTTATCTCCATAGCAATGGGATGGATACCTACATCGTTTGAAGTCGGTGCCCAGAGGAATAGACGCGGTTGGCCTCTCACTTGTACGGTATCTAACCCTTGAGGGAACGTTAACGGTTTGAAATGATAAGTTGATGGGTAACCCGAAACATTGACTAGATATTGGTGTGTCTGACCAACTTTTATCAGGGTGTCTGGAAAATCATTTACTGTAGAGGGTATCCGAATTGAAAGGTCCTGTGTTGACAATGAGTCATCCCGAAAAGTTAATGGTTTGATGCTAGGTGCTATTTTTAACGCAGAAGCCAAAGTAAATTCTTCAGTGTTGAAAGATGTATCTCTTTTAGACATGGCCACGTCAATACTATCGGGATCCGATTCATTATTCACGGCAGGAGATATGTAGAGCACGTCCGTTTGCCAGAAAATGTTGTGATCTAAAAATGGTGTTGTATCAAGACTGCCGTTTCGGAGCGCTGAACTTCCTGAGTCAATAAAAATATTTCCGCTGACACGTAGATGGGTGCTGGTTGTCCATATGTCTGCCGAGCTATTTCGATAAAAAATATTGTTACGAATTTCGTCTTGGCTTGATGTCTTATCAGATTTATTTTGGAGATGGATCACTCCGAGTGTATCGTGGAAACTACCACTGCCATTGTTTCGAAAGATATTGTTCCTTACTCGTATTCTTCCTTCATTACTAAAAATAACGTGTCCATTAGAAGAAGCGGAATTGTTGAAAAAACGATTTTCGATAACTCGTAGACTGCACGTGTTACAAGAAGCGAAACCTCCTTCAGCAGCTCGTCCGTTACGAAAATCGATTCCTCGAATGGTGATTTCTTTCAGGGGTTTGGAAAAGTTGAAAAAATTGGATTGTTCTTCAGCGTCGAATACAGTTGTTCCAATGCCTTCACTTGCACTTGGTCGTAGTTGTATTTCGGATTCGGTTATTTCTAGAGGGAACTGTTCTCCTGTGCTCGGGCTGTATTTCCCTGGCAATAATTCGATAATATGAGGACGTGAGTCTGTTACTGAATGGGCAACCGCCAGTGCGTGCGTAATGGTTTTATAAGCTCCAACCGTGTCTTGAGCACTTTGTAGGCTGTTTCGGTCATCTCCGTTGATTGGGTCGACAAAAATTTGAAGGGCTACGAGTGGAGAAGTTATAGCAAAAGAAACGGCTGCGAAAACTAAGATACAATAAGCCATGTGTGGTTCCTTGCGGAAGAAATCGTCTCTGATTTTTGTGGGACAGATCGTGCCTAAAACACCTGTACTATGAATCACAAAAAATCCATTATTGTCAAGTACTTATCTTAAAATCTGTTTATCTTTGGAGTAGAATGTTTATTTATAAATTCTCGAATTTTCGGTGGGATGAAGAGGTGGTCAGTCGAGCATCTTGATAGTGCCGTAGCAAGAACCGCCAGAGTTTGGTCAAGGTTGAGGTCGCGATCTACTATTATCACTTGAGAGTTCCCGATTCTGCATAAGCCTCCCGGATAATCAATGTCCTCGTACCGGATTTCTATGGATAGTTGCGAGGCTATGGATTCCAGGTTTTCAAAGTGCGTTGGCGTAATCATTAATACCTCCCTCTTACATAATTAAAACATACCATTTTTCGTGATGTTGTTGCAAATTCCTTTGATGATAGAGGTTTGCTTAGGTATATTGACCCTTGATACGTAATGTTCGGAATAGTTATCTCGAAGGAATATAGAAAAACTGATGAATGAACCTTGGATTTTGTTGACAAATGATGATAGCGTGGACTCGCCCTTACTCATCCCGTTAATGCGGGCGCTGAAAGAAATAGCCCCTGTGCGGGTGGTTGTCCCTGCAGAGGAATGTAGTTGGACATCAAAGATTATGACGAGATTTAAAGATTTAGATGTAGCAAATAAAGAAGTGGACGGGGAAAATCTAACAACATTGTCTGGTTATCCGGCTGATTGTGCAAATGCGGGTATTTTTACCCTATTTCCTTCACAGCCGTCTCTTGTTGTTTCAGGGATCAACATGGGAGATAATGCAGGATTGGCATATTTCCTTAGTTCTGGAACAGTGGGGGCTGCCGTAGAGAGTCATTTGGCTGGGGTGCCAGCTTTGGCATTTTCCCAGCGTTTTGAGTCAGAAGATTATAATCGCTGGCGAGGCGAACGGCGATTGACGAATGCTTTGGAGTCGGATTTATCTTCGTCAGTAGAGATAGCAAAGCAAATAGTCGCTGAAGTCTGGGTGAGAGGATTGCCAGAAGGATCTGATTTGATGACCATAAATATGCCTGTAAATGTCAAAGTTCATACTCCTCGGAGATTTTGTTCCATTGCCCGGACATCGTACGGACCCTTTTTCAAAGATGTCTCTGATGTGCCAAGAATTCAGTACGGTCACGTTGGTTATCCAGATATTACATCGGATGATAAAGAGAGTGATATGGTGACGTTGTCTCGGGGGGAAGTAGCCATGAGTCCGATCCGGTTTGCCCCGTACGTTCATCCTTCAGGTGAGGATAGAGTCCGTTTCGAACGACGTCCGGCTTGATTTGGCAACCTTACTGGTGTTTGGTTCCTTTGTTCTGGTGTTATGTTATTCTGATGCGTCAGCTGAGATATCGGTTTCTGTCGACACACTGGAAGACTCCGGAAGGAGTATACCTCAAGCAATTGGAAGGGCGCCGGTCCTGGCAACTGAGGGTACTGTAGATGCGGTGAAGTGGATGGCTAAAAGGCGTCAATTTACTATAAATGGCGTTCCTTATGGAGTTACGGGATTACCATTTATTTTCTACAATCCAAATACGGGTTGGAATAGCGGGGCTCGAATTCATTGGGCTGATTATAGACGACGTCCGTACCGCTACAAACTTACCTTCCATTCTCAGAGGTCTACCGAAGGAAAGCGTAAGCACATTTTTCGGTTAAAAGTCCCACGTATATCAGGTACCGGGTTTGGTATTCGCCTTAGAGCTAGTGCTGAGCGAAATCTACAAACAAGGTACTACGGCCTTGGAAATTATAGTGAGTTTAGGTCAGACTGGGTTGACCCAAAGAGTGACACGTTCAAGAGTGAAGATTACTATTTCTACGAACTGAAAGAAGATCCGCGATTAATAATTAATTTTCTTCGTCACATTCACGGTCCTTTCACTCTTTCATTGGGCTTTGGTCTTGAAAATACGAAGGTTAATTCGTCAAGCTCAGAATCATTTCTTGTTGACCAGGGGACGCCAGACGGGGTGAAAGATGGTTTTACGGGTTTTATTAGCATCGCAACTGAGTGGGATTCACGAGACGATGAGATTTTACCAAGCGGCGGGTCTTTCCATGAATGGTCTTATGAAAATTCGCGCAATTCGATTGTAGGACTATTCTTTGATGAGATTGATTTTCGCCGCTATACGGCGACCCATGCATTTTTCATCAGTCCGTATTCTGAGAGAACTACGTTTGCTATTCGGGGGATATTCGAGGCCCTTGCTGGAGAGGTTCCCCTCTATGCTTATGGTGAGATAGGTGGAGGTCAGCGTGTAAAAGGGTTGGGTGGAAGCCATTCTTTGCGGGGTTTTGATACTCAACGGTTTACCGATGACGTACGATTTTTCTCAAACATTGAAGTACGGCAATTCCTTTTAGATCAAGATTGGTTCGGTCAGTACATCGAACTATTCGGTGCAGCATATTGTGATTTTGGACGGGTATGGCCGGATGTAGGGGATGTTAGTTTAGGCGGTATGCATTGGAGTCGTGGTGCGGCCTTGCGTCTTTCGTGGGATAGAGATCTTCTGATGAGGGTTGCGCTCGGTTGGTCTGCCGAACAGGTAGGTATCTTTTTTGATTGGGGTAATTCTTTTTGAGTATGGCCGTTCGCGTAGCGTTATAACTTCTGACTTATTTTCAAACCTAAGTAAATATTTACAGGAAGAAGAATCAGATCTTTGGGCAATGGTGATAATCCTAGAGTCAACACCGTAAACCAAGTTGACGAATGTCCAATGAAATAATTCATTGCTACAAACAGCCATATTATTCCCGGTATATATATGGCAAATAAAGATACTACGGCTGCGATTGTATGATTTAAAAACGATAGGCGGTTTTTGGTGATTGTACCGGAAGTCCATGCTGCAAATATAAAACCGACAAGATAGCCGAAACTAGGTTTTAAGACATAATGAAACCCTCCTCCCTCGGCAAATATTGGGAAGCCTACCAATCCTATGGTGACATAGATGACTTGTGAAAACATCCCATATTTAGGTCCAAGAAGAATGCCGGAAAGATAGACGAAACTGGTTTGTAAAGTAATTGGAACGTACGGCAGAGGGATTCGCAAAAACGCTCCAATAGCTGTAAGTGCAGCCATAAGTCCAATGCCGACTAAAATTTGGACTGGTCGCTTATCTTCATGCACTATGATTTTAAGTTTACTCCGTTATTGGATTCGCAGGTTGGTTGTTGGCCAGAAGTGCAATGAGTTTTGCAATTTCAGTAGCCATTTCTCGGCGCTGGGTGATTCGGTCTATGAACCCATGTTTGATTACAGATTCAGCGATCTGGAAATCATTAGGTAACTGAGCATTACCACCTAAAAATTGTTTGATAACGTTTTGTCCTGCAAAGCCAATTCTTGAACCGGGTTCAGCGAGTATAATGTCACCAAGCATTGCAAAACTGGCCGTGACCCCTCCGTAAGTGGGATCTGTTAGTATGCTGATATAAAGCAGGCCAGCATCTGAGAGTTGATGTAATTTAGCGCTAATACGAGCCATTTGCATAAGTGAATATGAGCTTTCTTGCATGCGTGCCCCACCCGACTTACAAATAAGCACTAAGGTGGCTTGAGTATTAATTGCTTGGTCGATAAGGCGACAGATCTTTTCGCCAGTGGCCGACCCTAAGGTGCCCATTAGATAACGAGTGTCCATTATCCCCAAAGCAACTGGATGACTGCCTATGCGACCGATTCCAGTTAATACTGATTCCTTGCCACGGCTTTGTCGGTTACCATCTTTGATTTTGTCCCAATACCCTTTGAATTGCAGAGGGTCTACTGGCGCTACCTCTTGATTGATTTCTCTAAAGGTGCCTTGATCCACTAACAGATCTATATACTGTTGAGTATTGTATGGAAGATGGTAATGACAATTGGCACAAATCCAGTGGTTCCTCTCTAACTCCATATCATAGTTCGAGTGATTACATTTTTTGCATTTCACCCAGATGCCGTTAGGTACTTCACGTTTGATTCGAGTCTTTAGTCCACTCTTAAGTTTTTCGAACCAGTTCATTAGCTTTTTCTCCTAAGATGGCCTTTTCGATGGAGTCCTATGAGCGTAATCCCCGCCGTAGCAACCAATCCTATGGCGGTTATGCTCATAGCGCCAAAACTAAAACAGTTTTGCTGTAGCTTAGAGGCTTTGTCAGTTGAGCTCACCGAAATTTTAGGAGGATTCGGGTGCGAAGCGTTTTCACAAAGTACGTTTTTTACCAGTTTATCCGTATTTACAAAGTCAGAAGCAAGTGAATTCAATTCAGGATCAAAAGCCAGTGATTCACTGACGTCGAGAGTTTGATCGACTGGCAGCTCTCCGTCTAAGTATTCAGAGATTTTTATTTTCCGGCGTTTTGTAAAAAATAGCATTTGGATTTTTCTGAGATATGACTACAAAATGTTAGTTTCTTTGAGCTGAGCTGAAAGCAATTTTCTGGCAGAATATAGACGAGAACTAACCGTTCCTATGGGTATTCTGAGGATTTGGCCGATTTCGTCGTAAGAAAGGTTTTCAAAGCTATTTAGGATCATGACTTGTCTCATCTCTTCTGGAAGAGCATCAATTAGTTCGCGTACTTGACTGCTAACTTCGTCAGAAATCAACTTTGCTTCCGGTGATTGCAGGTGTGAGAAAAATGATTTGGGTTGTTTGTTTTGATGTAAGCCTAATCTTTCCCAAGCTGAACGACTTCTATCGCGTCTCTTGTTGAGACTAAGTCGTAAGGTAATCCGCATAATCCAAGTTTTTACAGACGCTTCTCCTCGAAAATTAGATAATGTGTGATAAATCTTCACAAAGGTGTCTTGAGCGATTTCTTTAGCATCGTCTGCATTGTTAAGCATGCGATAGGCCAAGCTGTAAACAGTGTTATAGTGCTTATTTACGAGCTCGTTAAAGGCTCGTTCGTCACCCTTGAGGATTCGATTGACGTGGTCTCGGTCATTATCTCGTAAATAGAGTATGTTGTTTTCAGTCATAAAAAAGATCTGTATCTTACTTCAATCCGCGGTTAATAGGTCGCCTAAACAAACAGACACCATTTTCATTTGTTTTGTTCATTGACGACTAAAATCTGCTTTTTATTGAAGATGTCAATACACTGTAACAAAAATGTAACAGTTTTAACTTGGTTTACTCTTAGCATTAATATTGCTAAACTTATTGGCAGAGAATTGTTTTGAAATCTGAGGTGTTCTTGGGAGGGTAGGCCTGTGAAAATTCTATTAATTTTTCTTTTGTCAGCTGTCTGGGCTTTATCAAACGCATCTGCAAAGGAAGTCTCACTTACTGATTCGGTGAAGAAATATAAGTTTCTGGCGAAAACCGCTCGCCAGCACAAAGATTATCAAGAAGCCGCAGAATTTTACCGCAAGGTTACGCTCTTCGATGCGACAGATCAAAAGTCGTGGTTTTTTTTAGGTGACGTTTTATACCGTTCGCGGGATTTGGCTCAAGCTAAGGCTGCATTTTATTCTGCATTGAAGTTAGATTCTCTGCATGTGAACACGAATATACGACTATTTTCGATATATTCTCAAGAATCAGATTTAGAGTCTGCTGCTGCCGCTTTAGAGCGAGTACTGATTGTTAAGCCGAAAAAGGAAGAATATCGCCGAAAACTGGCAGATTTGTATCGCGTGCAAGGTGATTCACAAAGATCGATAGTTCACTATGAAATCCTCCTAGGGGCTGATCAGAGTGATAAAAACCTAGTTGAGATCTTGGCCATATTGAATCAAGACCTGGGTAATATAGACGAGGCTTTGAAATGGCGGCGTGCTTTACTTTCTGGAGGTGATGTTGCGTCACAGATTGAACATCTAGAAGGTGTTACGGCCCTCCATTTAGAATTAAAAAATTACATAGAGGTATTCGGTTCTCTTTATCGATTGGCTCTGCTGGATACTTCCAACGGGTACTCTTATTACGAGCGAGCTGCAGAGCTTGCTGAAAAGATAGAAGATGAAGTGAATCTTGTTAAGTCCCGAGAGGGCATGGTCCGAACTAACGCGAGGGATGCCGATACGATTGTAAAGCTTGCTGAATGGTATACCAGGCGGGGTCAGCCCAAGATGTCGGAAAAATGGGTGGACCGAGGCCTTAAAGTGGATCCGAACTCAGCCCAACTCCTTGTTCTCAAGGGTGATTTACTTTTTCAGGCAGAAAAGATTCAAGCGGCTATTGCTTCATACGAACGCGCGATGGAAGAACCGAATTGGGAAAGAATAGCTCAACAACGGATTTGGAATATTAACCCGCCTGAAACAGAGGAAGAGAAGCTCAAAAAAGCATTTTTTGGTGGGTCGGACTAAGGCTGAAATGACTATCGCATTTTTAGTTATGGATGTTTAAGTTGCGGGTTAGAATTTAGTTGGTGAGTTTTATAATTAGCGCCCGTCTAGGGTGAATAAACTACTTATTGTTGAGGGAGATACTGATGGTAAAGCTCTTTGTAGATGGTGGATGGGCGATGTGGCCTTTGCTCGTTTTATTGGTGCTTGGTGTTGCCGTCGCGATAGAGCGTCTGATAACTTTATCGCGTGCAGGTATAGACGCAGAGTCGTTTTTTAATAACTTCGAAGAAATTTTCAAGAGTAACGGTCCAGATGAGGCGGCTCGTTTTTGCTCCGAAACACCAGGCCCCCTAGCTTCGGTTATCCATGCAGGTTTACTTCGAATCGATCGTGGGATTGATCAGGTTGAAAAAGCAGTTGAGAATTCTGGTGCGGTTGAAATGGCTTTCCTGGAACGTGGTATGGTCTGGTTATCTACTGTTGCAAATCTGGCACCAATGATAGGCTTTCTTGGAACAGTGAGTGGTATGATAAACGCATTTCAGGCAATCAAAACTGCGGGAGACGTGGAACCTTCTATGGTGGCCGGTGGTATTTCGGAAGCATTGATAACTACTGCTGCAGGCCTGGTTGTCGGTATTTTAATTCAATTTTGCTACAACTTTTTTGCCAATCGCATCGACAACATTATTGCAGATATGACAGAGCGGACAGCGGGTTTTATTGATATTCTTTCAGAGCTTGAAGGAGCAAAGGCGTGATTAAAGAGCGTGGGTTTGGTGTCACAAAGAGGGAGAGTAGAGTTAAGCCAGAGATCCCGACTGCATCTATGGCCGACATCGCTTTTCTGTTGATAGTCTTTTTTTTGGTTACGACAACAATGAATCAGGATAAAGGCCTGTCGCTTCATCTGCCGCCCGTAGGTGAAACAAAGGAAGTGAAGGATAAAAACATCTTAAATGTATGGATTAACGCGCGTGATCAAATCGCTTTCTTTGAAAACGACCAGCTCATCCCAGTTCCCTCGACGGAATTAAAAGATCGAATCGAGGCTAGACTTAAGGAAAACAAGAAACTGATTGTCTCGGTTAAAACGGAGCGGGGGGCAACTTATCGTACGTTTGTGGATGTACTTGACGAGCTAAAAATAGCCGGCGCTACTAAAATTTCGATCGCTAACCCAGAAGAGTAAAAAAGTGCAATTTAATCGAACATCTAAAGTTGGAAATATCATTCCAACGGCTTCAATGGCAGATATTTCTTTTTTACTGCTCGTGTTTTTTATGGTTTCAACGGTTTTTGTCCGTTATCGTGGAGTGCCTGTTGATCTACCTGAGGCTGAAAAAATTGAGAAGTTAGAGAGTCGCCGGAATGTGTTACAAGTATGGGTCGATAGTGAAGGAACGATCAATATCGAAGATAAGAGTATTGCTCTTGAGGCCATCGGGGCTGTTGTGCATCAGCGTCTTACTGCTAATCCCCGTATGATAATTTCGTTGCGTGGAGATAAAGAATCGCAGTTCGGTGTTGTTTCGGATGTGATGCAGGAACTGCGCAAAGTAGAGGCGCTTAGAGTTAATTTTTCCACAAAACCGGAGAGGGAGTAGATGATCCGTGGAAAAAGTCCCGAGGCTAATCTCCGCCTGACTTATCGAAAGTTATTCTGGGCTTGTTTGGGGGCGTCTGTGGGGCTTCACTTATTCATGTTTATAGTTTTCCCCGATTTTAACGCGGCAACTTTTGTTAAATCAGAAAAGCCGATAGTTATTCAACTTGAAGAAATACCCGAAACGAAGCAGGTTAGGCGACCACCACCGCCTCCACGTCCTATGATACCTGTGGCCACGGACAACCCGGAAATAGATGATGAAGTCACAATAGAAGATACTGATTTGGATCTCGACCTCGATGATTTTGCTCCTCCTCCTGCGATGGAAGACTTGCTCGACGACATGGAAATCGAAGAAGAGGAAGAAATCGTGGAGTTGTGGCGGGTTGAAAGACAGCCGAACCCGATTAAAAGAGTCACTCCGGAATATCCAGATATAGCTCGAAAGGCTAACATAACAGGGAAGGTATTTGTAACGGCTCTAGTTAATAAACTTGGTAAGGTCGAACAAATCGGAAAAATATCAGGCCCTGAAGTTTTTCATGAATCGGCGAGAACGGCAGCTCTGCGGTGGGAATTTGATCCCGCTATTCAAAATGACAAACCGGTCAAGGTTTGGGTGAGTTTACCGTTTACGTTCCAATTGAATTGAAATGGGTAGTTGCGGATAATTAACCCCAATCGTATATATGTACTATCCTAATGTAGTAAGCGTTTGGTCTCCTCTAAAACATTTCACTGTACCTGTGTTCCCCTTATGGTATATAGACTTGGAGGTTGTTGTAATGCGTTGCCCCTATTGTAGTCACGAGGAAGACAAAGTTGTCGATTCGCGTGCATGTAGAGAAGGTATGGCTATTCGCCGTCGTCGTGAATGTTTGGGGTGTACAAAAAGGTTCACGACCTATGAGTATATTGAGAATGTCCCTCTCACAGTTATTAAGGTGGATGGTAGTAGAGAACCGTTTGACCGTGGTAAATTATTGGATAAAATTCAATTAGCTTGCTACAAAACTACGGTTTCAGTCGACGCAATAGACCAGTTAGTGGATCAGATCGAAGCACATTTAGGCAATTTAAGTGAGAAAGAGATCAAAAGTAGCCATATTGGTGAATTGGTTATGGCACATTTGCGTTCGGTTAATGATGTGGCTTATGTACGTTTTGCTTCTGTTTACCGGCAGTTTAAAGACAAAAATGATTTTGTTCGTGAGTTAGAATATCTGACAAGCAACTAAGTCGAAAAAGCTTCAAAAAACGACTTGACATTGTGTGTAATCTGGCTATCTTAGGACGTCCGAACTAACAAGATATGGTGTTGTTCGGTTACAGTATGTGGAGATAGTGTGCTTTGCTACTGTAATTTAGGTTTCCCCAAAAAACAAAAAAACAAAAAAACAAAAAGCGTTAAGCCTTTGCCCCAAGGTAATCGTTTTTGTTTTACCTACTTAAAAATGAGTAGCGAGGGAGAATGTAATGGCGTCTGAGCAAATTGGCGAAAGTACTGCACAATCAGGTGTTGATGGAGCACATCGTTTAGAAGACATGTTAACTCAACTGGAAGAGAATGGCTTAAAGAGAGATGGGAAAGATAGTTTATTGGTAAGGGCGGCAGATGCGGAAACGTACTATGGCGAAAATACGTTGGCTATCGACGTTTTGCGTAGCAAATATTTAGCTCCTGGAGAGGCTGGACCACTCCAAATTTGGGACCGAATGGCTCGTGCGATGTCTTCTGTCGAGGAGGACAAAGAATACTGGTATGATCGTTTCTTTTCCCTATTGATGGACTTTAAGTTTATCCCTGGTGGGCGTGTGATGCATGGAGCAGGACGTGACGAAGCTCGCCGTAAACCAACTCTTTCCAACTGTTATGTCATTCCTATCGAGGAAGATAGTCTAGAAGGCATCTATCGTTGCTTGAGTGAATCTGCGATGGTATACCGAACAGGTGGCGGAGTTGGTACAGATTTGTCTATTCTACGTCCCAACGGTGCTCAAGTAAACGCGACTGTCGATGCGTCTCCGGGTTGTACGGCATTCATGAATCTGTTGTCGGAGAGTACAAATGCCGTTTCTCAAGCAGGGAGGCGAGGAGCGTTGATGTTGACTTTACGCGTAGACCATCCCGACATTGAAAGTTTTGTGACGATAAAGAATGATGAAACTCGAACAAAAGTTCAATATGCGAATATCAGTGTACTGATTACTCATGATTTTATGGAAGCGGTGATGGGAGACGCTGATTTTGATCTGAAATTTGAGGGTAAAGTGTATCGGACGGTAAAAGCTAGGGAGCTTTGGAACAAAATTATAACCAATGCCCATGCTTCGGCGGAGCCAGGAATCATTTTCTGGGATACGATGCGAGAGTACCATAACGTAGAGTATGCTAATCCACTCACAAGTACCAATCCATGTGGGGAGCAACCTTTGGCTTCGTACACCGCATGTAATTTGGGTAACCTCAATTTGATGAAATTTGTAAACGAAGATGGATCGTTTAATCATGAATCATTGGCAGAGGCTACGAGGATAGCCACGCGATTTTTGGATAATGTTATCGAATACAACATGGAATACCATGCTCTCCCAAAGATCAGAGATGCTGTCGAATCGGATAGACGGGTTGGACTTGGGATTACGGGTATGGCAGACGCGCTTGTATTAATGAGGAAGCAGTATGATTCGCAAGATGCGCTTGATGCAGTTGAGGAGATAATGCAGACCATTTGCTACAATTCCTACGAGACCTCGATCGATTTGGCAGAAGAAAAAGGATCTTTTTCGCTGTTTGATTGGGAGGGGCTTTCGGAGAGTAAATTTATACAGGGGCTGCCCAGTAAAATACAGGAACGGATCAAAAAAACGGGTCTTCGTAATTGCACTTTGATTACTATGCCCCCCGTCGGTACCGGCTCTATTGTTGCCCAGACTTCCTCTGGAATAGAGCCGATCTTTTGTACGAGCTATAAACGTAGGGTGAAGCAGCATGATGGAGAGAGTTTCCGAGAATACAAGGTGTATCACCCGATGATCGAAGAGACTTTCGGTGGGGATGAGGAATTACCAGATTATGTGCGTACGGCTCATCAGATAGATCCCTACTTTCGGGTTAAAATGCAGGGAGTTATTCAGAGATATACAGATAGTAGCATATCTTCGACCATTAATTTAGCCGAAGATACCGATGTAGACACGATAGCAGATATCTACTTAACGGCTTATAAAGAGGGGCTCAAAGGTGTTACGGTATATCGGGAGGGAAGTCGAGAAGGGATTTTGCAAACGGAAGACGAAGGTGAAAAGTCACCGGATAATGTAGAGGAAAAGGCTAACATAAATACCGCCGGAGATGATGGTTATCATCGTAGGCGTAAACGGCCAGCGGTCACTCAAGGTATTACTGAGCGTATAAATACTGGTGAGGGGCGAATTTATGTCACTATTAACGAAGATGAATTCGGCATTTGTGAGGTTTTTAGTACTATAGGCAAAGCTGGTGGAAATGCCGCGGCACAGTCGGAGGCTGTGAGTAGGCTTATTTCACTTGCGCTCAGATCAGGCGTTGACCCGCAAGAGGTTATAAGTGAATTAAAGGGGATATCTGGTCCAACCCCAGTGTGGGAAAACGGCGAATTAGTTTTATCTACTCCGGATGCTATTGGAAAGGCTATCGAACGGCATGTACAGAGGGGGGTAGGTATTTCGAATGATATAAATCCCCCGCAGATTGAGGAAAAAAAAACGGAAAAAAGTAGTCTCATCCCTCCGAACGGCAACGGGACAGACACAACAATAAAAAATGCTGTGACTTGTCCTGATTGTGGTGCTGCTGTTGCGCATGAAAACAGCTGTTTAATGTGTAAACACTGTGGTTGGTCAAAATGTTAATCGGTCATTAGAAAAAAGAGGGGATTGATTTACTATTTGCATTCTTGTTTTTTATGTTTAGCCGTTTAATCTGTTTCAAAGGTGAGACCGTCAAAGGCTAATTCAATGCCTTTGGGTAGGGACGCATTGGTGGGATAATGGTCGATGTCATGTGCAATGTGTGTTAAGTACGATTTTTGTGGTTTCAAATGCTCAATTATTTCTAATGCTTGTTCAATGTTAAAGTGGGTCGGGTGCGGTTTGTGGCGAAGTGCACCAATAACGAGCGTCTCTACACCTTCTAGTTTTTTAAGGTTACTCCCGTTTATATAGTTCGCATCAGTCACATATGCAAAATTTCCAATTCGAAATGCAAGGACGGGAAGCTTACCGTGTAGTACTTCAATCGGAATGACTTCAATTCCACAAACTTTAAAGGGGCCTTTTATTTCAATCAATTCAAGATTAGGAGTAGAGCTTGGGGCTTTATTATTAAATGCGTAATCGAATACTTTTTCTATTCGCGTTAGTGTTCGGGGATCACCATAACAAGGTAATGGCGTATTGTTATGGTCAAAGCAATAGCACCTAACGTCATCTAAGCCGTAGAGATGGTCTACATGTTCGTGAGTAAACAAGACCGCATCAACTTTGGAGATTCCAAAGGTCAAAGCCTGAGATCGAAGATCTGGGCCTGTATCAACTAAGATAGAAGAATCTCCCTCGGCTAAGTGTATCGAAGATCGATAACGTTTATTCTTTTTTTCAATTGATCTGCATACTGAACAATTGCAACCAATTCGTGGAACTCCAACGGAAGTTCCCGTTCCTAAGAATGTTACTTTCATCAGTTTTGGTTTTTCGCTAATGTGAGTATTTCTGGTCCGTTTTCGTTGATCGCGACAGTGTGCTCAAAGTGAGCTGTTGGTTGGCGATCTTTAGTATATACGTTCCAGCCATCATTACTGTGTATTATCTCTGGCTTCCCCATACTTAGTATGGGTTCGATACAAAATACGTGACCTACCTTTAACCTCAGTCCTTTTTCAGCAACTCCATAATTATTTATGTGTGGAGATTCATGGAGTTGCTTACCTATACCGTGGCCACCGTACTCTCGTATTATACTGAATCCTGAGGTTTCTGCGTGTTCTTGAATTGCGTGAGAAATATTGCTAAGATATCCGTCAGGTTTCATTTGGTCTATTCCCAACGTCAGGCAGTGTTGGGTCGTATCAATGAAACGTTGCTCGTCTTGATTTGTTGTCCCCACACTTAGAGTAAATGCCCCATCTCCAAAGTACCCATTCATTTTTACCCCTACATCGATACTCAAAAGATCGCCCTCGCAAAGTGGTTTACTACAAGGAAAGCCATGTACGATATATTCATTGTTCGATGCACAAATACTTGCGGGGAAACCGTTATATCCCTTAAAGGCTGGCGATGCACCTTCGGCTCGAATCGTACTTTCGGCAACTTCATCTAATTCAAGTGTGCAGATACCAGGTTCAACGAGTTTTTTTAATTTTTCCTGGACGAGGTAGACTATCTTACAACTATCTCGGATGCGATCTATTTGATCTGTTGATTTTATAGAAATCAATCTCAAACCTTATTCCGAAAATAAAACAGCCCTCTTTGAAACTCTTTAGGTTCTGTTTGATGGGGTACATTGCTATTGTTATTTGACGTGTATATATTGTAAAATCAAGTCACAAAAGCATACTGTTTTATCAGGCTTACGGCAAAAATTTTTTTTGGGGGATTGAATGGGTAACTCATTAATAATAGTGGAGTCTCCGGCGAAAGTCGCTACCATAAAGAAAATAGTAGGGGATGACTTTGTTGTGAAGTCTTCCGTGGGACATATACGAGATCTGCCACCGAAGGAATTAGGTATCGACGTAGAAAATGGGTTTGAACCTAGATACGTTACCATTCGTGGTAAAGGGAAAATTGTAGCCGAGTTAAAAAAAGCGGCAAAGAACGTAGATACGATTTTTTTAGGAATGGATCCGGACCGTGAAGGCGAAGCTATTGCTTTTCACGTAGCTCATGCTATCGGCAAGAAAGATGCTGCATTAAAACGAATACTTTTTAATGAAATTACTCCTAAGGCTGTTCGAAAATCTTTGGAAGAAACCAAGGAAATCGATATGGAGAAATTTTACGCTCAACAAGCGAGACGTGTTTTGGACCGGTTAGTTGGTTTTGAAATTAGTCCCTTACTTTGGAAAGTAATTGCTTCTGGATTGTCGGCGGGGCGAGTCCAAACTGTAGCCCTTCGCATCATTTGTGAGCGAGATGTAGAGATTGAGGCTTTTGAGCCGAAAAAGTATTGGACTATTGAAATGATGCTTGCTCGTTCGGGAAAGGTTCCTTTCCGAGCTCGCCTGCACCAGTGTGATGGTCAGAAGATTGAGATTGAGAGTCAGGAGAGGGCTGATCAAATTGCCGCTGAATTAAAGGAGCAGCGTTTCCAAGTTGTCGAGGTTAAAATGCGAGATCAATTGCGCCGGCCTTCGCCTCCTTTTACTACAAGCTCATTGCAACAGGAATGTGCTCGTCGTCTTCGATATTCCGTTAAGAGGACGATGGCATTGGCTCAAAAGTTGTATGAAGGTGTGGAACTTGAAGGCGAAGAAAGACGCGGACTGATTACTTATATGCGCACTGATTCGGTGCGAGTTTCTGATGATGCTATAACAGAGGTTCGTTCCCACATAGAATCAAAAATTGGTCCAGATTATTTGCCCCAATCACCGGTCCCTTATAAAACTAAGGGTGCAGCTCAGGATGCGCATGAAGCTATAAGGCCTACATCCGTGTCGTTGCATCCCGCAAAAGTTAAAGAGTGGTTGGAGCCTGACCAGTGGCGCGTATATGAATTGATATGGAAACGGTTTGTCGCCTCTCAAATGAACCCTCAGATTTTGAGTATAACCACTGTAAATATCTCTGCTGGAAAATATGTTTTACGTTCCAGTGGAAATCTTGTGAAATTCGATGGATTTACGAAACTATACGAGGCTTCTGATAGTGACAAGTCTGCTTGGTTAGTCAATAGTTCTTCCGTTAAAGTCGGGAGTAACGTAGTTGAAATTGACGGAGGGAGTCATGAACCGAAGAAGGGGGACTTCTTTGTGGTGGATGGTGATACTTATCAATATGAGGTCAGCGCGTTTGATGAGGGTGTATTACATTTTGCTCCCGAAGCTAAGGTTGGATGGTCAGATAATACGCCGCTCACTTTGCCATTCGATGGAATTATACCCGATGATATTGCAGCTCAACAGGATTTGGAATTGAGTCGTTTAATGCCGCAGGAACATGAGACGAAACCTCCTGCTCGTTATACAGAAGCGTCTTTAGTGAAAGAGTTAGAAGCGCAGGGGATCGGTAGACCTTCCACGTATGCACAAATAATTACAACGGTTGTTGATCGTGGTTACGTAGAACGAATAAACCGATCTTTGAAATCTACGGAATTAGGTCAGACAGTGACCAAGCTTTTGGTAAAAACCTTCCCTAATATTTTTAATGTTGGTTTCACTGCTGAGATGGAAGATAAATTAGATCGTATCGCTGAAGGTAATGATAACTGGGCAGAGACTGTTGGAAAATTTTATGGACTTTGGAAGCCGGATCTAGTAGAGGCTAATGAACGTCGAAAGGAATTAAAGGCATCGCTACAGGAAGAATCTGACATCGAATGTGAAGAATGTGGTCGTATGTTAGTAGTTAAGTGGGGTCGAAATGGAAGATTCTTGGCTTGTCCTGGCTATCCTGAATGTAAGAATACCAAGCCCTTAGAAGAGCATGAATTAATCGCTACGGATGAGATATGTGACGAATGTAAGTCGTCAATGATTGTTAAGACGGGAAGGTTTGGTCGTTTCATAGCGTGTAGTGCATACCCAGAATGCAAATCTGTTAAGCCCTTTTATCTTGGCATGTCTTGCCCTGAAGATGAATGTGTTGGAGGTCGAGTCGTGGAGAAACAATCTAGAAAAGGGAAAGTTTTTTACGGTTGTGACAAATACCCTACGTGTAAATTCGCAAGTTGGGACAAACCAGTGAATAAATTATGTGGTCATTGTAATGCACCGATACTTTATGAAAAGGTAAGTCGCGGAGGGTCTACAGGGATTCTTGAATGCCGTGTGTGTGGTGTTAAAGAAGAAAGTCATGAAAATGCGTCGATAGAAAACATGAATGTTTGATAAAATGTTTATTTGTCAAACATTCATACTGCTAATTTGATGCTGAGCGTTGACGAATGCAAGGTCATTTTTATCAGTTTTTTGAATTCTCACGGTAATTATTCCAGTTACACGGCGGTAGCTTATGAAACAGATATAGAGCAGTTTTTAAACTTTTTGAAAGATCAAACATCACGTAACAATCCTTTAATTAATTCCGTAGACAATGCTTGTGTTTATGCCTTCAAAGAGGAATTGATTTCTATAGGGTTAAAGAACAGCACGTTGGCTAGAAAATTGACGGCATTAAGGGTTTTTTTCCGATTTCTTTGCCGCGAGAAGATGATTGCAGCCAATCCAACCCTTTCCATAGAAAATCCGAAAGTTCCACCTCTGGAATCCCGCGAAATCCCTTTAGAAAATATCAAAGAAGCTATAGAAGAAATACCTGATGGAACTTTTGTTGGTGTTAGGGATCGGTCGATATTGGAAGTTTTTTACGGTGGTGGAATTCGTTTAGGTGAATTAGTCAGATTGAATATAGCTTCTGTAGATTTGAAGGCCGGTTTACTGTTTGTGGATAGCAAAACAAAAGGGAGTCGCATCGCGCCGATTGGTAGACCGGCCATAGAGGCGTTAGTTAACTATATCTGTTTGCGTGGTTCTCTTATTAAAGATCTTGGGATTAAAAAATCTCCTGAAGCTCTTTTCCTTGGGATAAATGCAAGGCCTCTTAGTAGGCGGGCAGTCCAAAAGCGTGTTTTTAGTGGCTTAGATAGGGTTGTTGATAGCAAGATTTTAAATCCCAATATGTTACGTCAAAGTTTTAAGACGCATTTATTGAACTCTGGGGCTGATGTAGCCTCGGTGCGTTATATGCTCGGCCAGGTTGTTGTGTCGTCGTCCAAAGGGGCAAAAAGAACATCTGTAGAAAAATTGACCAAGGTTTATGCGCAAGCTCATCCTCGTAGTAATTGAGTGCTAATCAATGTTTGTAAAATGGCGCTATATTTGTAAGCAAAAAAAAAGATCGAAGGAAAATAGAATTCGACTTTATAGAAGTTTATATTTTCGGGTGTCGACAATTAATGCGTGTGTTATCTTGGCCTTGAGTGGATGTGCGAAAATAGCCCCACCGACCGGTGGTCCTATAGACGAAGTATCTCCAGAAGTGATTTCATTTACCCCGGTTAATGATGCATTATTCGTGCCTAAAGATATGAAGATTGAAATTCAATTTAGTGAGGACATGGATAGAGAACGCACGGAAGATGCTTTGTTTCTATCTCCATATGATAAGATAGAAATGCAATGGAAAGGTAAAAGACTTCAGTTAGACGTTACTCTCCGCACGAATACTACATACCTCCTTACTATAGGGACTAGGGCACAAGATTTAAGAGGGAATGTCCTTCGAGAGCCTTTTCAGATGGCTTTTTCTACGGGGGATCGTCTTGACCCTGGCTCGTTGACAGGCAATGTATATCGTTCAGATGGAAGATCTTCGACTGCCGAAATTTTCGTTTATGATTTGGCATATTTTTCTGATGAAGTTGATTTTGGCGAACCTAAATACCGGACACAATGCCTCATGGGTGGGCGATATAATTTCTCACGCCTGGCTCCTGGAATCTATCGTGTTATAGCTTTTGAAGATGCAAATCGTAATGGTAGTCCAGATCCAGAGGAATGGCTAGCTATTCCAAGTTTCGATGTGGAAGTGCAAGACACTCTGTCTTATGCCAGTGATCTTATACTTACGAAACGTGAAAAACCGCGGATTGTGTTGGAAAAAATTGTACCCTCACATTCTCGAAGTCTAATATTGTTTCTAAACAACCCCATCGACCTGGCCAATTTTTCAATAGAGATAGATGGTCTATACGTGAATGGATTTTATTTGAGCGAAGATAAACAAAAAATTAATGTCACTACAGAGGAACAACGGGCTGGTCAGATATATAATATCAAACTGCTCAAAAATGATGGTAAGAATATTAGGGGTGAAAAGGTTTTTCACGGTAATGGAAATTTAGATTTAACTCCTCCTCGGCTGTTGAGCTCGAATAATAAAAATATTTTCTCTAATTCATCTTTAAAATTGAATTTCAGTGAAGCAATGGATAATAGATTGACAACTGAGATGCAACTTCCCTATGATGAACATAGGGAGTATTTAGGCGTTTGGCGTTGGCACTCGCCGAACCAAATTTACTTTGTTCCTGCTCAGCCATGGCCAGTGGGTAATCATGTGTTGAATGTGGAGCCTAAGGGTTGGCGAGATCGTTCGGGGCAATCCTTATCGGATAGTATTTTGATTATTGATTTTAAGGTGTTCCCGACTTCGGGAAGTATTAGTGGAGAGGTAATAGGTCATTCCCAAGATTGTTCAGTTCTTTTGAACTCTGATTTGTATAGTCGGAAGTGGGAAATACAGTCGGAAGTCAGGGGCAGGTTTTCTTTTTTAGAATTGCCCCCTGGTAGTTATTCTGTCTGGACATATATTGATGAAAATGGGGACGACAACTGGAATCCTGGAACTCTTAAGCCGTATGTTGAATCTGAACGGCGTGTCGAGTTTAGCGATGTTATAAATCTTGATTCTGGTGAACATCTTGACAACATTCTTTTGGAGTTCTCTGATGAAAAAAAGAAAAGGTTTTGAATACACTGAAATTGGTATGTTGATTGTATTTCTGAGCTATCTTGGGCTTCAATATTTTACTGTACTTTCCGAGTCACATATAAAAGAAATAGAATTAAGGGCCGGAATGGAGCAATTGTATTTAATTGAGCAGAGTTATTACGAGGTGTACGGCAAGTATTTTGATCCCACGGATCCGAATTTTGGACTTAATTGGTCATGGATGGATCATCACGAATGGGAGATTCGCTTAGATGATTCAGTATTCTGGATTGTTGTAAGCACTGATTTGAACAGTGATGGTCGTATAGGAATTTGGGCAATGGATCAAACTTCTCCGGTTTTGACCAATCTATCAGATGATTAGGGGGGAGGAGCTACTGGATATGGGTTCAGGACCGTAATGTTGTGACAATATTTACGAATTTCTTCTGGGATATTTACATCGGTTGGTTTTATGAATTCTACGTAGCACCTATGCATCCATGGTAAATCATCTATTTTCCGAGTCTCGACTTTTGCTACTTGGTGATCAGATAATTCTTTTAGGATGTGCCCTAACGATTGAGCCGACCTAGGTAAGTCGATAACTATAGTTTGTTTTAGGTGATTTTTTTCTAATTCAACCTGTTTATTACAAACAATTAGAAATCGGGTGTAGTTTTGTGAGTTTGTTTGTATGTCCTTAGCTAATACCTGCATTTCATGTAGGTGGGCAGAGGCTAAGGTCGCTATGGCGGCTTCGTTTTTGATGCGCCTTTCCTTAATTAAAGCTACTGCTCCAGCTGTATCATATGCTGGGATGGGTTTAATATTCATTTTAGATAAATATTTTGCGCATTGGGCTAGGGCCTGCTCGTGAGAATGGGCATTTTGAATTTCTTCTAATGTAGTGTCAGGGTGTCCGATTAGGTTATGCCGAACAAGGAGATAATGTTCTCCGACTATAGTTGGTGTGTTTTGGGTCAAAAGATCCCAGACCTGGAAAATGCTGCCGGCTATAGAGTTCTCAACTGGAGCCATTCCATAGTCTGCAGATCCACGTTCTATTGCAGTGAATATTTCCTCAAATTCGCTACACGGTATTATCTGGATGCTTTCCGAGAAATAATCATATGCAGCTTGAGCGCTGTTAGATCCTAATTCCCCTTGGATCGCAACCCTAAATGGATCTATCAAATTGCAATCTCCATTTTGATAGAGGGATGAGGGTTATAATTACTTAATTGAAAATCATCAAATTCGAATTCAAATAAGGATTGGTTTCGAGTTTTTATTTGCATAGTAGGTAGCGGATGGGGCTGGCGGGTCAATTGCAGTTTCAGTGCATCAATGTGATTCTCGTATATATGCACATCTCCTCCTGTCCATACAAACTCTCCAGGCTCAAGGTCACAAACTTGGGCAATCATCATGCACAATAAAGCATAACTGGCAATATTAAATGGTACCCCTAATCCAACGTCACAGGAGCGTTGATAAAGTTGGCAAGATAGCCGCCCGTCAGCGACAAAAAATTGAAATAGACAATGGCACGGAGTGAGAGCCATCTCATCTAATTCGCCAACATTCCATGTATTTACAAGAATTCGACGAGAATTCGGATCGTTTTGAATTAGATAAAGGATATGCTCAATTTGGTCTATTGTCTCGTTATTGGATTTGGGCCAAGCTCGCCATTGTTTACCATATACTGGCCCAAGATTACCCTCTTCATCCGCCCATTCATCCCAAATAGTTACGCCGTTTCGATTTAAATATCCAATATTCGTATCGCCCTTTAGGAACCACAACAATTCATGGATTATAGATTTTAAGTGCAGTTTTTTTGTCGTAAGGCAGGGGAATCCTTTACCCAAGTCAAAACGCATTTGGTAGCCAAAAGTTGCTAATGTTCCAACTCCTGTCCGATCTTTCTTAGGTGTACCTTTTTTAATCACATGATTTACGAGCTCAAGATATGACTGCATTAAAAATATCTCCCGTTCAGGTTCGAATCCTAATATAGGTCAAGAACACCCGACAAGAAATTGCTGGGGAATTAGTGTGTTGGCCTAAGTTGACATGAAGGATTCGTCCAACTATCTTGTGTGTCCCGTAAATAGATCTGAGGCGGCGTGGCCAAGTGGTAAGGCAGGGGCCTGCAAAGCC
>CEUA01042129.1_pt1 | contig 22068 bp, 20 predicted proteins | sample 361541 | NCBI WGS metagenome assembly CEUA01 (sample SAMEA2623079, study PRJEB7988) | marine metagenome | isolation source: saline water (ENVO:00002010), including
TCTGTTTTCCCTAAGAGCTTCGAGATTCTCGTATCAATCATAATTCTTGTAGTTGTGATAGTGGGAGGCATGGGCAGCATTACCGGAGTAATGGTTGGTTCATTGGTGCTGATAGGAATACTTGGAGGGCCGCGACAGCCAGGGCTTCTTCAAGAGTTTCAGAATTATAAATTGTTAATCTATGGAGCATTACTTGTATTTATGATGCTCAAACGTCCTGAGGGTCTTGTACCTACCGCACGTCGAACTAGAGAATTGCATCAAGAGGAATATCTCCAAGATGCTTGGTTGGGAGATGATGAGGCTGAGGAGAGTAAAGAAGTTGGAGAGAAACTATGAGTTTGCTCGAAATTAACAACCTTCAGGTTACTTTCGGGGGTCTAGATGCACTTTCAAATCTCGATTTCTCAATTGAAGAAGGTGAAATCGTCAGTGTAATTGGACCGAATGGTGCTGGAAAAACAACATTTTTTAACACCATTTCAGGAATGATTCCTCCAACTAGTGGAGAAATCATTTTTAATGGTGAGTCGGTTCTGGGTCTTGATCCAAATCAAATAACAGAGATGGGAATAGCACGAACATTTCAGAATGTGAGACTATTCCCGAATATGACGGTTTTGGAGAATGTGATGGTTTCACAACACTGTCGAACTTCACAACTTGTAATGGGAGCTTTGTTTCAAACGAAGGCATTTAAACAAGAAGAGAAAGAAATACGAGAACGTTCTGAAGAAATTTTGAGCTTTTTCGGGACACGCCTCATTGGATACCGTTTAGATCAGCCAGCTTTTGCATTGTCATATGCGAATCGACGCAGGCTTGAAATTGCACGCGCAATGGCGACTCAGCCGCGTTTATTGCTATTAGATGAGCCAGTTGCGGGTATGAATCCGATAGAAACGGCAGAGTTGACAGGACTGATCAGCAGACTGCGCGATGAATGGGGATTCACAATTGTAATCATCGAACATGACATGAAAGTCGTTAGAGACGTTTCTGATCGTGTGGTGGTTCTAGATCATGGTGTACCCATCGCTCAGGGAGCATACGACGAGGTTTCAACCAATCCTGATGTTATTGAAGCGTATTTGGGTAGACCAGTAGAGGCTAAATCATGACAGATACTGCTTTACTGGAATTTCGTTCGGTCAACACCCATTATGGGGCTGTTCATATACTTAAAGACGTTGATCTGGCTATATACCCAGGTGAGATGGTTTGCTTATTAGGTGGCAATGCGAGTGGAAAATCAACTACTCTAAAAACTTTGTTAGGTATGGTTACCCCTACCTCTGGTGAAGTTCTTCTTGATGGTGAAGTGGTTAATGACAAACCAACGAGTTACAGAGTAACTAATGGTGTGACTATGGTTCCTGAAAATCGTCGGCTTTTTAAACGTTTAACAGTCAAAGAGAATCTTGAACTTGGTGCCTATTTGCGAGATGACAGAGAAGGAATCGATGAGGATCTTGAAAATATTTATGAACTTTTTCCTCGTGTCGAAGAAAGACTTTCTCAAAAGGCAGGAACTCTTTCAGGAGGTGAACAACAGATGGTGGCAATCGGACGTGCGTTAATGTCACGTCCAAGAGTTCTTCTTATGGATGAGCCGTCAATGGGGCTAGCTCCTGCGCTTGTACAACAGAATTTCGAACTTATTCAACAAATCCATGAAGAGGGAATGGCTATTTTCATGGTGGAACAAAATGCAAACATGGCTCTCTCTATTGCTGATAGGGGTTGGGTTTTACAGACAGGCAGAGTCGTGCTCGATGACACTGCTGAAGCTTTGTTAGCTAATCCTGAACTGCGTTCTTCTTACCTTGGAGAGAGTTAGATAACAGCTTTTTCCAAAAAAGGCTCGTTCCTGAGAACTCGATCGTAATTAAGGTCGGTTAAGTTGAGAGATCGGTATTCACCGTAAATTATCAATTCACTCAACCCTCTTCCCACGCCAGGGCTTTGTTGGAATCCGTGTCCACTAAAACCATTACAAAAAAAGAAATTTGGAAGCGTTTCAGAAGCACCGATTATCGCATTTTGATCCAAAGTATTGTAAGCATAGTGACCAGCCCATGAACTTATTACTTTGACCTTTTCAAAAACTGGAATGCGGTGGGCAAGTATGGGCCAGATATTTTCCTCCCATTCTTCCCCTCTTACTTTGAAATCATCAGGATCAACCTCTAAATCAATTGCAGGGGGTGCACCTGCAATAAAATGAGGAGGGTCGGTTCTGACATGAACCCCTGAAGGGTCGATCGTTAGTGGAAGAGTTTGCCCTTCTAGGATTTCACGGCAGTCGAAAACAAAAGCCGCTCTTATTCTTGGTTCGACTGGAAGTTCCAGCCCCACCATTTCCGCTATCCACTTTGCGCGGGGACCAGCGCAATTTACTACATGCGAACATGAAAGAACTTCACCTGAATCCAATTCCACTTCCTTCACAAGACCTTTGCTTTTGTCAATATTTATTGATACAACACGGTTATTTAAATATTCAACTCCGTTGTGTCTGGCTCGTAGTTTCAAACCTTGCATTAATGAAAATGCATCTAGCGTTCCTTCGTGTCTAATTCCTAAACTCCCACCCTCAAGGTCGTCGGTCTCCATGTAAGGAAATCTTTTCTTAATTTCACTTGGAGAAAGCAACGCGACTTCTGCTCCACATTCTTTTTGGGTCTCATGGTTATCCATCAAATTTTCCATTCCATCTTCAGTAGCTAGAAACAGATAACCAGTTTCATGAAAAGGAAGTTCTGGTGCCTCTCCATTTACTTCAACATGGTTATAAAAATTCGAAAAAAATTCGGTAGCAAACATCGAAAGCTTAATATTTACAGGTTGTGAAAATTGGTGCCGAATGCTTGCCTCGGAAAGCGCAGTGGAAGATTGTGCATATGTTGGATCTGGTTCGATTACTACTATGTTTCCGTCATAGTCGGTATTTTCAGACAACCAATAAGCAGTAGAACTACCCATGACAGCGCCTCCGATGATTAAAGTATCGAAATGTTTCATGAGGCACCCTTGGTCATAAATCTTGATTTAAGTTTCCCTTAAATATTGCCCGCCATTTTTAGGAAACATAACCCTGCGTTAGATCATTTTCAATTGAATCTGGATTCCGTTCTTCCGGATTGCCGAAACCTCCTCCACCCGGTAGTTCCAAAATCAACTTCCTTCCTTCTGGAACAGGTTGTTTTCCTTTTGCATCAAAGGGTGTTCCGTCGTCGAGATACACCCTTCCAGGGGATCCGTTTTCTCCTCCGTTACGTCCTCGTGCAGGGTTTTCGACTCGGTCAAACATGCAGCTAAAGAAAAATTTATAACCCTCAGCAGGGGCTAACTCAATTATTTGACCTAATCCACCGCGATGACGCCCATTTCCTCCTGAATTAGGTCGCAACTCTTTTCGCCATATAACTATTGGTCCGACTTGTTCGGTTGCTTCGGATGACATTGTTCTAACACCACTAGGAAAAGCCGTGCTACTTAACCCATCTAAATTTGGTCTGGCTCCTGTGCCACCGCTATTGAACATTAGTATTTCCCTTGGTGGTAAATCTGGATTTAAGCCAGCAGATCTCGCACTTACATGAAAGTTCCATAGAGCTCCTGCACCTTCCGCCGGAATGACCTGGGGGAGGGCTTCTGATATGGCTCCTAAGCAAAGGTCAGTTACGAAATGTCCAGTCACATGTCTAACTGCAACAGGATCAGGATGCTTGGCGTTTAGTATGCATTGTTCTGGCGCACTAACAGTGAAAGCTGCTAGTGACGCATAGTTACTTGGCATTTCAGGAGCTAGTGCTACAAGCATGGCATACGAATAATAAGCATGAGCGTAAACTAATGGTACGTTAACTCCATGTTCGCAGGTGGGTGAACTTCCTCCGAAGTCAGCATGTGCACTTTTTTTATCGACTGTAATGTTCACTTTTAGGGTGACAGTCTCGTTGTACCCATCAACTTGCATTTCATTTTTGTATTCTCCTGGCTTCAATTTCGAAAGATGTTCCATCGTGGCATTATGTGTCTTCTCGAAGATAAATTCGGCTAGATCTTCTAAGTCATTTAAATGGAATTCGTCAAGCATTCCGTGTAGACGTCTAATACCTGTTTCATTAGATGTTGAAAGGGAATGAAGGTCACCAATTACTTGTGAAGACTCACGAACGTTATGGCGGACTATATTTATCAGATCTTCATTTAATTCACCGCGCTCCAGCAATTTCATAATAGGAACGAAAAGCCCTTCTTCGTAAACTTCAGTTGCGTCGGGTCCGAAACCTCTGCCGCCGACGTCAACCACGTGAGCTGTGCAACCGAAATAACCTATTAGATTTGTATCTCTGAACACAGGAGTAACCACTGTGAAGTCATGCAAATGACCTGTACCTTTCCACGGATCATTGGTTATGTAAACGTCGCCTTCATAGATTCTGTGAGGTCCAATATCCTCTATGAAGTTAACTACAGCTGCTGCCATAGTGTTTACATGTCCCGGAGTTCCTGTTATTGCTTGTGCAATCATTCTTCCCTTAGTGTCATAGACACCTGCTGAGAGATCTCCTGCTTCTCTAACGCTTGTACTGAAGGCTGTACGAACAAGAGCCAAAGCTTGCTCTTCGACTATTGATATAAGCCGATTCCACATAACTTGATTTTTTAAACTTTTCATTCGGCAGTCTCAGTTTTTTTAGTTACCAGTAGACAGTTATCTTGCTGCACAGATGACTTCTTTTCACTCGAAATCCAAGTTGTTGTTTGATTCTCAACAATTATTGCAGGACCCATAACACAATCACCTGGGTTTAAATTTTCACGCTCGAAGATAGAAGCATCTACTTCAGAATCCTTAACTGGGTCATAGATAATACGTTTACGATCACTTGTAACAATATTTTCAGAGGTGACACTAACAGTTTTTTCAATTTCTGGTCTTGGAGAGGTGACCTTTACGGACCATCCGACTACTTCAATTTGCAGACCTTCTATGGCTCTACCGAAATGTTCCTCATAAGTTTTCTCAAACTTGTTGTTTAGTAATTCGATGCCGAGGTGGTCAAATATCGTATTTTCTAGAGGGACAGCAATTTCCCATCCTTGCCCTGCGTACCTTATAAAAGCGCAACGTTCCACAATGAGACTCTCGACAGAGAAATTCTCATTTGATGCTTCCATTACAAATTCTGTAGCTTCTGAAGTCAGGTCATTTAGAAGTTGGTTTACACTTTCATGATCAAAATTTTCTATGGAAACGTAGAAACTTTTCAAAGCTTCATAAGAAAATGGTGTTCGAAGAAAACCTATGGCAGAACCTACACCTGCTCCGGGAGGTATAAGTAATCTTTCTATTTCCAACTTGTCGCATAAGCGAGAGGCATGAAGAGGTGCTCCACCACCGAATGCAATCATTGAGTACTGGGATACGTCTCTACCATTTTCTACTGCATGAACCCGAGCCGCATTAGCCATATTTTCATCGACAACCTCGATGATTCCGATTGCTGCATTTTCAACATTTATTCCAAGCGGCTCTGCTACATCAGCTAACAAAGCCTTTCTGGACTCCTCGGGGAGGAGATTAATGTCATCAGCACCGAAAGTCTCCGGTGAGATTCGACCAAGCAATATGTTTGCATCCGTTACTGTTGCTAAAGAACCACCTAATCCATATGCAGCTGGGCCTGGTTCAGAACCTGCACTTAGAGGGCCGACTCTTATCTGTTTAAGGGCATCAATATTTGCAATTGATCCACCGCCAGCTCCTATTTCAATCATTTCTATCACGGGTATTGATATAGGCATCCCGCTTCCTTTAGTGAAGCGATGGGTTCTCGCTACTTCAAAAGTCTTTGCAGATCGTGGAGATTGTTCATCTATGAGACATATTTTTGCGGTTGTGCCTCCCATGTCGTAAGAGAGAGCAGCATCTATTCCATGACGAGCAGCAATTTCAGAAGCGAAAATAGCGCCCCCTGCAGGGCCTGACTCTATGAGTCTTACAGGAAATTTTATTGCACTTTCTATACTGATCAATCCACCGCCCGAATGAATTAGGTGAATATCGCATTTTGCTCCGGCATCAGCTAATTTTGTTTTGAGCCTTTCAAGATAAGAGGCAATCATTGGTTGGACATAGGCGTTTGCACATACTGTGTTGAATCTTTCAAATTCCCTCATTTGAGGCGAAACTTCGGATGAAATTGAAACTTTCATATTTGGAAGCTGATCTAAAAGCATTTTCTGAAAGAGAGATTCATGTCTGCCATTCATGTATGAATGTATAAAACCTATTGCAACAGCTTCGTATCTATTCTCTTCAGAAGACAGGAGGTTGATTAGGTTTTTAGCTTCCGTTTCGTCAAAAGGTAAAAGTACGGAACCATCGGCAGAGATACGCTCCGAAAGGACATATCTGTCTTTTCTCTCAATTAGAGGTTTGGGTAGTTCAAGATTTAGGTCGTATTGTTCGAATCTGCTCTCTGTTCTCATCTCAACCGTGTCGCGAAAACCTTTTGTAGTTACAAAAGCTGTTCTTGCTCCAGTTCTAGAGATCAAAGCATTCGTGGCAAGAGTCGTCCCATGTATGAAAGAGTCAAGTTCGGAGAGATCAGTTCCTGAATCGGCAATAACTGCATTTATGCCTTGGAGTATTCCTATTTCGGGTGATTCGTAAGTGGTGAGAACTTTCGTTGAAAAAATCCCCCCTTCCGTTTCAAGCACTACGTCGGTAAACGTTCCTCCTACATCAGCTCCAATTCGCATTTTATTCTTGAGCATTACGGCTACTAGTCTCCTTCGAGAATGTCCTTTAAAGGTGGGAATGTGGAGGGAGGGACTATATCCACTGTTGCAGATCTCTGTTGTGAAAGCATTCCGCCATCCACTTTAATTACATCACCAGTGATGTATTTGGCATCCTCAGAGGCAAGGAAAAGTGCTGGGCCTGCCATGTCATCAGGATCGCCAGGGCGGCCAAGAGGGATATTTTCACCCCGAAGAGTTCTTGCTTCTTCATCCATTCCTTCGGTGTCAATTGACCCGGGCATCAGCGCACATACTCTTATGCCATAAGGTCCGAGATCAAGAGCCATCGCCCTGGTAAGAGCTTCTATGCCTCCCTTTGAAGCGTCATAGGCTGTGAAGGATCTGTGCGCACGAGTCGCACCACCTGAAGACATGTTGATAATCACACCGTGCTTTTTGGAAGCCATGATCCTTGCTGCCTGTTGAGAGCAAAGAAAATGTCCAGTTAAATTAACGTCAATGATGCGTCTCCACCAAGCCTCATCTGCTTCAAAAAAGTGAAGCATCGGGCTTACGATTCCTGCATTGTTTACGAGTACGTCAACAGTTCCAAAAGATTCTAATGCCGAGTCGAAAATTCTTTTCACATGACTGCTATCAGCTACGTCAGCGGCAACTCCAATAGAATCACCTCCGTTGTTATTGATGCCTTCGACTACTTCGTTAACTCGATCTTCGTCAATGTCATTCACGACTACTTTGGCACCCTCATTCGAGAAGCGCTCCGCTATCGCACGCCCGATTCCTTTTCCAGCACCAGTTACTACGACTACTTGATCTTTGTGATTCTGACTCATTAGTTACCCTCAAACAAATTTGTTCTGTTAAGGATATCGAAGATACAAAGATACTCAGCCACTTGAATGGAAAGCTAAATGTGTATGTCTTCGAACGTAGTTTCCGGTTGCGTAGGTGGAGGAACTTTCATCTACATGGAAATCAGGAAAATTCCTCAAAATTCCCTCAAGTGCAATAGAGGATTGTAGGCGAGCGACAGATGCACCTAGACAAAGATGTGCGCCCGACCCGAAACCCAACGTTCGTTTTATTTTTCGCCTAATATTCAGTTTTTCAGAGTCTTTACCGAATTCACGTTCGTCTCGATTGCCGGATCCATAACCAAGAAGGACACGAGACCCGGAAGGTATTTTTTCACCGTGTGACTCGAAGTTTTCTAGAAGAACTCGACTTAGCCCTTGAACGGGAGAGGTCATTCTCAACAATTCCTCAATTGCCGTAGGCAAAAGTCCTAAATTTTCCAGTAAAAGTTTTCGTTGATCTGGGTTCTCGGTCAGCAACACTGCTGAACCACCCAATAAGCCAGTTGTCGTGTCGTTTCCGCCGGTGATCATTGTGAAAGCTAATCCGAGAATCCACATGATGGAAACCTTCTCTTCACCCATTTCAAGAAGTTCTGAAATCAAGTCATTCCCAGGTTTCGTCTTCCTCCATTCGATCAATTCAGTGAAATAGCTTGTAAGTTCAACAATGGCATCGAGTCCTTCGCTATCTTCATTTTGGATTGCACCTGCAACGATTTTTTCTGTCCAAGTGTCAAAAATTATTCGATCTGATGCTGGCACACCTAAGTATTTCGAAACCACGAAGCTAGGGAGGGGTTTAAAAAGTTCAGAAATAATGTCACAGTTTTCTAGTTCCTTTATTCTGTTTATTGCGGTCTCGACAAAAGAATTAATGTCCTGTCTCATGTCTTCAGCATTCCTGGGAGTGAAACCTTTGCTGATCAGTCTCCTGAATTGGGTGTGTTCAGGCGGATCCAGAAAAACTATAGGAGTTGCATCTCCCATCTCTAAATACTTTGGGTCCTGATCAATTGTTAGACCATGCCGAGAGGAGAATATATTTGGACTTCTTGCAGCATTAAAAACGTCTTCGAATCGAGATAAGAACCAGTAAGATCCTTCTTCTACAAAATGTGCCGGAGAGTTATCTCGCAGATCTGAGTACATGGTGTAAGGATCACGCCACGACTCACCGGATCTAGGCACATAGGCACTTTTTCCCATGTGTAAGGATACTTTTTAGTAAAAAGTTTTCCTTGACACCACTAAGGACAAGTTTGAAGGCAGAATCAATTCGTATGAAAAATTTGATTTACACGGGTATTTCCAATGAGTGATTATGACGTAGTTGTCGTTGGCGGAGGCTCAGCTGGGTGTGTACTTGCAAATCGTTTAAGTGAAAACAGTGATGTAAAAGTCCTTTTGCTGGAAGCAGGAAGGCGAGATCATCGATGGGATTTCGTAATTCATATGCCGGCAGCACTTTCATATGGCATAGGTAACAAGTTTTACGACTGGAAGTATGAATCTGACCCCGAACCAGGACTTGAAGGTAGAAGAGTGTCTCATGCTAGGGGAAAGGTTTTGGGGGGTTCTTCAAGTATCAACGGCATGATTTTTCAACGTGGCAATCCTGCCGATTATGAACGCTGGGCTACAACACCAGGTTGCAAAGAGTGGAGTTATTCACATTGTTTGCCTTACTTCCAAAGAATGGAGACTTGTCTTCATGGGGTAGACCGGTACAGAGGGGGAAGTGGTCCACTCATGCTGGAAAGAGGACCTGCCACGAGCCCTTTGTACGGAGCTTTTTTTGATGCAGTGCAGGAAGCCGGTTACGAACTAACTGAAGATGTGAATGGATACCGCCAAGAAGGGTTTGCTTCTTTTGATCGAAATATTTATAGGGGTAGACGAAACTCTGCTTCAGTTGCTTATTTACACCCTGTTGCCTCAAGGTCGAATTTAGATGTCATAACAAGAGCTCATGTTACAAAAATAATTTTCGATGGAAATAAGGCGGTTGGAGTCGAGTTTAGAAAAGATAGGCGTAATAAGACCATCAGAGCAGGTGAAGTAATTTGTTGCGGAGGTGCTATAAACACTCCGCAATTACTGCAACTATCAGGAGTGGGTCCAGCTAGAACTCTCGAGGAAGCCGGTGTAGAGACATTGATTGACCTTCCCGGTGTGGGTGAAAATTTACAGGATCACTTAGAAGTTTATGTCCAGTACGCATGCAAAAAACCTGTTTCCATGTCACCCTACTTGAAGGTTTGGAGACGACCTTTGGTTTTTTTTCAGTGGTTATTGAGAAAAGGTCCAGGTGCAACTAACCATTTTGAAGCAGGGGGTTTCGTAAGAGGGAATGAAAAAGTTGAATGGCCAAATCTGATGTTCCACTTTTTACCTATTGCTATCAGATACGACGGAAGTACTCCGGTTTCAGGTCACGGTTACCAGTTTCATGTAGGGCCGATGTTTTCTAATAGCCGTGGAAGTATCAAAATAAAAACAAGTAATCCTTTTGAAAAACCATCGATTAGATTCAATTACCTTTCCAGTGAAGAAGATCAAAAAGAATGGGTTGAGGCTATTCGTGTTGCTCGGAAAATAATGGGTCAACCAGCTTTTGAGGAATTCAACGGGGGAGAGATATCACCTGGATCGAATGTCGAAAAAGATGACGAGATTTTGGATTGGATTAAAAAGGATTCAGAGACAGCACTTCACCCATCCTGTTCCGCTCGAATGGGAACAGATCACATGGCAGTTGTGGACCCTTCATCCATGAGGGTTCATGGAACGGATCGGCTAAGAGTGGTAGACGCCTCTGTTATGCCTAACATTACTAACGGAAATATTTATGCACCAGTTATGATGCTTGCCGAGAAGGCAGCAGACCTCATATTGGGCAATACTCCCTTAGCTGCAGATGACTCACCTGTTTATAAACACGAAGGAGATAAATAGAAATGACCAGCGAAATTGCTATCGGTTCAAGAGTCAGAAAATCACCTTATTACGAAGCTACGATTTCACACGGAGTTGAGCAATTTTCTATTTACAACCATATGTATATGCCGACTTCATACGGTAATCCAGCTGTTGAATATGAGGCATTAACCGAAAAGGTTTCTATTTGGGATGTAGGTTGTGAGCGTCAAGTCGAAATAGTGGGTCCTGATGCCCTTGAACTGGTCGAATATTTATCAACTAGGGGAATGAGGTCATGCAAAGAAGGCAGGTCCCGTTACACGCCAATTTGTGACCATCAAGGAATTCTTATTAACGATCCGATAACGCTTTGTTTAAGAGAGGATCGTTACTGGGTGTCAATTGCAGATGGTGACCTACTGCTATGGGCTCAAGCTGTAAGTTCTGAAAGAAATCTCAATTGCAGTGTTTTCGAACCAGAAGTTTCACCTTTGGCAGTTCAAGGACCGAAGGCTGATCAAACCATGGTTGATTTACTCGGAGATTGGGTTATGGATATACCTTTCTTCGGTTTTGTGGAAACACAATTGGACGATATCCCATTTATAATTTGCCGTTCAGGGTGGAGTGGGCAAGGAGGGTTTGAATTATTTCTAACTGATGACTTAAAAGGGTTGGATCTTTGGGAAAGAGTTTGGAATTCTGGTTTACGATACGGTATTCATCCAGGCACTCCAAATGCGGTCGAAAGGATAGAAAGCGGATTGCTTTCATATAGGACTGACTGTGGAGCTTCAGCGACTCCTTTGGAATTAGGTTTGGATCGTTTCATGAATTTGGAAAGAAAAGAGCATTTCATCGGGAAAGAAGCCTTACTCGCGGAAAAAAGTAAAGGTCCTGCAAGAAGATTGGTGAAGATTCTGTTATCGGGCGACCGTCTAGCTTCGCCCACTGAAGAACCATGGGTGGCATTTGATGAATCAGGAAATGAAATCGGGGAAATACGCGTAGCGGTATGGTCACCTGCCTTGGAAGGAAATTTGGGTCTGGCATTAATTTCAAGTAAAGATGCTGGTGGTGATTTCAACGCAGAGAGTAAAGAAGGTCAAAGTTATAGAGCAACGCACCTAAGTTACTTTGGCGAAAGAAACTAATTTTACAAATTATGAAAATTTCATAATCGAATTTTCCCAACTGTAAAGTCGGTAGGCCTATGGGCGAGAATGTTGGAATGGAAAGTCGAAGCCAGTTTCTTGAACTATCAGATGAAGATCCAGACACTATCTATGAATTATTTGAGAAACATGGTTGGGGGGATGGTCTGCCACTGGTGGCACCAACAGATAAACGTGTGAATGAAATGCTTAGCCACGTAGAGGTTCCACCAGAAGAAGTACTGACAGTTCTTCCACCACGAGGAGGTTCAGCAACTTTTAGATCTGTGGCAGTTAATGCCGTTTTAGCAGGTTGTAAAGCTGAATATTTTCCTGTTGTTGTTGCGGCGGTAAAGGCTTTAGGTGATCAGAGGATTAATTTGCGTGGAGTTAACACGACTACCCATCCTGTTGCTCCTTTATTGATAGTTCATGGCAAAGTGGTAGATGAACTTGGTTTTAACTCCGGTTTGGGGGTATTTGGACCCGGTAATAGAGCAAATGCAACTGTAGGGAGGGCGATACGACTTGTCTTGTTGCATATTGCTGGAGCGGTACCAGGTCCTGGTGATGCTTCTACACAAGGACAACCTTCGAAATATACATATTGCATTGCAGAGAACCAAAAGGAAAACCCCTGGGATTCGTATCCGGCAACGCTTGGAGTTGATTCAGAAAGCGCGCTTACTGTGCACTGTGGGGAAAACCCACACAATTTTCACGATATGGAATCAGAAAACATTGAGAGAATACTTGATAAGGCTGCTTCTGTTATGACAACTTTTGGAGTTAATAATGCTTGTATATCAGGTGGTGAATGGTTCGTTATCCTTTGCCCCGAACACGCGGCCGCTGCATCTAGTCAAGGTTGGGGTAGAGAAGATGTTTCCAATTACTTATTTGAGAAAGCAAGAATGCCAGCTGGCCGCTTTAGAGAACAGTTCAACTTGTTGGCGTGGGCAGATTGGATGCATTCACTTTCAGATAATGAGTTAGTCCCGATGACTCAACAGGTAGAAAACATCAAAGTTTTAGTAAGTGGAGGTGCCGGAAAGCATTCATGTGTGGTTCCCAGTTGGGGAATGACTCGAAGTGTGACAGTTCCAATATAAATGGAGTGGGGAGGTCTAATCTATGAATATGAAAATTTACAGTCCTGAAGGTGATTTAAAGGATGAAGTGGTTGAGTTGTGTTCGACCACACCATTATTCTCTGGTGGTAAAATAGGGGTTCTCGAAAACGGTAAACCAAATGCTGATTTGTTGCTAACAAAGATTGCTGAAGGACTTGCAGGGAGAATTGATGCAAAGTTTTCGATGACTACCGGAAAAGGTGAAAGAGCTAATGCTGCTACAGCATGCAACCCTCAAGTAGTTGGAATGCTTGCAGAAGAAGTTCAATTGGTTTTAACCGGTTCAGCTGATTGAGGATCTTGTACTTCGTGGAGTGTCCACGATTTGATTGAAATTGAAAAAGCAGGAGTGCCAGCCGTTGTTTTCACTACAGAAAAGTTTGAAGAATTAACTCGTTCCGTGGCTAATAGCTTAGGAATGCCAAAGGCAAGAATTGTGGTAGTCCCGCACCCTCTAGGCGGCACGGAAGAAGAGGTTATCATTAGTTGGGTTGAGTCAGCTTTGGATGATTTGTTGAAAGTATTGGAGATCTAATTTGTCTATTGAAATCGACCATTCGGGAAAAAATGTTGTTGTAACGGGTGCTGGCGCAGGAATAGGGCGCTCTATAGCATCCCTGTTCGCCCAAGCTGGAGCAAATGTAGCCGTGTTGGACAAGAGGGTTGATAAGGCACAGGAAACTGTTGAAATGTTGACGGCTTTAAATCAAGGATCATCTTTTTCTGTTGTTGGTGATGCTCGCGAAGAGGGTCAGGTTGAAAGAATGTTTGATGAGGCTTCGGAAAAACTTGAGGGGATTGATATAGCAGTTAACAATATTGGAATGCTTGGACCAGAGGGGACTGCTCCATTATTGGAAATGGATGAGAAAAAATGGAGGGATGTAATTGAACAAAATCTTTTAGTGACAGCCTTATCTATGAAGTCAGCAGCAAAACATATGAGCGAGTCGGGAAGTGGGGTAATTATCAATGTGAGTTCAGGTGAAACTACAAGACCTAGTCCGTTCTTGGCAGGTTATGGTGCGGCTAAAGCAGGGATAAATCATTTAACCGAGACAGCGGCAGTGGAATTTGGCCCTATGGGTATAAGGGTTCTAGCAATCGCTCCAGGTACAACCTTGACTGAAACAGTTATAGATTTTTTTGACGATGATCGAATTTCGGCCATACAACAATCAAATCCTTTGAGAAAGATGAGTGATATTGAAGACTTGGGTTACTTATCCGTTTTTTTAGCTTCTGATTTTGCCCAAAATATTACTGGTCAGTTGTTTTTAGCCGATGCGGGTGCTTATTTGTCCCGTGAGAGACCACCGAGTGTCTAAGGGGTTTTTATGCGAGTCAACAATTCTATAAAAAAATATGAATAGTTTCCCATCTTCTGATCCAGTTAGGGCTATTACTCAGGCAGAGATCTCTTCTTTTGCTTTAGATGGTGTGGTCCACTTGCCTGAAATTGTGCACAAAGACTGGGTTGACCTACTTGATTCTGCTTTGAAACTTATGCTTAGAGAACCACAAATGTTTGCCGACCTTACAGCGCTCGGAAGCGATTTAAATGAAACCCAAGGTTTGAGCGTTTTAGCCGACAGTGATATTAAAGGCGGAAGATTTTTATCGGGAGTAGACCACTGGAAAGAGGATGAAAATTTTGCCGCATTTGCAAAAATTTCACCTCTCCCCTCGATTGTGGCGGAACTTATGAATTCAAAAAAGATTTATCTGTATGAAGATTCAGTTTTGATTAAAGAGCCCGGTACGGCAGAGAGAACCGCCTTTCATCAAGATTTGGGTTATTTCCATATAGAAGGGAACAGTATTTGTACAGTTTGGACTCCTCTCGATGACGTTAGCTTTGAAACAGGTGGAGTTGCTTATCTACGTTCCTCTCATAAGGATAAAAAAGTATTTAAACCGAATTGGTTTGTTGCCAATGAGCCTCTACCAGGCACAGAAGGAAATGATCTACCTAATATCGAAATAGGTGAAGAGAGGTTTGATTTGATTCAATTCGATACAAAACCTGGGGATTTGGTTGTCCATCATGCGTTAACACTTCATGGAGCGGGTGCGAACAACTCGACATCTAGACAACGGCGGGCTGTTTCAGTTCGTTACTGTGGAGATGGTTCCACCTATAAAATCCGTCCTGGGGCTCCTAAGAAACCGCATCATGAAAATATGCGAACAGGGGATCCTGTGGTCGATCATCCTGATTGTCCACAAGTTTGGGGTTAACCAAAGGAATTAGAAAAAATTAAACTACTTATGGGTGTGGGATAAGACAGCGCGTACAGCATCATTTGCTGTGGTTCTGTTCAGTACTCCCATAGCTTCATTTATTTGATCTATTGTGAAGACTTCTCCTAGCAGTGGGGCAGTCGGAAATTTCTTTGTATTAAGAATTTCTACTGCTTCTTTTAATGATTTGTTAGTGCCTCCTGCTCCACCATGGATAGTAATTCCCCGCATGACAGCATTGTCAGTTACGACTGGAACCGCTTCTCGGTTTTTAAGGCCCGCCCAAATCACGTCGCCTCCATATCTGACCAGATCGAGGCATAATCCTGGTACTAATGGTGCGCTACTGAGATCAACTACGAGATCAGCCATTATGCCACCAGTGATATCTGTGATTCTTTCGACTGGGTCTTCGTCAGATACATCTATAACGAAATCAGCTCCAACTTTTTCTGCTATGGAGAGTCTGTGATCATCTTCGCTGGTTCCTGTAACAATGACTTTGTCGGCTCCCATCTGCTTGGCCATAGCAGCAAAAGTCAAACCCATGTGTCCAGGTCCTTGTATCACCACTTTCATTTTTTGGCTCCAGTGGATCCGGCTTGTCCACGCAATGACATTGCTTAGGGGTTCAAAAATAGTCAACTCTTCAGCAGATATGTCATTAGTGAGGCGCTCAAGTTGGGTTTTTGGAAGAATGGACATGTATTCTCCGTAACCTCCCCAAAGTCCTTCAGCTTCATCCAGTCCAAAACTGTACCCATAGCAACTAATGCCAAATGGATTCGAATCTGAAGGTTCTGTAGGGACAACAATATTTACTGCTACACGATCTCCAATTTCAACTCCGAGTTCTGATTCAGGATCCAAGTCATAGACCCTTCCAACTATTTCGTGTCCAGGAACAGTTGGTGAAACTTCTCCAGGAACGTGTTTTTGACCGTTTAATTGAGCGACATCACTATGGCAGAGACCGACGGCTTCAACAGCAAGAACTGCTCCACCTTTCGGTGGTTTAGGTACATCAAAGTCGTCTTTTCTCTCCCAACTGCCATCTCCGTTGAAGATGACAGCGGAACAATTTTTCATTTTCGACATTGAAATTAATTCCAAAAATTATAAACGTTGCAGAAGCGTTCCGGTTCCCAGTCCACCGCCGCAGCACATTGTTACCAAAGCGTGTTCGGTATCAGTCCGGTGGAGTTCATGAACTGCCTTTGTTGTCAATATTGCACCTGTTCCACCAAGAGGATGACCTAAGGCTATTGCACCTCCATTTGGATTGACGCGCTCCATGTCAGGGTTGGTTTCTTTTTCCCATGCCAGAACTACAGACGCAAATGCTTCGTTAATTTCAACGAGGTCTATATCGTTTATTTTCATCCCATTGTCATTTAGGATTTTTTCAGTTGCGAATATTGGTCCTGTGAGCATGAATTCAGGATCTGAACCGACCAAGCAACTATCTACGATTTTAGCTAGAGGTTTTAATCCAAGATCTGATGCTTTTTGCGCTGTCATCATCAATACCGCTCCAGCGCCATCGGAGATTTGTGAGGAAGTTCCAGCGGTGTGGACACCATTTTCACGCCCTGATGGTTTCAGATTTGCAAGTGATTCCATAGTGGTTTCTCGAAGTCCTTCGTCGCGAGTCACTGTGACACTTTCGTCTGAAGTATTCCCTTCTTCGTCAGTGACGGGGACTTCGATTGGGGTTATCTGTGTGGCAAATCGATCTTCTGACCATGCTCTGGCGGCGCGATCTTGAGAAAGTTTTCCGAAAGTGTCGCAATCATCACGAGTAATTTCCCAATGGTCAGCAATTCTCTCTGACCCTTCGAATTGACTAGTCATTTCGAAATGTTCGAAGTAGTTGCGATTCACCGGACTTCCGGCATTGGGTTCTTTAGGAATTGTCGCCCCGAAGCCGACTTGGCTCATAAGTTCCACGCCACACCCAATAGCTGAATCGACAGTTCCTGAAGCTACTAGAGCGTATGCAAGATTTGTTGCCTGTTGAGAAGAACCGCATTGTGCATCGACTGTTGTAGCGGCTACTTCAATAGGCAAGCCTGCAGTAAGCCATGCTGTGCGAGTTACATTCATAGTTTGCATACCTACCTGCCCTACGCATCCGCCCACAACTTGTCCAACTTCTTTCGGATCCATCCCTGTTCTGGTGAATAATGCTGCTTGAACCGTTCCTAGCAGGTCTACAGAGTGCGAGTTGGAAAGACCACCACCTCTTTTACCTATTGGGCTTCTTACAGCGTCTACTATCACAACTTCTTCCATTTTCTTCTCCTTGTTTATTTCATTTAGTGGGTATTAATACTTTCAGATCGGTAGGTTTCCGGTAGCTGAAGAAGTCGAGCCGTTGTCCTTAAAGGCAGCTATTGTTCTTTGAGCTATACGCATCTGATGAATCTCATCAGCACCGTCCGCAAATCTGGACCATCTTGCATGTTGGTACATGTGGGCTAGAGGAGTGTCTGTTGAGTAACCGAGAGCACCGTGAACCTGTATGGCACGGTCTATTATCCGATTGAGGCTGTTTGCGACGAAGTGTTTTGCCATTGAAACTTCTGATTTGAAGTCATCTCCATTGTCAATTTTCGAAGCGGCATGTAGAACCATTAATTTGCATTGATAAAGCTCCATCGCAGAATCAGCGATCATCCACTGAATTCCTTGTTTTTCAGCCAAGATCGAACCATGACTGTATCTTTCTAGGGATCTTTCAACTGTCATGTCGAGTGCCATTTCTGCTTGCGCAATCCACCTCATGCAGTGTGCTAGTCGAGCTGGACCTAAACGGTATTGACCAAGTAAATGACCTTGACCTCTGCCACCTAACATCTGTGAGTCGTTAACTCTAAGGTCTTCAATAACTATTTCAGAATGACCTGTTGAGCCGTGCATTGTTTCAATTTCTCGTGCTTCAGTCCAACCATCGGATGGAAGATCGATGATAAAAGCTGTGTTTGCTGCTTGTGGTAGTTCAGGATCGTCTTCAGTTCTGGCGATAAGGATTGCAAAATTTGCCCGATGTGCGTTTGAAATGAACCATTTATGACCGTTGATAACCCATTCTTCACCATCTTGATAGGCATTTGTTTGAATAAGTGTTGGGTCTGATCCAGCTACTTCAGGCTCAGTCATAGCGAAACAAGAAGTAGCTGTTCCATTGCAAAGAGGCTTCAAGTATTTTTCCTTTTGCTCATCTGTAGCCCAATGCAACATGGTGTGCATGTTGCCCTCATCTGGGGCCTGACAATTGAGCACCCATGGGCCATAATAGGATTTAGCTGCTTCTGCCTGAACCATAGCCATAGCTACATGTCCTAGTTCCATTCCTCCCCATTCTTTTGGCATATGAGGTAGCCAGAGTCCTTCTTCGAAAGCCTCTTTTCGCATTTCAATTAGTTTGCCAATCCTGTCTTTAGGATTTAACGGTTCGGTTCCATTGGAGCCTTCTATTATTTCTTCTCCGGGTTTTACTACCCGTTCAATGAAGTCACGGACGTTATCCCGTATTTCTTCCAGCTCGGGCGAAAGTGTGAAATCAATTGCCATTAGATATCTTTGCTGGGCCTTCCGGGTCCTTCTGTTGGCATTCCACCCATATCAGGATTGAGTTGCGCATCCTTCATTAGTTCCTTGACAATGTCTGTTAGTCCTTCAGGATCATCTGTTTGTTTAGCAGATGGTCCTAGATGCCATTGTTCGGCTATTCCAAGTCTTTCTCCGACAACATCAAATACTCGTCCTGTCACGTTTTGAGCTGCTTCGCTACACAACCAAGCAGTGATTACAGAAATCCATCTTGGGCTCATTGCTTCTTCAGCGCCTTCTTCTGTACCGACTATGCCTGGGAGGTCAGCGGTCATACGTGTGAAAGCGGCGGGTGCAAGACAGTTTACTGTTACACCGTATTTGACGAGTTCCATTGCGGTTATAACAGAAAATGCTGCGATACCAGCTTTAGCTGCACCATAGTTTGCTTGACCAACATTGCCATAAATACCGGAAGGAGAAGAAGTGTTGATGATTCTTCCAAAAGCTTCGCCTCCAGCTTTAACTGTTTCTCGCCAGAAGACTGATGCGTGGTGAACGGTCGAGAATGTTCCTTTAAGGTGAACATTTATCACAGCATCGAAGTCATCTTCAGACATTGAAAAAATCATTCGGTCACGCAAAATCCCCGCGTTATTGATCAAAATATCCAATCTTCCCCAGGTGTCAATTGCTTGTTGAACCATTTCACCAGCAGCTGCAAAGTCGGCTACGTTGGCACCATTTACGATTGCTTCGCCGCCCATTTCAACGATTTCGTTTACTACTTCTTGAGCGGGGCTTAGGTCACTGCCGGATCCATCCATATCGCCACCCAAATCGTTAACGATCACTTTTGCACCTTGGTTTGCAAGCATAAGTGCATGTTCGCGTCCAATGCCTCTTCCAGCTCCAGTAACGATAGCCACACGACCTTCACAGAGGTTGCCCATTATTTATCTCCTAAATTATTGTCCATAATGCAAATTCATTCATGATGAGTGATTTGCAACTATTAAAGCCTAAGGTCGATATTTGAAACTTAAAAGTAAAAAGGAGAAATAGATGCCAACATGTGCCTTTATAGGTTTGGGAGTGATGGGATATCCAATGGCTGGTTATCTGCAGAATGCCGGCTACCAGACCACGGTTTACAACCGGACCATTTCCAAAGCTGAAAAATGGGTGGAAGTTTATGGCGGCTCGTTAGGAGCTACACCTTGTGAGGCGGCTCAGGATGCTGATGTGGTAATGCTCTGTGTCGGAAATGACGATGATGTCAGGTCAGTTGTTTATGGGGAATCTGGTGTTTTAGAAGGAATGGCATCAGGATCTGTTTTGGTTGACCATACGACTGCGTCAGCATTTTTAGCTAATGAGTTAGAAGAAGCTTGCGCAGAAAAGGGTGTAGGTTTCGTTGATGCTCCCATCTCAGGAGGCCAGGCGGGAGCCGAGTCAGGTCAGTTGAGTGTGATGTGCGGAGGATCTAAAGAGGCTTTTGCAAAGATTGAACCAGTAATAGATGTTTATTCAAAAATCTCTATTCTCGTTGGCCCTTCAGGCCATGGGCAACTTACAAAGATGGTCAATCAGGTTTGCATTGGAGGTTTGTTGCAAGGCTTGTCAGAAGCATTGGAATTTGCGAAACGCTCAAACTTGGATACTGAAAAAGTTCTAGAAGCAATCAGTCAAGGAGCGTCTGCATCTTGGTATCTAAGTAATCGTTCAGAAACGATGCTTGCAGGGGAATTCGACCATGGATTTGCGGTTGATTGGATGCGTAAGGACTTTGGCATAGTTTTTGAAGAGGCAGAAAGAATTGGTTTTGATTTGCCGGTCACATCGTTAGTTGACGGTTTTTTTGCTGAGTTGCAAGAAAAAGGTCATAGTAGATCGGATGTTTCGTCTCTTATAGAATTGCTAACAGAAAAGTAGATATTTCCTGACCTGACAACGTTTTAGTATGGGGAAGGTGGGACTGAGTCGCTTGCCGTAGTTCTATTCAACTCTCTTCTTGTTCCCTTGTAGTCGTTTAAAGCTATGTGCTGGGTTGATCTGTTATCCCAAATAACAAGGTCACCAGATGACCACTTGTGTCGGAATGTGAACTGGATTCCAGTAGTCCACTGATTTAGCCATTTCATTAAATCTTCTTCTTTTCCGGTTTCTGATTCAGGTCCTTTCAATCCTCGAACATAAGTCGGATTGAAAAAAAGTGACGGTTTTCCAGTTTCAGGATGCTTGCATACCAGTGGGTGTTCTTGTGTTGACTTGGCTGTTTCAGATGTTTCGATAGTCATGTTCGACAGTTGTGAATGAAGATCTTGTTGATCAGGGGAGTAAGAGGCACTTGCAGAATGTATTCCAGTTATTTCATGTAAACGAGTTTTAGTGTTGTTGTCTAAGTGATGGTAAGCCGCAGTGGTGGAAGCCCAAACCGTGTCACCACCTACAGATGGAACGTCGACTGCATACAGGATTGTAAATGCCGGTGGTATAGGAAGGAAGGAAAAATCGCTATGCCAGACACCTCCAAAGTTGAAAGCTTCTGGTTCGGTATTTTCCTTAACAACTTTAATAACCTCAGGGTGTTCATCTAATGGTTTCACGAAAGGAACAGGGGAGTAAGGGCCAAGTAGGTGGCTGAATTCAACTTGTTGCTCAGGGGTAAGACTTTGATCGGGTATTATGACAACTTCAAATTCACAAATAGCATTCCTGAGTGATGCAAGCAGTTCTTTATCCAGATCGGTTTTAATATCTATTTCTGAAACTCGAGCTCCCAGTACCCCTGTTAGCGGCTCAACATTCAGTGAACTTTTCAAGAGTTTTCTAAAGGATTTGGGAAAGGAACAGTTTTGTTCGTTCTTCGGTTGGATTAGTGAAGAAGTGTTCAGGTGTTCCAGTTTCGACTATTTGTCCACCTTCCATAAACATTATTTTGTCGGCCACTTCTTTAGCGAATCCCATTTCGTGGGTAACAACCATCATCGTCATGCCAGACAATGCGAGTTCTTTCATTACGTCGAGAACTTCTTTAATCATTTCCGGATCCAAGGCTGAAGTAGGTTCATCGAAAAGCATAATTTTTGGTTCCATTGCTAATGCACGTGCAATGGCGACTCTTTGTTGCTGCCCACCCGATAGTTGCCCAGGAAATTTGTCGGCCTGCTCTGGAATGCCAACTCTTTCCAGCAAAGATGATGCCTGTTCTTCCGCTTCGGCTCGTGGCTTTTTTCTTACCCAAATAGGGGCAAGACTGATGTTGTCACGGACCGTAAGGTGGGGGAAAAGGTTGAACATTTGAAAAACCATTCCGACTTCTGATCTGACTTTCTCTATGTTGCGGAGATCGTTTGAAAGCTCGACGCCGTCTACCATTATTCGGCCTTCTTGGTGTTGTTCTAATCTATTTATGCATCT
>CEUA01206827.1_pt1 | contig 22046 bp, 22 predicted proteins | sample 361541 | NCBI WGS metagenome assembly CEUA01 (sample SAMEA2623079, study PRJEB7988) | marine metagenome | isolation source: saline water (ENVO:00002010), including
AACCGCCGATACAGGGAACGGAACCGGGGTGACCTTTGCTGATTTTGATAGTGACGGGGATCAGGATCTATTTATGTCGCGTGGGGGATTTCTTCCACCGGGTGAGCCCAACCGAATGCTTTTTAACGAGGGAGACGGTCAGTTTGTAGATGTCAGTGATGAAGTGGGTCTGAGTGCAGTCGATGCGAGTTATGCTGCGGTACCGGGTGATTTCGATGGTGATGGCAGGGCGGATCTATATGTTTCGCAGTTTCGCGGTCAATACAATGCGCTGTATCGTAACGAAGGTGATTATTTTACGGACGAGCGATTGGAACGTGGGATTATCAGTTACCAGCGGTACAGTGGAGCAGCGGCCGCATTTTCGGATTTCGATTTGGATGGTAATATTGATTTGTATGCCAGTATGTTTGGTACTTACGACGTGTTTTACGCGAATCGAAGTGATGATGGTTACGAAAAAGCTCAGGTGGGAGATGAAGGGGATGCGGTGGGGATAGCGCTTGGTGATTATGATTCGGATGGAGACCAAGACGTTTACGTTGTGAATCAGAATTGGCGAAGTACTCTGTGGGAGAATGATATAGATCGACAAATATTTGTCGACGTAGGTGGTCGGAGTGGGGTAGAAAATCATGGTGCCGGTACCGGATGTGCTTTTGGTGATTATGATAATGACGGTGATCTGGACTTGTTTGTTGTGAACGGAGCGGGGGCTAACAGAGTCTATATGAATAGGGGGAATGGTACCTTTCAAGATGTGGCCTCGCAGGTAGGCATGTTAGATACTGTTCGAACACGGTCTGTGGTTTTAGGTGATATGGATGGTGACGGTGATCTGGATCCCTATGTTGTTAATGAAGGATTCCCCAATAGGCTTTATAGGAACGAGGGAAACTCAAATGGTTGGCTCCAAGTGAATCTTCACGGCACCTCAAGTAATATTGATGCCATTGGCGCTAGATTGACGCTTTATCGTGAAAAACAATCGATTACGCGTGAAATAAATGGTGTAGCGGGATTAGCTCAGAGTAGTCGAACGGCCCACTTTGGTTTAGGCTCGGGACGGCCTGCCGACTCACTTGTGGTGGTATGGCCTGGAGGTTTTCGTCAGGGTATAGCGTTAGGATTGGATACTCGACGTGTTGACCTGGTAGAAGGAAGTATTCCGACTAGGGTTTCTGACGATTTTTCTACCTTTGCGAGAGAATCAAGAGTATTTAACAATTTCCCGAATCCATTTAATGCAAATACCCGGCTTCGCTTTTTTCTGCAGGAGGAAGGCCCGGTCCGCTGTTCGATATATAATGCGTTGGGACAACGAGTGAGAAATTTAATTGATGAGACTCTTTTGGCTGGTAGTCATTATATCCAATGGGATGGATTTTCGGACGATGGACTGACGGCGAGCAGCGGTATATACTTCTATCGGTTTGAAGTTTCAGGGATGATGTATAAGGGGTCTATGTCTCTTGTGAGATAGTTTTTTCGAATGTACGACAGGTTTTTAGAAGTGTCCCGTGAGCGAGATGCGATGTACCTCTCCTAAATCAACAAAAGAGCAGTAGGCGTAGTCCAGGCGATATTGTTCGTGTTGGAATCCGGTTCCTGCAGACAGTCCTATTGGATCTTCACCCGTTGAACCGGTCTGTTGCAAACTGTAACCGGGCCGAATGAACAGACCGCCTACCAGTTCCATTTCTATACCAAGGGAAAGATATGCATCGTTGTCGTTCGGGATATTGACGTCCAAAGCCATAAGCATCGGCATCGGCATATGAGCAGGTCGATGAGAGATTCCTAATCGTATATGAATAGGTAGTTGGTCCTTGTTATCTCCAGCGTAAGCGCTGCGAACGAATCCAACATTACTCAGTGATGCTCCTAGTCGCATCCCTTTTACGGGGCCTGCGAATTGAACACCTATGTCCACGGCATACGCATCTGAAGTATAAGTATCGATACTGGAGTAAATCATTTTAAGGTTCGTGCCGAGTATAATACGTTTGTTTTTGAATGCGCGGGTGAATGTTGTATAAATAGCTATGTCAGAAGCAGTGAAAGAGCCCAAATCACGACCTTCTATGTCGGTTCGTTGCATTTTGCCGTAGGTGACATAATTAGCTGAGATTGCCCAGGGGCCATTTATGGAAGGAATAGCGATGCTGGCAAAACCTGCTTGAGAGTTTACTAGGTATTTATTGAAGGACAATACGGCATTGCGATGTTCAATTCCATATAATCCTGCAGGATTCCATGAGGTCGCTTCTATGTCCCCAGAAACCGTGCTATAGGCTCCTCCTAAAGCTGTTGCACGTGCTCCCACGCCGATTTTAAGGAAATTAAATCCTGTAGTACCGGCATTCGGATTAATAGCTTCTGCGCTTAAAACGAAAACAGATAGAATTGCGAATGCAGTCGGTATAGTTAATCGGGACATGAAACTAATTCTCCGTGTTAGTAGCTGGGGCAGATTGTTCCAGGGCAAAAGCTGCTCTTAATAGATTTTCTTCTGCTAATACAGGGGCCAATAGTTGGGCGCCAATAGGCAATCCATCTTCAGCGGAAGCAAAAGGAACCGATATCCCCGGAATACCTGCCAAATTTACAGCTACAGTATAAATATCGTTGAGATACATTTCCAGTGGGTCGCGTGTCTGTGCTCCCACGGGGAATGCGGTAGTGGGAGCCACTGGACTGAGTAGCAGGTCACAGTTGGAAAAGGCATTGCTGAAGTCATCGCGAATCAACGTCCGTACTTTTTGAGCTTTTAGATAGTATGCGTCATAGTATCCCGTACTTAAAGCATACGTTCCAAGCATGATACGACGTTTAACTTCTTTGCCGAACCCTTCGCTACGGGAACGCGTATACATTTCAATGAGGTCGTTGGCCCCTTCTGCACGATAACCATATTTGACACCATCATAACGCGAAAGATTTGCGGAAGCTTCCGCCATGGCTATCAGATAGTAGGTGCCTATACAATATTCGGGATTACCGGCAATGGGTAACTCTACGTCTATAATTTCGGCTCCAGCTTCTTCAAGGACCTTTGCGGCATGCTTAATGGCGGTTGCAATTTCCTTATCTAAATGGTCGGGAAAATGCTCTTTGGCTAAACCAATTCGGAGTCCCTTGATATTTCCATTGAGATTGGCTGCAAAATCTGGGACGGGCTCGTTAAGTGAGGTTGAATCTTTTTTGTCGTAGCCCGAAATAATTTTTAGCAGTAGTGCCGCATCGGTGACATCTTTTGTCATCGGACCAATTTGGTCCAATGATGATGCATAGGCGATGAGGCCGTAGCGCGAAATTCTTCCGTAGGTTGGTTTCAGCCCTACCACGCCGCAGTAGCCCGCCGGCTGTCTTACCGATCCACCTGTATCAGACCCGAGAGCAAGGATTGTTTCATTTGCTGCGACGGCCGCTGCCGAACCACCACTGGAGCCGCCGGGTACGCGAGTTGGATCTCTTGGATTGAGGACGGGGCCAAAATACGAATTTTCGTTAGAGGAGCCCATTGCAAATTCATCCATGTTTGTTTTGCCGATGAAGACCAGGTCGGATGCTCGAAGATAGGCCACAGATGTTGCATCGTAGGGAGATATGTATTCAGAGAGAATCCGGGATCCACATGTGGTTCTTCCTCCATTTACGCATAGCACATCTTTGAGAGCTATGGGGATTCCGGCGAAAGGATGCAGTGAATCACCTGCGTTTCGCCTATCGTCTACTTCGGCAGCTTGTTGCAATGCTCCTTCATAGTCTACGCTTATGAAGGCATTTATTTTTCCGTCTTTTGATTCGATCTCTGAAAGAACAGCCTTAGTAACTTCTGTCGAACTTATTTCACCAGCTTGTAATAGTTTGCTAATCTGGTGAGCGGTCTGTAAATGTAACGTCATGCCATATACTTATGCGTTATCCGGTGGTGAGTTTTTGTTACTGTTTTGTTCGCTTGAGCTTTCGCCTTTAGGCACGGAATGACTATCCGTGGTCGTTTTCATCGTAGGGTTTTGTTTTTGGGAATCATCTTCACTGATCTCTTCTTGAACTTCTCGAACGGCTCCACGGAATTCTCGAATACCACGGCCTAAGCCTTGAGCCATTTCAGGAATTCGTTTCGCTCCGAATACCAGAAGAATAATGACCAGAATGACAAGTATTTCCCCATGCCCGAATCCAAACATGGAATGACCTCCTAATAGTAACTAGTAACTGTAACGGTAATAGTACCACCCAAGAAAGAGCCCCAACATTGTCACCAGATTGAATCTTAAGGCCAATTCAAAGGAGAACGATAAAATTATCAGGTTAAACATGTGTGGTCCGATAGAAAACGCAGCATATTGCAACAAGGCGCGTTCGACGATCGTATCCGAACCGGCCAGAAAAACCAGAATCACGCGTAAGGCTTCTCCTGCGACATTCGCGCAGAGTGTACTCGTTAGAAGTATAAGTATAAGGTGACTTAATGGTTTATTGTGAGTCATAGGTTACGCGTGTTGCCTAATCTCGTCGCGAAATAAACCAACGATCCAACGATAGAGTCCGGAGCCAGTATAAATAATTGTCACCGGAAAGAAAAAGGAACTTTCATGGACAACGAGTCCTATGGAAACAATGAAGAAAATTTGCTTCCCACGATCTGCGATTGAACGGCTACGGAAGTTAGGGACGGAGTCATAGTCTAGACGGCTGATCATTAGGAAAGCAAGCCAGAGGACCAGTATCATAGCTATTGGCGTTCCATATGCAGTTTGCCAACTACGCTCAAAAACGCTGAATTGAGTCAGACAAATCGCTGCGGTAGGAATTGGCAGGCCCAAGTAATATCGGTCCGCTTTATCACCACTTAGGCTCAGTGTATTAAAGCGTGCTAAACGGATTGTTCCACACAACAGAAAGGAGAAGGCGATCGTCAGTCCGAGTAATGTGTTCACCGATTCCAAATAGTTTTGGTATATAATTACTGCGGGCACGAATCCAAAGGTACAAACATCAGCGAGGGAATCAAGTTGAATACCAAATATAGAATCCTTGCCCATTCGTCGAGCAATGGTCCCATCCATTTTATCTAGTACAGCGCCAAGAAATACAAGCCATGCAGCAGCTACGTAATTGTTTTGGAAGGCGTAGTGCAAAGCAAGAAATCCACATAGCAAGTTGCTTAACGTGAATAATTGTGGGATAAACATTCGCATTTAGGACTCCATCACAAAGTTGGTTACCAGCGTTGCCGTTCTTGGGGCCATTCAGCCACTCGAATCGTCAACTCGATGGGCGTGCCGTAGCGCACTACGGAAAGAGTGCACTCATCATCAACGCGAAGACTCATTAACACTCCTAACGCATCTTCACCGCTACGCATTTTTTCGCCATTTATAGCAATGATAACATCACCACTTAATAATCCGGCTAAGTCAGCAGGGCTACCTGCTGCGAGTCGTGCAATGAGGGCCCCTTCTTTCGAATCGAGGGCAAGATACTGAGCTAATCGTGGTGTAATATTCTGGAGCGATATGATGCCACTCCAGGCTCGTCTCACTTGGCCGTGCTTCTGTACTTCTTCGAGAAACTGCTTGGCCGTGTTTATCGGTATGGCAAAACCGATACCTATTGACCCTATATTATAATCGCCCCCAGTGTAAATAAAACTGTTGATACCGATTACTTGACCATCGGCATTTACCAGAGGACCTCCACTATTACCCGGATTTATTGCAGCATCCGTCTGGATCATATCTCGATAATAATGCTCACCCTGAGGTTGCGGAAAGTCGCGATCTAACCCGCTGACAACTCCGATACTCACGGTAGGTCCTAAGTCAAATGGGTTACCAATAGCCATGGCCCACTCACCCACTAAAATATCGCCTGAATCTCCCATAGGCGCAACTGGAAGTGATTCAGCCTTTACCTTTAGTATTGCGAGATCTGACCCAATGTCTGATGCGATATATTCTGCTTCAAGTACCCGGCCATCTGGTTTGGGTAAAGATACAGTTATTTTTCTTTTATTTCGAGTCGGGCCACCGACAACATGATCATTAGTCAAAATATATCCGGCCTTATTGAATATGATACCCGACCCTGTTGACGGTTGCTCGCTATCCTCCGGAACTAAGTAATGGAATGGGGAGAAAAATTCCATAAAGGGGTCACGTAGGCGGTAGGGGCGTAGCCGCCGCACTTGGGTCGTCACATGTACGCTCACCACGGCAGGTTGGGCTGTGCGTACCGCATTAACTATTGCGGTATCCCTCGACTGGGAAATAGAGTCGGCGCTAATCCTTTTTGCCGCGTTAGGAGCCGCTATGATAGTCATAAACGCGAGAAGTATGTGTCCTGACTTTAGCATATTAAAACTATACACATCATTAAGTATGGATGCAAAATTTGTTTAACTATTTGGAATTAGTATTTTACCCAGAGAAGGTGTAGACCGTGAGCTGGAGCAGTACGTCCCGCATTTTCTCGTTTACCTGAGATTAAAAGATCAGAGATGGTTTGAGAGGACCGCTTTCCTATCCCTATTTCTACCATCGTGCCGACCAGGATACGTACCATATGTCGCAAAAACCGGTTACCTTCAATCTCAAATACCCATTCGTTCTCTTGATGCTCCCAGCTTGCTTCTAATATATTGCATTCCAGTTTATTAGGGATTGGATCTTGTTTGCAAAAGGCACTAAATAAATGTTTACCAATAATCATCATGCTTGCTTCATTCATGGCAGCTATGTCAACAGTATAAGGTATTGACCAGACATGATTTCTATAGATAGCAACTTTACCTTTGCGGAGTCGGTAACGGTAACGTTTTTGTTTTGCGTTGTATCTCGCATGGAAATCTGGACGTGCCTCATTGACGGATAATATCGAGATGTCCTGGGGGAGGATTCCGTTCAAACCACGCATTATTCGGTTTAGCGGCAGTGAGGATCTTGTGTGCAAGTGGGCCACCTGATTAAGAGCGTGGGTTCCAGCATCGGTGCGACCAGATGAGACAGGTGGAGTGGCTACCTTACCAAACAAAACTGATAAGGCTTTTGTGATTTCACCCTGAATAGTCCGAGTATTTTTTTGAATTTGCCAGCCGGAGTATTCACTTCCATCGTACTCGATATTTATTCGAAGTGTACGCATTAATTACTGAGTCATCAAAGTTAGAAAACACATCACTGAAGTTATTATAAAAGCAATTCTATCGTTTATAGAAAAAGCTAAAGGCTTGAATTGTGTCCGGTGAGCACCTGGTTCATAGCCGCGACTTTCCATAGCTAAAGCAAGTCGGTCTGCTCGATCGAAAGCAGAAATGAACAGGGGAACTAGTAATGGTAGCAGATTTTTGGCGCGTTGGATCGGATTTCCTCCAAAGTCTGCTCCACGAGATAACTGCGCCTTGCGTAGGTTCTCTGCTTCCTCCACTAATATAGGGATAAATCGAAGGGCGATCGATATCACTAAGGCTAATTCAGCTACTGGGACGCGTATGTATCGGAGTGGAGAAAACAACTTTTCCAAGCCCGCGGTTATCTCCATTGGGGCTGTAGTCAATGTTAATAATGCTGACGCAATAACCATGGTGCATAACCGTAACGAAAAGAAACCTCCTTTCTGCAAACCTTCAATAGTTGCATCGGCATGTATGAAGGGTAGTTCCCAGATTGTCGTACCGGGTGTGAAGAAGGTGTGGAGTCCAAAAGTGAATGTGAGTAACCAGACGAAGGCACGAAGATTTGAAAGGACAGAACCCAGCGGTAACTTTGCTAAATAAATTACGAGTACAAGAAAGCAGATAAAATAGCTTAATCCCATTGCGCTTTGTGAAGACAAGGCAATGAGCATCAGCGATCCGCAGGAAACGAGTTTTGTCCGCGGATCTAGACGATGAACAGCAGAATCACGAGCGATGTAACGCCCTAAGGTTATATCACTTGAAAGGGCCACCTTATTTCAAAAATTGGGTATTGAAAGCAGCAGAAACGTTGTCAGGATTACCTTTTATAAGTTCAGCATTTTGCATTTGATTGTGTAGGGTATTCCATCTCTCAGCAGACATATGGCCGAGGCCATTTTGACTGGCAACCTCATTTAAAACCAGCCGTTTAGATTCTTTTGCACCATAGGCTAATATCTCCATACCCATTTCAGGGTTGAGCGTATTTATGTGCCTATTAGTTTCCGTAGGGTCTTTTAGATAGTGTCTCCATCCTTCGATGCTGGCTCGAACCACGGCGCGGACAATATCGGCTTGTTCTTTGAGTGTATTTTCGGTCACGATAAGTACACTTGCATATGGATTAAAGCCTATGTCAGCAACCAATAAAGACCGAGGATTACCTCCTTTTGACTTAGCAACAAAGGGTTCGCTAAAAATATAACCTTGTTGGGCAAAATCTGGATCTGCCAGGAATTGGCTAACATTTCCGGGATAGGGAACGATATTCACCCCTTTAAAAGCGTACTTCCATCGAAGATAGTGTGAGAAAGCAGGTCTCTGAGACATGGCTAATGTCATGTTTTCTATCTGTTCGATGCGCTCTATACCGGCACTTGCGTGAACCATTATACAGCGTGGATTTACTTGGTAGGGTGCCATAACCGCTACCACGGGAGCTTTTTGGGCTCTCGCATATAACACATCATCGGCGTTGGTTACGCCAAAATCTACGCTTCCTGTAGCTACGCGCTGAATGACGGGAGCATCTGGGCCTCCTCCAAGTATTTCTACTTCTATATTACTTGCCGCGTAGTAACCATGAACTTGTGCAGCGTAAAATCCACCATGCTCAGCTTCGGGAAACCAATTTAAAGCTAAGCGAACCAGGTTCCTGGATGTTTCTGAATTGGAGGCTAACTCAGTTTCACTACAAGACAGGATCGCTATTAATGGAACTATAGCAAGTAGATTCATAGTAATTTCTCCTCTTAATTGCGGTGACTCTTTTTTTTAGAAAACTTTAAGACAACTCTAACCGCCTAACCTCTCCACCTTCTTAATAGATAGTGACTCGAAAGCCCCACTGCTGTGAAAATAGTTAAGCCGAGTATGGTGCAAAATAGAATGCACGCGAAGAGATAGTCTGTTTTGGCCTGTCCACTTGTTTGAATAATTAAATAACCTAATCCAAAGTCATCTGTACCGTAGCCGGCAAAAAATTCGCCGACTATAGCGCCGATAACTGATAAGCCACTTGAAATACGCGCTCCGGTAAGCATGTTCGGAACAGCATTCGGTACCCGAAGTTTAAAAAGGATTTGCCATCTACCGGCATTGTTAAGAATAAAGAGGTCGAGTAAACGCGGGTCGACTTGGGTCAATCCGGCTGTAGTATTTGCAATGATCGGAAATAATGAGATTATAAAAGATACGGCAACAACTCCTTGGAGGCCGTATCCGATCCAGAGCACAATTAGAGGAGCGATTGCCACGATGGGTACTGTTTGTAAAAAAATGGCGTAGGGATATAGGCCTCGTTCAATGATTCGTGACTGCGAGAACAATAAGGCAATGCAAAAGCCGACCACAAAGCTAAGTGTGAATCCGGTTAGTGATCCGATTGCGGTCAGCAACGTTGCGTTGAGAAGTCTTTCACCGTGGAGTATTACTGCATCGGCCACGAGCCATGGACCAGGCAAAAGAAAAGGAGGAATCGCGAAGACTTCCACTAATGCATACCACGAGAACAAAAATAAGGCGAAGAAAAAAACGGGAGGGACTATTTGTGAGGAAATTTTGCGAATATTCATTGGTTGGCTTGTTCCAGTTTATTGGAAATGTAATGTGCTATTTCAGTGAAAGAAGACTCGTGCCTCAGGTCTTTATTTCGGGGGTGGGGAAATGGTACTTCTATGTCTGCAATTATATGTCCCGGGCGTGCACTCATCACCAGCACTCTGTCGGCCAAAAATGCTGCTTCGTAGACGTTATGAGTGATAAAAAGTCCTGTCCAGCAATCTCGTTCCCATAGCTTCAGTAATTCTTCGTTTAAGAGTTGTCGGGTGATTTCATCAAGTGCTCCGAATGGTTCATCTAAAAGTAGCAGGCCGGGGTTGGTGACAAGAGCTCTTGCGATTGAAACCCGCATGCGCATGCCACCTGAAAGTTGCGAGGGAAACGCGGTTAAAAAATCAGATAGGCCAACCGTTTCGATGATGGCTGTAACGCTATCATCGATAATCTGTTTTCGAAGTTCCAAGGGAAGAGTCACGTTTTTATAGATGTTGCGCCACGGAAGGAGCGTTGGATCCTGGAACACATAGGCTAAGTCGTTACTTTTTTTGCGAGCGTTTATAGGATCATATCCATCGATAGTTAATGTGCCCGAGGTGTAATTGTCTAAACCTGCAACTAGTCGAATCAGGGTGGACTTCCCGCATCCCGATGGTCCGACTATAGAGACAAATTGGCCCCTGGGTACCTGTAGGTCGACATTTGCTAAGGCATGCGTTCCACTGGGATATACTTTCCCTACGCCTCGCATATTGAGATGAATCTCTTTTGGCGTTTTGCTCATTTAGCTCTATTTCTATACGTGACAAATATATGTGACAAATTGAGAATGTTTGAATAGATAAATTTGCTACAGTCGATTCAGATAATATGTGCAGAAGTTTGTTTATGGCAAGGGCTTAGGGAAGGGTAATTGTTGCCTAAAAGTAACAAGGAATGTGATCCTCCGCAGAAGGTTAACTTCTTGGGTGATAAGTTTCGTGTACCTGTTTTATTTTCGAGATGTTATGTGGAGCATACATTTGTGTTGTGGAAATGGATGTATGTCCAAGTAGGTCTTGGACATCCCGCAAATTCGCACCTCCTTCAAGTAAATGGGTAGCAAAGCAATGACGAAGTGTATGAGGATTAACATCACTGTTTATTTTTGCCTTTTGGCCTGCTCTTTTTGTGATTTTCCAAATACTCATCCGTGATAATTGACTGCCCTGAGCATTTAGAAAAACGAAATCGGTATTCAAAGGGTTTGCATGATGAATCCTACCGCTCCGTAGATAATTCTGCAATGCGCGTTTTGCTGGTGCACCGATAGGTATGTGTCGAGGATGTTTGCTTGAGATGTGGATTGTTCCGCGCGTTAAATCCAAGGAGTCTTGTTGTAAGTTAGTGAGCTCAGACACACGTATACCGGTGGCGTATAGTAATTCCAGTATTGCTAAGTCACGCATGCCCAACGGATCAGACGGATCCGGTGTTTCCATAAGCATAGAGACTTGATTTATGTCAAGTAAATTTGGTGCTTGCCTCGCTAGTTTAGGGGATTCAACTATATCACTTGGATCGTGTGTGCCATGTTTGTTTAAGATTGCGAAACGGTGTAAGCGTTTTATAGACGTAAGATTGCGGGCAATGGTCGACTCCTTAAGCCCTTCAGTTCTCAAGTTTTGTAAGTGGTCAGAAATAGCTTTCCGATCGATTTCATCTATGTCGTAGATATCCATTTTGTTCATGTATGAAATGTATCGAGCTAAATCACGCCCGTAGGCATCTATAGTGTTTGAAGAACGGCCTTTTGCTTTCATGTAACAGATGAAGGTCTCGAGACAAATATTTAGGCTGTTAGACCCCTCCGATTTATTAACATGGAAATCAGACATTACTGTTCTCGGAAACGGATGACGATTTTTTTAAAGGTTCATTGGAAGTTTTGTTTAAGTGATTTAATATAGACTCGGCTAGTTGAGGGCTAATTCCCGGAACAGAGGCTATCTCATTAGTGCCCATAGTTTTAATACGTTGCACAGATCCGAACATTTGAAGTAATACATTTCTTCGTTTGGGTCCCACACCTGGTATTTTGTCTAATTGTGACGTGAGTGTCCTCTTTGTTCTTTGATGTCGGTGGTTTTTCAGTGCAAAACGATGGGCTTCATCGCGCAGGATTTGTAACAATCTTAGAGAGGCCGATGTCCTCGGAAGTAATACAGGGTTTTTTTGGTCGGGCAAAAAAACTTCTTCTAATCTTTTCGCTAAGCCCAAAACTAGCTGATTAGGCTTTCCGACTTCAGTTAAGGCTTTTAAAGCACTTGTAAGTTGTCCTTTGCCCCCATCTATAAGGAGCAAATCGGGTAAAGTCTCACGGCGTTTTAATGCTCCTGTAAAATGTCTGGTTACGACTTCGCGTATGGAAGCGAAGTCGTCTGGCCCTTCAATATCACGAATTTTGAAATAGCGATACTGGCTACGTTTGGGTTTCCCGTCTTCAAATATTACCAAAGACCCTATAGGATTTGTCCCCTGAAAATTGGAAATATCAACACCGGCGATAAGACGTGGAAGGGTAGGCAGGTTCAGATCTCGCTGAAGAGCATAAATAGACTGGGGCACTTTGTCCCGTTTAAGTTCGCGTTTGAGTTGGCGTTCTTTAAGAAGTTGAACCGCATTTTTCTTAGCCATATAAACCATCTGAGCTTTTAGACCACGCTGAGGTTGGCTTGTGCGTACTCGAGATCTCATTCGTTCGCTTAGCCATTTGTCAATTTCATAGCTGTCACTTGGTAAGGATGGGACATGAATTTCAGGTGGAATAAAATCATTTTGCAGATAAAATTGACGACAGAAGGCAGAAATAATTTCATGATTTTCCGAGTCTATGGTTCCACTAAGAAAATGATGTTTCTTCCCCAACAACCTACCTTCTCTCACTTCTAAAACGATGCAGCAGGCTTCATCGTCATTACGTGCAACTCCAACAATATCTCGATTGACAGATTCATCCATCACGACTTTCTGTCTTGCACGCATGGATTCAAGAGAGTGAAGTTGGTTTCTATACTGGGCAGCTCGTTCGAATTTTAATTTGTCAGCTGCCCTGCTCATGAGTTGTTTTAATTCACGTATTACTTCGTTGTTTTGACCTCTTAGAAAACGCACGGCCCGCTCTACCGTTTTCTTATAGGCTTCTTGTTTAACTAGGTCCTCACATGGCCCTTCGCATCGCTTAATGTGGTATTCCAAACAAAGTTTTATTTGGGGCGATGGTAGCTTGAAGTCACAATTTCGAACCGGAAAAATTTTTTGCATGAGATCTAATGTTGTATGCATAGCTCTGACGTTGCTAAATGGTCCCAAATACTGTGAACCATCATGTTCGATATCGCGAGTGGAAAATATTCGTGGAAAGGGTTCGTTCGTAATCCGAATGAAGGGATATTTTTTATCGTCTTTCAGTAAAATGTTGTAACGCGGCTTGTGGAGCTTTATTTGTGTGGCTTCGAGGATTAAGGCTTCTTGCTCGGTCTCAGTAACAATGCATTCGAGGTCAGAAACGTTACGTACTAGTGCTCTAAATTGTCTTCTTCCGTCATGAGCGTCTTTGACGAAATAAGATCTGACTCTATTCCGAAGGTTTTTTGCCTTGCCGACGTATACCACAGTTCCATTGCTACGTTTAAAGAGATAAACTCCCGCTTCCGTAGGCATGGTACTAATTTTAAACCGGAGATCCTCTGATAAATGATTCGTGGTGCTCGGAGACATATTATGTAAACCTTTCCGTGGCTCCAAAGCTGTAATTTGTCGGATAATTTGTCAAGATGGTTGAAGTTGATTCGGTGCTTAATGCGAGCCATACGATCTTGGATATTTGGATATGCTATACACCGTTTAGTGACGGCCGAAGAGATTTTTCATCTTAAAACCTCTGCCGTTATACTTTTCAAATAGCGTCCATCTGGGAAAAAGGGGTTGATTGGATGATCGGGACAATGTGAGGTGATTGCCAAAATGCGTAAGTCAACTTTGGCGCCGTTGGCTGCCCGTGAGAGAATATTGAAGAAATCTTCGTTAGTAACGGGGGTTGAACATGAGGATGTTATTATTATTCCGCCTGATTGAATTGTACGTAAAGCGTTTCGATTGAGCTTTGTGTATACGCCCAATGCTTTTTTAATACTATTTTTGTTTCTTTTCCTGACAATTGATGGAGGATCTACGACGGCGATATCGTAACGGCGACTTTTCCTAGATAATATTTCGATGAAGTTAAAAGCATCTGCCACAATGTGATGTGTTTGAAGGCAATCGCCACGGTTCTTTTCAATATTTATTTTTGCAGCATAAGGAGATCTGACCGAAATGTCTACATCTGTCGTGCTTTTGGCGCCGCCCTTAAGGGCGTGTGCAGAAAAGGCGCTGGAATATGAAAAAAGATTTAGTACCTCTGCCTGAGCAGCTAACTTCTGTAGTTGGAACCTATTAGCGCGCTGATCTATAAAATAACCCGTTTTCTGACCACGGTAGATATCGACTGATAGGTTGACGCCATGCTCTACAATATCCACAAATTCTGGTGGGTTTGCTCCTCGCAGGGTACCCGTAGGTCGGGTTTTCAGTCCTTCTGCCCGTCGAGTGCCAACATCGCTACGTTCAAATATACCTTTAGGTTTGAAAACAACCTCAAGTGCATTTAAGACTATATCCTTTAAAGATTCCATACCCAATGTGTGGAATTGCAGAACCAGAAATCCATCGTAATCGTCGACAATCAGGCCTGGTAATCCATCAGCCTCTCCATGAATTAGCCGAACAGCATTGGTATATTCATACAAGTTTGATTTTTTTCGTAAACATAGAGCTTTTTGTAGGCGTTTTGTGATGAAGTTTTCATCAATTTCTTCGTCAGGATGCCGAGTTAAGGCCCGAACCCGAATCATTGCACGCGCGTTATACGTTCCGCGACAGATGAAATGTTTTTTGCTGTCCAGTACGTCCACTATTGTACCAGTATTCGGGTCAGGTTTACGGGCAACGGAGCCACTAAAAATCCATGGATGGCCATTCCGAACGGTATGTTCACTACCTTGGCGTAAAATTAATTGAGGGTATTGCACGTAGTTATTCCGTAGTTAGTGATTAGTTGAAAATTATTTCCTTTGATCTCGATTTGCTGCTGCTACATGGTTTTGTTGGTGTTGGTGTGATAATACAAAAAATGCTCAACCCTGACAGGTCACCGATTAGTTTTTGGAGAGGTCCTTTTTTCTGGCAAATCGCGCGCACATCTAAATCCGATATAACTAGCTCCGCGATCTGGATTGTGGTAGCTCCGAGCACTGGATCTTAATTCGTGTGCCGGACTAATCCAGCTACCTCCCCGGATTGCACGAAAACTCGTTTCGGAACTTTCTGGATTGTAATTGGGGCGCCAAAAATCGGCTACCCATTCGGCGACGTTTCCTGCTAAATGGTGGATGCCCTCCGGAGTAAAACCCTCTATAATTGAGCGTGTCGAGAGAGGAAGCGTTGTTAATTTGCCAAAATAAGCATATGTAGAACGGGGAACTTTTTCACCCCACGGATAGGTACGCCCATCCTGACCTCGTGCGACATATTCCCATTCTGCCTCTGTGGGGAGCCGAGCTCCTCTTGAATGACAATAAGATGAGGCGTCATGCCAGTTTACGTTGGTCGCTGGTAGCATCGCGTTTTGTTCGTTGGCTATTTTTCTGCGGCCTTGCGATACCAGCCATTCTTCAAAAGCAATATTTTCAACTTCGTAGGCATCTATCAAAAAGTCAGTAATATTTACGGCATGAACCGGCTGTTCGTTTTCTTTACCTGAATCTGATCCCATTGAAAATAAGCCACCAGAGATTTTTTTCATTGGGACAGGGTTTAGCAGGCTTGCCCTTGCGGTTATTTTTTTCACTAAGCGTCTAACATTTTGTTCGATTTCTCTTAATTCATATCCCACTTTCTCAACGTAGTTATAGGCAATCTTTCCTGTTTCAATTTCAATGACTTGAATGCTTAAATGAAGATCTTTTTGGACGCGGTGCGTTTGTAAAGAAAATAAGTGTGAGATATTAGCTATTGCTCCAAGTTTGACATTATTATCTGTTTCGGTGGCACCGCTCTGCTGAAATCCCATTTCATTGATTAGTTTGTCCGCTTTTTCGCGTTCAATAACGATGAAGTGGCTACTTACATTGAGTTCCTTTTCTACAAGGTTTTGAATAAGGTCGATGTGAATTCCCCGAGTCCCGACTACCGATATTTGATACGGTATTGCTTCAAGTTGGGAAAAGCTTGAAGCAATATAAGCCAAGAGAATTTTGATGAATTGTTTTTTCATGATTTGGACACCAAAGGGGTGAATTTTCCCAATGTTAGTGAGATGACAATTTTTTTTAGTATAAACCTTATTGCACGCTTTAGTATAAAAATTGTTTCGCTTCGTTGCTTACTGCTCGGCGTAATTCTGTATCGTTGATGCAGAAAATTCGGAATATTTTAGCTTGATCTTCAAAATTGTGGAGCAATGAGTCACGCAATCTCGTTACCTCAGGGTCGTCGAATGTGAGGGGGTCTTTTTTCTCAGACGGGATGTCTTCGCCGTAGAATACCTTGAGATCTACTTCGGGGGTTTTATTAAAGCCAGGGATATCTATTAGTATCTCATGTCCTTGTAATTTACGTCCTAGCTTCTCTGAAAAAATTTTGCAGAGTTCTATCTCTTTATTTCGGCGTTTTTCTGGATTGTGATATAGGTCGTCTAAATACACCATCATACTTTCTTTTCGATCTCCTGGATGGATTACTGCTGCAACTTTATAAAGCCTACGAAAGATTGTTCCGTTTAGCAGTTCGGTAGATCCATTTAGGTCCAGTCTTTTCTGTTCCATTTTTAAAACACTGACTAGTTCACCTTCGGTATATTTATGAAAGTCCTCAACGTTTAATGAATTGTCGGGGTGAAGTAGTATTTCTTGGACAGATCGTTTAAACATTGCGGAGGCTGACCGAACCCCATGATGCCAGTAAACGTTCCTATACATGAGATAATTTGTGAAAATCAGTGCCTCAACGGCAGAAACCCCTTTGCTTGTAATTGCTAAACGCTGTTGAATTGGGTCAAATTTGATAGAAGATGCTAAACGATCACGGTTAACGCTTTCCCCAAATGGAACGCCGCAGAACATAGAATCTCGCAATAGATAGTCGATTTTATCTGGGTCAAGAGTACCACTTAAAATGTTGGCTAATAAAAGGTCGTTATCTGGTATGGGTGCCTTTGGGTTTTTATAATCGATCACATTTGCAACACGAATGGGTTCAACTTGAAATTGTTGCTTTAAGATGCGATAGATTGGGCCTTCCCGGTCCAGTATGATTTGTCTCGCCCGCTCTTCGTGAAGAACAAAAAAAGGGACTAGCTCCTCTAAAGTATGCGAAAAAGGATAGTGGCCAATGTCGTGTAGTAGCGTAGCTGCTACAAAAACACGTATATCTTCATCGTTGAGTATTAATGGCGGGTCAGACATTAAAAGACGTGACAAGAACTGTTTTGCTAAGTGGTAGACGCCTATCGAGTGTTCAAAGCGAGTGTGTCTTGCTCCGGGATAAACTAAATGTACGTAACCCAGCTGAGTGATATTACGAAGGCGTTGAAAGTCTTCAGTGTCGATTATTGACAAGATGGGCTCTGGAATGTGCACATAGCCCCAGACGGGGTCCCGCATGGCCTTGCCATGGTCTTTAAGCAGTTCGTGTTCCATTGGCCGTCAATCTAGTCGCTGTAAATAAATGTGTCAAGCAACGATTAGGGAGCTAATAGCGCAGAAATGGTTATTTAGTAGGGACTTACGTACGTGTACCACACGGCACAATCCATTGACATACGAAATAGCAGGTTTATATTGTGTTATTGTCCAAAATTATGTTATTGAGATTAAATCACTCTTTCATGTGGGAATTGAATGATGGCTGAAAAGACACTAATGATCGTGAAACCTGACGCTGTTGGTAAAAATGTAATAGGACAGATAATTGATAGGGTAGAGGGGCATGGGTTTATTGTGAAGCGGCTTCGCATGTTAAGTTTAAGTCGTGAGATGGCAGAATCATTTTACGAAATTCATAAAGAACGGCCGTTTTTTGGCGAACTTGTTGATTTTATGATTTCTGGGCCAGTTGTTCCGATGGTTTTGGAACGAGAAGATGGAGTTCCTTGTCTTCGAGAATTTATTGGTCCCACCAATAGCGAGGAAGCACCTGCCGGAACAATTCGCGGTGATTTTGGAACGGACGTGCAGTGTAATGCGGTGCACGCTTCGGATTCTATTGAGAATGCTAGGCGCGAAATTGATTTTTTCTTTGGGGATTAAATGAAGATGGAGCCGCTTTCGAGTGGAGAAGTACTCCTAGATGGGATCGGCGAAGGGCACAATTACTTTAGATTCGAAATAGATCCGGAAGAAATAGATCTCGAACATGAATTTTATATTTTGGACGGCAGGATCCGAGCAGATGTGACGGTTCGTCGAAGTGCAGAAAATTTTGAAATAAAAGGTAGTGTACTGGTTGATATTTGTGGTGATTGTTGTCGTTGTCTCGAGAAATTAAAAGAATCTGTAGAAGCTCAATGGGGGTTTTTGCTTCAGAGGCGGCAAGCTAGTCAAGAAGAGTTGATTTCGGCTCAAGATGATGGAGGAATTGAAATCGTAGACTCGGGGACGCGCGCCATAGATCTTGCTAAATACATGCGCGAGACAATATTATTGGAGCTTCCTATGCGAATACCGTCTGAGAAGGTAGATGGTTTTTGTCCTCACTGTGGTGATGGGTCTTCGCTGGATAATTTCAAAGGTCAGGATCAGAGCGATCCGCGCTGGGAAAAGTTGAAAAAGTTTAGGTTTACTGAGTAGTTATCGCTTTTAGCGAAAGGAGTTTCTCGTGGCAGCTGTACCTAAAAGAAGAATCTCACGTACTCGTCGTGATAAACGGCGTACGCATTGGAAAATCAGTCCGTCTGCTCGGAGCACGTGCTCCAATTGTGGTCAGCCCGCTAGGCCTCATAGAGTATGTCCGAGTTGCGGATTCTATAGGGGGCGTCAGTACCTTGAGTCCGAAGTTTAACGCTTTTCACATAGTTTTGGGTCGGGAACATTAGTGCAGCAATGGCCCAAATACGGTGCTTTTGTTACTGAGGCCGCCCATTTTCTTCCTGAGCGTGTAGTTACTAATGCAGAAGTTTCTGAATTGTTGGACACCACAGATGAGTGGATTCGGGAGCGAACAGGGATAGAGGAGAGGCGTTTTCTTGACAGGGAAAAGCCGACCTCTTACATGGCTATTCAAGTGGCTACGTCTCTTTTAGAGAAATCTAACATCGATCCATTAACGATTGACTTGGTTATTGTCGCTACGGTGACGCCAGATATGATTTTTCCTGCAACGGCGTGTATAGTACAGGCAGGGATAGGTGCAAAAAATGCTTGGGCGTACGATCTTTCTGCTGCCTGTTCGGGTTTTGTTTACGCTCTCGTTACTGCCTCTCAGTTTATCCAATCGGGTGCTCATCGCCGTGTAATGGTTATTGGGGCAGATAAGATGAGTTCGATCTTGGATATGAAGGATCGCAACACTTGCGTCCTTTTTGGAGACGGTGCCGGGGGAGTAATATTGGATCGCTCTGAAGATTCTTCTATGGGTCTACTAGACTTTTTACATTGTGCTGATGGGAGTAATACAGATTCTTTAAATGTTTTGGGAGGAGGCAGTTTGAATCCAGCCTCACATGTTTCTGTTGACCAAGGTCTTCATTTCGTTCGCCAAGATGGTCGTTCAGTATTTAAATTCGCTGTTAGTAAAATGGCCGAAGTCTCCGCAGAATTGCTTAGCCGTAATGGACTCACCGGACAAGATCTCAGGCTTTTTATTCCTCATCAAGCGAATCTTAGGATCATCGATGCAGCGGCAGAGCGGCTGAAATTACCTCCGGAAAAGGTTTTAGTTAATATTGATCGTTACGCGAATACAACTGCAGCGACAATTCCTATCGCGCTTTCGCAGGCTTGTCACGAAGAACGTCTCAAAGCTGGAGATTTGTTGTTGATGACTGGAGTTGGTGCAGGTTTGACTTGGGGGAGTGCTTTATACTGTTGGGGGGAGAGATCGTGACAAATGTGGCTTTCGTTTTTCCTGGACAAGCTTCGCAATATGTTGGTATGGCAAATGATCTGTACTCAACTCGAACGGAGGTTAAGGAACTTTTCTCGAGAGCAAATGATATTCTGGGTTTTGATTTAGCAACAATTTGTTTTCAAGGTCCTGAAGAGCGTTTGAGAGAAACAGACGTGACGCAACCAGCTGTTTTCGTACATAGTGTTGCTGTGTTGCTTTTGTTGGCGAAAGAAGGAATATTTCCTTCTATAGTTGCTGGACATAGTCTTGGTGAATATTCCGCTTTGGTAGCTGCTGAAGCTATAGACTTCGAAGAAGCTCTTGAGTTGGTTCGTGAACGTAGCCGTAGTATGCTCCAGGCCGGATTTTCAAATCCTGGTGCTATGGCTGCTATTATCGGTCTTGATGCTTTCGAAGTAAATCGTTTGTGTGAAATTTCCTCGGAAAGAGGTGTTGTTGTGGCGGCGAATTTTAATGCCCCTGGACAGACTGTTATCTCGGGCGAGTCAGATGCCGTTCGTTATGTTGGTGAACTGTGTAGGGAAGCTGGTGCTAAGCGGGTAGTCGATTTATTGGTCAGTGGTGCTTTTCATTCTCCGCTCATGGCAGATGCGGCCGATCGTATGACGCCGTTGGTAGCAGATGTGAACTGGCTTCAGCCTAGTATCCCAATCATTACTAATGTTTCTGCTACAAAGATTCAGGAATCTAATATTTTATCCCGAGATTTAATTACTCAGATAACCCATTCGGTGCGTTGGACTGAATCAATGGAAACCTTGGTGTCTTCAGGCGTTGATTTGATTGTTGAGGTAGGACCTGGGCAAGTATTAAAGGGATTGATGCGCCGTATAGCTCGTGATGCCAAGGTTACTTGTGCTGGTACGGTCGAAGAGATCACTAATCTTGTCACATTGTTAAAGGAAGATGACAGATGAATTTACTGGATAAAGTAGCGCTTGTAACGGGAGGCTCAAGGGGAATTGGGAGGGCTATAGCCATACGGTTAGCGGAAGAAGGTTCCGATATAGGTCTGTGCGCAAGAAATATGGAAGCCGCAGAATCTGTAGGAGCTGAAGTTGAAGCCTTGGGTCGCAAATGTCTTGTATTTCGAGCTGATGTTTCAAATAGTGATCAGGCGGATACCCTGGTGAAGACCGTGCTAGAGGAGCTGGGATCTCTGTATGCCGTCGTAAATAATGCAGGTATAACGCGAGATAATTTATTGTTGCGTATGAAAGACGACGAATGGGATTCGGTGATTCAGACGAATTTAAAAGGTGCTTTCAATTGTTCGCGTTCCGCTGCACGAGCATTGATTAAAGCTCGCGGCGGTCGTATCATAAACATTACGTCGGTGGTTGGTCTACAGGGCAATGCAGGGCAGGTAAACTATGCTGCTTCAAAGGCTGGTATGATTGGATTAACCAAAAGCCTAGCTCGTGAGCTTGCGTCCCGTTCAGTCACTGTTAATGCCGTTGCTCCAGGATTGGTTCCAGATACTGGGATGACTAATGGACTGACCGATGAGGTTATGGAAAGTATGCTTTCACAAGTGCCACTTGGGCGGCCTGGTAGGCCTCAGGATGTGGCCAATACAGTCGCCTTTCTTGCTTCGTCGGAGGCTGAATATATCACAGGTCAAGTTATTTCTGTTGATGGTGGAATGGCTATGTAGAATTAGGAGGGCTTGAAAAAATGAGCTTATCAGTAATATATTTGAAAAATTATTAATGAACAGTTAACCATAAGAGGGGAAATAAGATGGCATCAATTGAGGAAAGGGTGCGTGATTTAGTAGTTGAACAATTGGGTGTTAGCGGTGATCAGGTAAATCCGGAAGCAGCATTTATTGATGATTTGGGCGCTGATTCGCTTGATACAGTTGAATTAGTGATGGCATTTGAAGAGGAATTTGGGATCGATATTCCCGACGATGATGCAGAAAAAATGCAAACCGTCGGCGATGCGATGAAATATTTGGAAGAACACAGTAAATCCTGATTGGGAAGGGGATCTAATTAGTGACCAGGCGGCGAGTTGTAGTTACGGGGTTGGGGGCTTTGGCTCCCAATGGCAATGATGTGAATTCGTTTTGGAATGCTCTGATGAACGGCCG
>CEUA01047853.1_pt1 | contig 21890 bp, 21 predicted proteins | sample 361541 | NCBI WGS metagenome assembly CEUA01 (sample SAMEA2623079, study PRJEB7988) | marine metagenome | isolation source: saline water (ENVO:00002010), including
CTTATTAAAGCTGATTTATATGACAAAGTAAGTCAAGCATTTGCTGTTCTATTGCCAGTAAAATCTGTAGGCGTTGTTGGCGATGAAAGAAGGTATGCAGAAGTTATCGGTTTAAGGGCAGTTGAAACGGTAGATTTTATGACTGCAAGATGGGCTCATCTTCCTTATGAATTTTTGGAGCATGTCTCAAATAGAATTGTTAATGAGATTGAAGAAGTCAGCAGGGTTGTTTATGATATTTCGAGCAAACCTCCAGCAACTATTGAGTGGGAATAATATGAAAATTTGTATAGTTTTTGGTCACTACAACACTAAAGATTCATTCAATGCATCTGTGAGAGATACTTTTATTGAAGAAGCAAAAAAAATTGGACATGAGATAGATTTAATCAATTTATTTGATGAAGAAGAACAATTACCATTTTACAGAAGTGATATAAATCCTCCTCCACAATTAGTAATGGATTACAGAAAAAGACTTGAAAATGCTGATGTAATGTTTTTGATGAGTGCTTGTCATAATCTAAGAATGAATGTAATTTTAGAAAACTGGATTGATTGGGTCCTTCATCCCACATGGTTCTTTTCATACAAATCATTACTACCCGATAGCAAGTTTTTTGGGAATTATGGATATCCTGTTGCTGGAGCAATGAAAAATAAAATTGGAATTGTTTCAATGACTTATGGTGGACCGATGGTAAGTTATTTTAACTTTTCTTTCTTTGATAATATTCCTTACAGAAGATTGAAAAAATCAATATTTCAATCTGGTGGACTTAAGACAAAGTATTTAAGATTTTATTCGGTACTTCCTAATATGAAAAAAGTTGACTTTGAAAAGAACATGCAAAAAGTAAGGAAATTTGCGAGAAGTTTATGAAAGGGCATATAAATAACTCGTATGACACAAATGTGACACACTTTTCTGAAACACTATCTATAGAAGGGTTTCAGAGGCATTCTACTATTGAGTGGGAGTGAAAAATATCCCTGAAACCTATAATATAAAAATGAATTACTTAGAAAACAAACTAAAATAATAATTTATGTTCAAAAAAATTGAAATATGGATTCTCTACTTAACACTGCTTCTGAGTATTCTTTTTGCAATTGGGTTTGGTGTTCTTGTTAGGCAAGAATTAGTTGGAACGATTAAGGCAGGATGGATATCTAAAACTGCATTAATTCTTGCAGAAATTCCTGTGAATATTAAAAAAGTCTTTGTAAATGATTTGCTCCTTGAAGATAGATTTCCTAACTTAGACGGCTTTAATGGAACTCCAAACTCTAAAGAGTCATATCTTCTCCTTTCAAGATATGATGGTGATTTACAGGAAGGAGTAGTGGAGCTGGTTGATTTAACTAATTTTGAAATTTTGCATACCTGGAATCCTGATATTGATGCATTTAATAAAACTGTTAAACAGGTTGATGATTTTAAGTATTTAAAGAGAGATTCAAATAATATTAGGCACTTATTACTGCACCCATTATTATTGCAAGATGGAGGGTTGCTTTCAGCAAATTATGCCCCTTTAAGAAAAATAGATCCATGTTCAAATTTAATTTTTGAAAATTCACACAATAGATTTCATCATTCAATAGAAACTGATATTGATGGAAATATATGGCTTCCCAGTCATTTATACCCTCAAAGCCTACCTATTGAAAAAGTTGGAAGGGATATTATAGAAGAAGGTGGTTTTTTTGATGATGCAATCGTTAAACTATCTTTTGATGGGGAAATTCTTTTTGAAAAATCTGTTTCACAAATTTTTATAGATAATGGTATGGAGTATCTCTTGTTTTCAGTTGGGGATAATCTATTTGATTTAGACCCAATTCATTTGAATGATATAAAACCTGTAAATTTTGATGGAAAATTTTGGCAAAAAGGAGATGTCTTTTTATCCTTACGAAATCAGTCCATGGTTTTGTTATACAGACCAGAAACCAATGAAATTATCTGGAAAGGTGTAGGGCCATTTTTTCATCAGCATGACGTAGATATAATAGATAACAACAGAATAGCAATATTTAACAATAATTCTAAAAATTTTGTAGATGGTGATGTCGTAGATGGCTACAACCAAGTAATTATTTATGACTTTAAGATGAATGAGTATTCCTTATATCTTCAAGAAAGTCTTATTAAAAATGAGATAAGAACAATTACTCAAGGAAGAAGCCAGATTCTTACCAATGATGATTTATTTATTGGCGAAACTGATTATGGAAGAAATCTATATTTTAACTCAGATGGTTCTTTAAGATGGACTCATGTCAATCGTGCAGATGATGGAAATGTTTATATGGTTGGTTGGTCTAGAATTTTATACACCGATGAAGATGTTCAAACTGTTAATGACTTTTTAACCAACACAGGAGCCTGTTATGAATAAATCAATTTTACCTTTATCTATGTTATTAATATCACTTCCTTCCTATGCATATATCGGTCCAGGCATGAGCGGTGGAGTCATTGCTGCTATTATTGGTTTCTTTGCTGCAATTCTATTGGGACTTTGGGGAATCTTATACTATCCAATCAAACGCGCATTAAAAAATAGAAAAGATAAAAAAATGTTGTTGAAAGATTCCGACAATGATTATTGATGATTCACCTTATTCTATTATTAGTTTGTATTATTTCTGTTGAAGTTTTTATAAAATTAAATTTTGTATCACGCTTAGATTCAATACTCAAAATTGCAAAAAAAGTCACTTATCTAATCCCTAATAATAATATCAGTGATCATTGGAAAGAAAAGGTTATTCCTATATATGCATTAAGAATAATGAAATTTTCACTGCAAATATTAATGATTTTACTTCTGTTACTCTCTTTCTTTATAGTTGCAGACTTTTTTTTTAATACCTTCCTTATATTCTCTCTTTCATTGATTGGGATTATAGAATCAATGATATTTGCATTTGGGTATGTTTACTTAAGAAAATCACTTATCAAATGAATAACTATTCATGGTTGCAGAAAAAATTGCATCGACTTGCACTCTCTTCTCAGTTTATGAGAGAGGTGATGTTCGATGTTGAAAGTTCTGTGATTTCAACAAATCAAACAAATGACAATCATGTCTTTATTTCAGGTCTTGCACGCTCAGGAACCACCACCTTATTAAATGCATTATATGACTCTAATGAGTTTTCATCACTTTCTTATGGAGATATGCCTTTTGTCCTTGCACCCAATCTATGGTCAAAACTATCTTCTAACAGGAAAGATAGTGATCAAGTTGAGAGAGCACATGGTGATGGTATTAAGGTTTCTGCAGTAGCGCCTGAGGCATTTGAAGAGGTCTTCTGGAAGACTTTTACTGAAGATGATAAAGAAACAGAAGAAAAGTTTAAGAATTATGTACAACTTATAAATCATAAATATCATAAAAAAAGGTATCTAAGCAAAAATAATCAAAATGTCAGAAGACTATTACTAATATCAAAGATTTTTCCTAATTCAAAAATATTGATACCTTTTAGAAAACCAATTCATCAGGCGTATTCCTTGTTATCCCAACACCAAAAATTTATTTTAGATTCAAAGAATGATAGCTTTATTTCCTACTACATGAAATGGATTGGTCACACAGAGTTTGGCCCTAACTATATTCCAGTGCATAACAAAAATTTATGCTTTAAAGATGATTTGAATATAAATCATTGGTCAGAACAATGGTATCTAACATATCAAAACTTTTATGAAAATCTAAAAAATAAAGAGAATATATATTTCATTTGCTATGAAAAACTTTGTAATTCAAATGAATATTGGTTGGATGTATTGCAAAAGTTAAACATAACAAAGTCATATGATTTTAAATTTAAAGAATCAAATAAAGATATCTCACTTGAAATAGATGAAGACATTCATCATAAAGGACTATCTTTATATAAAAAGTTATCTCAGTTTGGATTGCATAGATAAATGAGTGTTCATCAATTTTATTTCATGATAGATTTGAGTAGTTTACTGGCAGATTTGTTGGAGTAAATAATTTTTTTAATTTATAGAAAATTTTCTTAATGATTTTATTTCTAGATTATTCGGAACCAATAAAAAGTTTCTTTCTTGATGAGTGCCGCTAGATTCAATTAAACTTATTTTTTTAATACCTTTGCCCTCAATTATTTTAAAATAATTATAGTTATAATTTTGCATAAACTTACTAACAGCGTCTCCTATTTCATTATTTAATATTTCTATTAAAATAATTGGCCTCAGCTCTTGCATCATTTTTTTCATACCTTCTAGCACGAAAGGCTCATGTTGCTCTACATCAATTTTAATTAATGTATTAGTTAATTCTTTTATTCGCATCTCATTTATGAAACTATCAAGTTTTTTAGTTGAAATAAGAATCTTTTTTAAATCAAACTGTGATCTTAAAGAAATTTCGTTTGGTAGATTAAGGTCAAGTGATGCTGAATAAGGATTCTTGATATCTGGAAAGTCATAAATTTCCTGTTCACCGTCAAAGTTTGAAATACCGATATCAAAAGCAGCTGCATCATATTTATTTATATGAATATTTTTAAGAAGTTTTTCATAAATACGAGTTATAGGCTCAAAAGCTATAACGTCAGCATTTAGATTTGCTGATTTTGCAACTAATGTGAATATTCCTGTATTTGCTCCAATATCTATAATAGTTGATGAAACCATTGAAAGTTCCTCCCAAACTTTAATTGAAGTTGACTCATCTATAGAGTAGAGGCCACTCCAAAAAATTTTATTCTCTAATTCATAGGTAGGATGCCCCCAATTCATCAAATAAAATTGATTTCCAGAAATTGTTTTAACTGTAAATTGACCTTTGAAAAAAATATAATCCTGCATACTTGAGGGCACAAGCCTTAAAGACTTTAATATCCTTGGAATTATTCCTTTAAAAAAAACGAACGGCCTTAGTATTTTTAATAAATACCTTATTACATTTAAAAAACTATTTCTCATCATTATTGTTGCTTTAAGGAAATCCTGCAAAGTAAAGAAAAATGTTTAAAATTAATTCCAAAGTCGAATCTATATAAATTAATAACAAAGACATGAACCCAATTTAAAGCACTTAATGAAAATAATTTTTGCATCACAGATTTAATTCTAAAGAAATTTTTATCATTATATCAAATATATTAGATTTATAAGTTGTAAACATTGTTGAGCAGTTCTGTTAATATTAAGTTCTTAGAGTATTTCAAATATGTAGTGCTTGAAAAATTCTTTTAGATTGTTTGATGATTGAAGAAAAAGGAGATAATTTTTAGGATGGCTTTATATGGATTAGTTGGCATAGGTGGATTTGGTCGCACAGTTATGCCTATTCTACGAGAAAATTTTGATAATAAAAATGCTTCAAATCAATTTGTTTTTGTTGATAATAATTTATCCAAAGACCTAATCACAGATAGCACTGCAATGCTGGAGCTGGATTTCTTAGAGAAAAACGCACAAGAAAAATTTTTTAATGTCGCTATTGCTGATTCTAAAATTAGAAAAAAAGTTGTAGAGAAATATCTTTCAAATGGCTGCAAACCAGTATCAATAATTTCTAAAAATTCATTAATTCTTGATAGGAATAATATTGGAGATGGAGCAATTCTTTGTGGTTTTACTCATCTAACCTCAGATACAAAAATTGGAAATTATTTTCACTGCAATATTTATTCGTATGTAGAACATGATTGTATTATTGGTGACTATGTTACTTTTGCTCCTCGGGTTTGTTGTAATGGAAACGTTCACATAAATGACTACGCATACGTAGGCGCTGGAGCTGTTATTAAACAAGGAACATCTGACAAGCCTCTGGTTATTGGTGAGGGTGCAGTTATAGGAATGGGGGCTGTTGTTACTCGGGATGTTGCTCCTTATGAAGTAGTTATAGGTAATCCCGCTAAGCCTTTAAAAAAATAATTTTACTAATTAGCAGTTTAATAGATAAAATAGCCATTAATAACGGAATTACTTCAGGACTGACTATTTAAAATTTATGAATGCAGCTAATATAAAAAAAATATTACTTTTTAGTGCAGCAAGATCAGACTTTGGAATTCTTTCAGGCCTACTTAAAAAATTATCGTCAAACAAAATGATTAATTTGGGGCTAATAATATCAGGCTCTCATTTAGATAAAAGCTTTGGAGATACAAGTAGTGAAATAAAAAATTATCATTACGACAATATTTTTAAAGTTAAAACTAACAATCTTGGCAGCGATAGCATCTCAAAAAATTTGATTGGACTTGCAAATATGATGCAAAAAGTTGGCAAAATTATTGAAGATGAGAACCCTGATTTATTTATTGTTCTTGGAGATAGACAGGAAATATTATTAGCCACATATTGCGCATTGTTAAATAATATCAAAATAGCGCATATTGCAGGAGGTGACACTACACTAGGTGCTGTTGATGATCAAATTAGGCATGCTGTGTCTCAGATGTCAGATTTCCATTTTGTTATGAATGAAAATGCTTTTAACTTTTTATCTAAACTTAATATAAAAAAAGAAAATATATTTTTATCTGGAAGTCCCTCAGACTATTCAATTTCAAAAATAAAACGTAACCCACCTGTAAAAGAGAAATTATTAAAAAAACTAGAAATTAAGGATAGAAAGAAAATATTAGTTTGCACATATCACCCAGAAACGAAGAAGAGGTCAACATATGAGGACTTAAAGACTCTCCTTAGTTGCTTATCTACTCTAGATAAAGATAAATTTTCAATAGTCTTTACAGCATCTAATGGAGACAAAGAGGGTAAAAAATTTAATAAACTTATAAATGCAACCTGTAAAAAGACTAATAATTTTTATTTCTTTAAGTCTTTAGGCATCGATCTATACTTGCAGCTCGTATCTATCAGCCAAATAGTTATTGGCAACTCATCTAGTGGTCTTCATGAGGTTCCATCTCTAGGTGTACCAACGATAGATATAGGAAATAGACAACAAGGGAGGGCAAGGGGTTTAAGCGTTTACAATGTTAAAGCAGAAAAAAAATTAATCTATAAAAAAATTAATAAGTTACTAGAAGAAAATTTAGAAATAGATTTTTATAATCCTTATATTGCTAGCAATGACAGCTCTAAAGCTATTCATGATAAAATTTTATTTTTATTAGAAAGTTAAATCATTTAAAAATGAAAATAATTGCAGAAATAGGTGTTAACCATAATGGATCACTCGAAATTGCTAAAAACCTAGTTAGTTCTGCCAAAGAATGTGGAGCTGATATCGTTAAATTTCAGACCTTTAAAGCTAAAAATAATATTTCAAAATTTGCAAAAGTTGCTGACTACCAAAAAAAAAATACAGGAACTGAAAAATCCCAGCTTGAGCTTGTTGAGCAATATGAGCTTTCTGAGAATGAATTTGTTGAATTGTATCAGCACTGTAAAAAGCTAGACATTAGTTTTTTATCAACAGCTTTTGACATAGAAGCGCTTGAATTTCTTGATCAATTTAATATGCCATTTATAAAAATTCCATCTGGAGAAATAACAAATTTATTCTTACTACAAGAAATAGGTAAGAGAAATAGTAATGTTCTACTTTCAACCGGAATGTCAAGTCTTGAAGAGGTTGGTAGTGCTATTAATATCCTTTTAACCTGTGGACAAAATAAAGACAATATTACCGTCTTGCAATGCACTTCACAGTATCCTGCACCAGATAATTCAATGAACCTTAACGCAATGCATACAATAGCAAATGAATTTAAGGTTAAATTCGGCTTATCAGATCACTCTGTTGGTATAACAGCTGCAATAATGGCGGCATCGATGGGAGCTTCAATAATTGAAAAACATATCACGTTTGATACAAATGCAGATGGACCTGATCATAAAGCTAGCATAGATATTAATGAATTCAAGAAAATGGTTATTGAGGTTAAGCGTGTGAAAGAGTTGTTAGGTTCAGGCATCAAAATCATACATGAATCTGAAAAACAAACTAGGTCTATAGCAAGGAAATCACTAGTTGCAGCAAGAGATATATTAAAAGGAAATGTTTTAGAGCTTGATGATTTGGATATAAAAAGACCAGGTAATGGTATTTCATCGTTTGAAATAAATAAAATAGTTGGATCTATATTAAAAAATGATATTTTAAAAGATCAGGTCATACAATTTAGTGATCTAAAAATAAATCAAGACTGAAAACCTTTATCCATTTTCAATAAAAACAACATAAACCCCGTTTCATTCTTGCTGTAACAATATTTTTAATTCTGTTTTATAATTAGCCTAACCTGTTAAGCATTAGTCTTAAATATAATGAAACTTACTGAAACAACAAAAATAAATAGAAAAGATTTTGAATTATCATCTGAAAAGCTAGAAGTTAAATATGGTCTTCCTAGAGAGGTTAAATTTTGTGTTGAATGTAATATTTCAAACCAACAACCAATGTCATCTAATGAATATGAACATACCAAAGACTCTTCTAAAACTACACTTGAATTTGACAAAGATGGTGTTTGCCATGCCTGTAGATTTCATAAGCTTAAAAGAAATGAAGAAATTAACTGGGATGAAAGAGAAAAAGAGTTAGAAGACTTATGTAATAAACATAGAAAAAATGATGGTACTTATGACTGTATTATAGGAGGAAGCGGTGGTAAAGATGGCGCAATGCAATCCCATTTATTAAAGTATAAATATGGTATGCATCCATTAACAGTAACATGGTCGCCCCATCTGTATACAGATATTGGATGGAAAAATTTTCAAAACTGGTTGCATGAAGGTGGGTTTGATAATTTTTTATATACCCCAAATGGTAAAATGCATAGATTGCTTACGAGGAATGCAACATTAAACTTACTTCACCCATTTCAGCCATTTATATTAGGGCAAAAAACTTATATAACTAAAATGGCTGCAAATTTAAATATTCCTTTAATTTTTTATGGTGAAATGCCTGGCGAGTATGGAGAAAAAGTATCACATAAGACTTCATCTTTTGCAGCTCCAGGATCTAATCCTGAAAGCGATGGTTATAAATTAGATCCAGTTAGTGGAACTGATCTAAGAGATATTCAGCTTGGAGGCAAGGCTGTGGGTGAGTACTTAGAAGATGGCATTCCTCTTATAGAACTTAAAAGTTATTTACCCCTTGATCATAATGTTCTTGCTAAAAAGGAAATTGATTTTAAATATCTTGGATATTATATAAGCTGGGTACCTCAAGAAGCTTATTACTATGCTGTTGATAATACTGGTTTTGAAGCAAATCCAGTAAGAACAGAGGGAACATATTCGAAATACAACAGTCTTGATGATAAGACAGATGGATTTTTCTACTACACAAGATGGATTAAGTTTGGAGTTGGAAGAGCTACAATGGATTCAGCTCAAGAAATTAGAAATGAACATATAACCAAAGAAGAAGGCCTGGCACTAATTAACAGATATGAGGGTGAGTATCCATCAAGATTTGAGAAAGAGTTTCTTGAATACATAGGCATGTCGCGCAATGAATTCTTAGACTTATGCGATGAATTTAGATCTCCTCATCTTTGGAAAATTGAAGACAATGAATGGAAACTTAGACATCATCCTGAAGAAAGCTAATCTTAAAAATTTTGAACAATATAATTTCACAAAATAAATCAGCAAGGCTTATAGCGAGACTTGATGTTAAGGGACCAAACTTAATTAAAGCTATTCACCTTGAAGGATTGAGGGTAATTGGTGATCCGTCTGAGTATGCTCAAAAATACTACTCTCAAGGTGCCGATGAGCTTATATATATTGACCTTGTTGCAAGCTTATATGGTAGGAGTAACTTAATTGAAATAGTACAAAAAACAGCTCGAAATGTTTTTGTACCGATTACAGTTGGTGGTGGGGTCAGATCAATAGAAGATGTAGAAAATCTTCTTCTAGCTGGAGCTGATAAGGTCGCAATCAACACTGGATGTGTTTTACAACCTCAATTAATTAAAGATGTTTCACAAAAGTATGGCTCTCAATGTATGGTTTTATCTGTCGAAGCAAAAAAACATTCTAATGAGTATTGGGAGGTATATACTGATTGTGCAAGAGAGAGCACAGGTATAAATGTAAAAGACTGGGTTAAAGAGGCAGAGATTCTTGGTGCAGGTGAAATACTATTAACCTCTATTGATAAAGAGGGCACAGCTAAAGGTTATGATAATGAATTAATTGAAACCGTCTCTAATTTAGTTAAGATTCCTATTATTGCTAGTGGAGGTTATGGCAAGCCAGAAGACATTAATATGGCTGTTTCTGTTGGGGCTGATGCGCTTGCATTTGCAGATATTCTTCATATCAAAAACAAAAACTTTTTAGAACTAAGAGAAATAGCTTTATCATACGATATAGACATTCGAAAACTATGAAACAAATTTCAATTGTTGATTATGGGCTTGGTAATTTATTTAGTGTAAAGCAAGCGCTAGAATTCTGTGGTGACAGCAAAGATATTAATGTTGTTATTACATCTTTACCTTCTATTATAAAAGAGAGTGATTACTTAGTTTTACCAGGAGTAGGGGCTTTTAAAAATGCAATGCATGAAATAATATCACGAGATCTCAAAGATCCAATTAAGAAATTTGCTTCCTCAGGCAAACCTTTGTTAGGAATTTGTTTAGGTATGCAAATTTTGGCATCTAGCAGTGAAGAATTTGGTCAACATCAAGGCTTAAATTTAATACCTGGAAAAGTATCTCACATTGGAGATACTAATTCTGATAATAGCCCTAGAAAAGTACCATCTATTGGATGGAAAAATATTAATGTAAAACAAAATACCAATACCTTTAATAATGCTCTTTCTTTGCACGAAAATCAGTCAGTATATTTTGTTCATTCATTTCACTTTTTGCCTGAGGATGAAGGACATCTTTTAGCTTCATATGATTACGGCGATACCAAAATCTCAGCTGCTGTTCAAAAAGATAATATTATTGGCTATCAATTTCATCCGGAAAAAAGTGGTCAAAATGGACTCAAAATTTTAGAAAGTTTTTTAAACATATAGTAATAAATTTTATAAAAATTAAAAGATTATTTCTTCTATTTGTATTAATTGGCTTAAAAGAATATTATTGAATTAGAAAATTTAATCATATTATGAATGACTTTAACGTAAAATATTCAGAAATCGAAATTCCTTCTAATAAAAAATTTGGATATTTCTTTACCTTCGTATTCATGATTATTACTGGATACTTTTTTGCAAATAAATCTTTAAATTTGGCATATATATTTGGAACTATTTCAGCAATTTTTTTCATTATTACAATATTAAAAGCTGACTTACTTTTATTACTCAACATACTTTGGATAAGATTTGGACTTTTGCTAGGGATGATAATAAGTCCTTTTGTGTTAGGCATACTTTTTTTTGTGTTTTTTACACCAATGGCTATACTAATGAAGCTTTATGGTCGAGACGAATTACGCCTTAAATTTAAGAAAAATATTACTTACTGGATTTTACGTGATAATCAAATAATGCCAGATTCTTTTAAAAATCAATTTTAACCAATGATAATAAAATGGAATTTTTAAAAGAGCTTTGGACATTTCTTAGAGTTCGAAAAAAACTTTGGCTATCGCCTATCATTATTATAATGATCATACTGGGAGGACTGTTAATATTTGCCCAAGGCTCTGTTATAGCCCCTTTTATTTATACAATATTCTAGGATCAAGCAAATGTATATACTAGGTATTTCTGCTTTTTATCATGATAGCGCGGCTTGCCTTCTGAAAGATGGTGAAATAGTAGCAGCAGTTCAGGAAGAAAGATTTACTCGCAAGAAGCATGATCAAAGTTTTCCAAATAATGCCATAAAGTATTGTTTGGAACAGTTAAATATATCTGCAAGTCAAATTGATAATGTAGTATTTTATGAAAAACCTTTTGTAAAATTTGAAAGATTGCTTGAGACGTATCTAGCATTTGCACCAAGAGGATTCAGAAGCTTTGCAAAAGCTATGCCTATATGGATTAAGGATAAGCTTTTTCAAAAGTCTGCATTAATTAATGAGCTCAAAGCAACACTAGATGAAGATATTAATTGGCAAGAGCGCTTACTATTTTCTGAGCATCACTTATCGCATGCTGCTAGTGCTTTCTACCCTTCACCTTTTGAAAGTGCAGCAGTTCTTACGCTTGATGGTGTAGGGGAATGGACAACTACGTCATTAGCAGTTGGAAAAGGTAGTGAGTTAAAAGTATTAAAGGAAATTCATTTTCCACATTCATTAGGACTGCTTTATTCAGCATTCACGTACTATACAGGATTTAAAGTAAATTCTGGTGAATATAAAATCATGGGCTTAGCTCCATATGGCGAACCCCGTTTCGCTGATTTAATAAAAGAAAAGTTAATCTCAGTTGCTGAAGATGGAAGCTTTCAATTAGACATGAGCTATTTCAATTATGCAACTGGCTTAACTATGACAAATAAGAAATTTAATATTTTATTTGGAGGCCCGCCTCGTTCGCCTGAGACAGAGTTGACACAGCGGGAAATGGACCTAGCCGCATCTATTCAAAAAGTAACAGAAGATATAGTTATTAAATTAGCAAAAGGAATTTCAAAAGAAACTGGCGAAAAGAATCTTTGTTTAGCTGGTGGAGTAGCTCTTAATTGTGTCGTAAATGGCATTCTTTTGCGTAAAAGAATCTTTGACAATGTATGGATTCAGCCAGCTGCAGGAGATGCAGGAGGAGCTTTGGGTGCTGCATTGTCTATTTGGTACTTACATCACAAAAAAAAGAGAAAAGCATCATCGGGACTAGATTCAATGAAAGGAGCATATCTTGGCCCAGATTTTGAAGATAAAGAAATTGAATCAACGCTTAAAGCCTGTGGAGCAATATACAAAAAGCTTGAAGAAGAAGATATTATAGAAATGGTTGCTGCAGCATTGGCAGACAAAAAAGCTATAGGATGGATGCAAGGCCGAATGGAGTTTGGTCCAAGGGCACTTGGGAGCAGAAGTATTATTGCTGATCCGCGTTCTAAAATCATGCAAAAACAACTTAATATAAAAGTTAAGTATCGAGAGAGTTTTCGTCCGTTTGCACCAAGCGTTCTTCGTGAGCATGTTAATGATTGGTTTGATCATGATGCTGATAGTCCATACATGCTCATAGTTGCAGATGTTCAAAAAGATAAACGTCTTGCAATGACGCCTGACGAAGAAAAATTATTTGGCATAGATAAACTTAATGTACCGCGCTCATCAGTACCGGCAATCACCCATATTGATTACTCTGCACGTATTCAAACAGTTCATGCTGATACTAATCCCAAATATCACGCACTTATATCAAAGTTCAAAGAAAAGACTGGTTGTCCGCTTGTGGTTAACACATCTTTTAATGTTCGAGGGGAACCAATCGTATGCTCACCAATAGATGCCTTTAAGTGTTTTATGGGTACAGAATTAGACATTTTAGCAATTGGAAATTACTTATTAATAAAAGAGGAACAAAACGAAGCCCTAAAAGAAAAATATGAGGAACGATATGAATTGGATTAAGAATACTTCTCTCTTCCTATTAGTTACAATTATCTCAATAAAATGCGGAGATCTTTTATTAGGCTATTTGGCACCTGAGAGCACCTTTGGTATTAATGATCGTGGTCTAGAAAGGTCACTTAATATAAGAGAGACTAACCCAAACTTTAATGCAGTGATATGGCCTTCTGAGGATTATATTAATGGAACCGATTCGTTGGAGAGGATTGGCTATTTAATTAGATCAGATAAATATGGGTTTATTGAGAATGGCAATGAAATTAATTTTTCTGATCAGCCCTCAAAATCTATAATTTTTTTTGGTGGAAGTACAACTGAGCAACTTTTCGTACCTGAGCAATCTAGATGGCAAAGTATACTCGAGCGAAATTTAAATAGAATCGATCAAGATTACCACTACATCGTTAAAAATGGAGGCTTCTCTGGGAACAATTCAATGCACTCAACCTTGAATTTTATTGCTAAAGCAATTCCACTCTCGCCAGATTATGTTGTGCTTATGAATAATGTAAATGACCTTGGTATATTGCGATTGAGCGGAAGTTATTGGGAGGCACCAAACAAATTTTCACTGATAAAAGTTCAAGAATCGACACTGTATTTAATTGCACGTCAAATTAAGGATTACTTAGCGCCAAACTCATTCGAACTTCTTTCAGGAAGGTTGTCTAATAATGATGATTTTGAAAAGTTTAGAGGTTCAGATATTGTTGATATTGAGACTATCGAACGTCAATATAGACAATCTTTAAATACATTTATAGATATTTCTTTGCGTTGGGGTGTTGAACCAATATTAATGACTCAATTCAATCGAATAAACTCAGATGATGAACTATTCAATAGTAACAATTACTCAATCGCAGAAAAAGAGAAGTATATTTTAAATTATATGCGCTTAAATGAAGTAATAAGAGAAGTAAGTGCAAGTCGTCAGATTGACCTTATTGATCTTGCAAAATTAATTCCAAGTTCCAGTAAGTATATGTATGATCCCTTTCACCTTAATGAAAATGGAAGTATATTGGCTGCTGAAATTTTGACTGATTTCTGGACAAAAAAGTTAATTCTGTAAATAAATAGGTCGTAATGAACTACAGGCGAGACATAGATGGTTTAAGAGCAATAGCAATATTACCAGTAATTTTCTTTCATGCTGGTTTTAGTAACTTTCATTATGGCTACCTTGGGGTTGATATATTCTTTGTTATTAGCGGTTTTCTAATAACATCATTTATTGTAAATGATCTTAAACAAGAAAAATTTAATGTATTAAATTTTTTTGATAGAAGAGCAAGAAGGATTTTGCCTGGTCTGATTTTTATTATGCTTGCTTCAATTCCTTTTGCAATGCTTTACATGCAACCAGATGATCTTGAAAATTTTGGTCAAAGCCTTTTTGCCACCTCTGTTTTTAGTAACAATATCTTACTTTACCTAACATCTGGATACTGGGATATAGGATCGGAATTTAAACCACTACTTCATACATGGAGTCTTTCTGTAGAAGAGCAATACTATCTTGTTTTTCCTTTTTTGATGCTTTTAATTTGGAAGTTAAAGAGTTTTTGGTGGATGGTTTCCATACTTATCTTTTTAGCTATAATGAGTTTTTTCTATTACTATTCTGGTAGTTTTGACAACGAATTATTAGAAAGTAGGACAAATAGGGCATCTTTTTTATTCTTATTTGGAAGAGCCTGGCAAATTCTATTAGGAGCAATTGGAGCATTAATTGCATATGAAATAATCTATAAAACAAGATCTTTAAAGAAATTTCATAAAGAGTTTATCTGTATTCTTGGATTATTTTTAATTTTTCTTAGCATGTTCAGTTTTCTAGTATTTGATATAAATCAGATATATTTACCAGTTTTTGCCGCATTAGGATCCTTTTTGTTGCTAATTTTTTCAAGTCAAAACCTTATTAGTACAGCTCTTCTTAGAAGTAAGTTATTTGTTTGGATTGGACTATTAAGTTATAGCCTTTATTTGTGGCATCAACCTCTTTTTGCATTTGCAAGAATTAGAAGCCTTGAAGAACCTACTTATATATCAATGATTTTGTTGATGATATTTTTAGTACCGTTAGCTGTATTAAGCTTTAAACTCGAGAGATTTTTTAAAAATTCAGACCACGTTAATAACAAAATCTTTTATTCTTCTTTATTAGTTTCTTTAATAATAATTTGCTCTGCCGGTTTAACTTTTCATTTTTCTAATGGTTTCTATAAAAATTATCAGGAATTAACTGCGCCATATCTTGTTGAAGATAAATTCTATGATAACGATGGATATATCGTTGATGCTTTTAAGTATCAAGATATAGAGTTTTCAGGCACTAAAAAGAATTTAATTATAATGGGTGATTCATTTGCTAGAGATTTTATTAACATGGGGAGATCAAATGATTATTTTAAAAATTATGAATTTACAATCAGATCATATAATTGTTTTAATAATCAAATTTATTCAGATGAAGAAAAATTTAATCTAATTAAAGATGGGAATTTTGTTATTATTAGTTATCGAATCTTACCCTCAGAAGAATCAAAAAAATGTTTAATAAATAAAATAAGTTATCTTGAAAAGAACAATATTGATTTCTTGGTCATTGGGACAAAAGATTTTGGATTTAATATTAACAGGCCATTAAAAGACAAAATTTATGATTTTCAAGCAATGCCCAGTAAAGAAATTTTGGACTTTAATGATTTCTTACAAAAGAATGTCCCACAAGAAAAATTAATCGATCTTTTGAATTTAATATCTAATGAAGGCAGAGTTCCTTTATTTACTGCAGATAATAAACTCATTAGCATAGACAGAGCACATTTAACATATTTTGGAGCTAGAGACATTGGAAAAATTATTTTTTCAGATATTCGGCTTAATGACTTTAGGTAAATATATAAAATTTTAATAATAAGATAAATGTTTAGCACGAGACCTAATCAATAGTAATTTGTTTTATTTTAAAATAATTAATTTTAGCTGAGCAATTCCGAATATAGATTATTATATTTTTTCATTGATTCTTCAAAATAAAAATTTTTAAGATGAGAAGAGTATTTTCTTTTTACTTTTTTCTTATTAGAAAATTCAATAATTGCATCGACTAATTGACGCTCATTATTTACATCAATTAATTTAGATTCAGAAACACCATGAAGTACTTCATCTGGACCATAATTGCAATTTGTAGATATAATTTTTGCATTAGTGGTTACGGCTTCAGCTAGAATGTTTGACATTCCTTCATAGAAAGAATTTAAAACATATATGTCACAGTTATCAAGGTATGCATAATAATTGTCTTTAAATTCAATAATTTCAATATATTTTTCAATCTTATTATCCCTTATAAGTTTACTTATTCTATTTTCTTCGCTGCCTTCACCAATAATAAGAAGTCTTAAGCTATTATTAATAATTAATGCTTTACTAAAAGCAGAAACCAGTTCATATATGCCTTTTTCAGGAGAGAGCCTTCCGATTGCACAAACTAAACATATTTCATTATTGTTATACCAGTGATGATCTGGCAGTTCAGAAAAATCTTGAGAGTGTCTATGAGTTAACACTCCATTGTAAATAACATTAATTTTAGATTCCTTAAGTTTAAGTTCTGCTAAAAGTCCATTTTTCACGCCTTTAGAAACAGATATGATCTTATCAGATCTATGATAAAAAAATTTAGAAAGACTCCTTAGTATAAATTCATCTATAAAATTTTTTGATGCTTTACAAATAGCATTAAAGTCGGATTCAGCTCCTATAATTACTTTAGGTTTATGGGAAGAAAACACTTTAGCAATTAATACAATATTAGCAATCATATAATTTGCGGTATGAACAATGCCTGGCTTAGATTTATTAAAATAATTTATTAATTCAAATAACAGATATATTAAATTTGATGCCTTGATCTTTTTAGTGCTTACTTTAGGCTTTATGTGTTTTTGAAGCTCACCATCATCTAACCAATACACTAACTCTGGAATGTATTCACTGCCTTGAAGATAATTTGCTTTCTTTATGAAATTGAATTCTGATCCTCCCACATTGAAGCTTGGTATAATAAAAGATATTTTCTTCATGCCTTTATCACGTTAAGGTATTTCTTGTATATCAAATCTAATTCAAATCCATTTTCAACAATTTTTCTTGAATATTCACCCATTTTTGATATTTGATTTTTGTTATAAATAATTTTCTGCATCGATTGAGTTAAGCTTTGTGAAGATCGTTGTTCACAAAGGTATCCATTTTTATTGTCTATAACGCATGAGTTACAACCTGGAACATCAGAGCAGATTAAAGCTCTTCCACTTGCCATTGCCTCCAAAGCTGCCAATGGTATTCCTTCTCCGAATGAAGGCAAAACAAAAACATCATAGTTATAAAGATTTTCCAAGAAAGTTTTTTGATCCCAAGAGCCAAGGTATTTTATTGATTTAGATTCTACTATATTTTTGTGTAAGGAATCTTTTATTGATAAGGGATGATTGTTTAAATATTCTCCAGCTATGAAAAAATCTGCATTTAAATTAGCATTTTTAATATTTATGGCAGCATCATAGTAGTGGCTTACTCCTTTCGAATAAAATAGGTTGCCTGCAAACAGAAACTTGATATTTTCATTTTCATCAATAGGCCTGTAAGATATTTTACTCAGATCTATTCCATTGCCTTTTATCAAATAAAAACTATTATTAACGCCAAGCATTTTCTCAAACAGCATTTTATCTTCGTTATTTTGAAATATAAATTTATTATTCAATGATTTAAAGTACGTAAAAATTTTTGTTGTGATTTGGCGCAATAATTTATTTTCTCGAAGTACATTCGCACCAGAAATTATAAAAAATTTATTATTTTTTAAATGTTTAGTTGCAATCGCTCCAATCATTGAAGACTCAAGTGTTATAAAAAATATATTATCAACTTGATAATGTTTTAATAGTGAAACTAGACGTAATGCGTATCTTATAACACTAAGAAAATTCTTTAATTTATTTTCACTAACCCTAGATTTGAGATGAACAAATTTAATAAAATCATACTTCAGAAGCTTAGATTCATTAGATTCTTTAATATCGCTTATGACAATAATCTGAAATTTTTTTGATAATTTTTTTGCAAGAGCAACTCTATGAGAAAAGAAAAAGTCTATATCAGCAACCACCATGCACAATGATGGCTTATCTTTAATTGACATATTCCTCACACCAAACTAAAAATAAGGCTATTGCAAACAATGACTCTCCTATATTGTCACCTTCAGCCTGTTGTGCAAGAAGTTGGTTACAATATTTTTTATCTAAAAAATAATTTTGATCTGAATTTATTTTGTCTTCAAGAAAGTTATGCCACTTACCAGATCGAAATAATTCATTTACTGGGAATCCAAATCCTTGTTTTCGCTTTAAGTCAAAGTTTTTCGGTAGTATTTTTTTTGCAAGCATTTTAGGTAAGATTTTCCTTCGATTTTTATGAACTTTTAAATGACTTGGGACCTCAACAAATGCAAACTTAGTTATTTCACTGTCTAAAAATGGTGATCTTAATTCCAAAGAGGTGGCCATACTTGCACGATCCACCTTTACTAAAATGTCTTCTGAAAGGTAATTATTATAGTCCTCAAAGGTTAGCGACTTGATAAGATCTTTCGAAACAACTTTTTTATCTTGACCTGACCTTCTAAGATGTGAATCCTCACTAAACAGTTTCTTTCTCATTTTATAATCAAATAAGTTTGCACCATTAAAATCAAGATTCTTAATATCTTTACCAAATAAATCTAATGTTTTCCTACCCTTAATATTTTTTGGTAATATAGTTAAAGCTAAATTGACCAATGAAGCGCGAAGAGGATTTGGAAAAAATTTTTGAAGATATGATAAATACTTATATCGATTATATTCACTATAACCTCCAAATAACTCATCTGCTCCATCTCCACCAAGCGCAACTTTACAATTCTTTTGAACTTCTTTGCATAAAAGAAAAGTTGGTATCATTGATGAGTCCACCATTGGTTCATCATAATACTTTACAAGCTTATAAAAAATTTCTGGCTCAACCTCATCAGCGCTAAGTTCAACATGATTTGTTTTAAATTTTTTTGCTATAAGTTGAGCATGTTTTGATTCGTCGTACTTTTTCATTTGTGGAAATGTCATTGTATAAGTATTCAATTTATCAAAATATTTTGAGGCAGTTGCAACAATTAAGCTAGAGTCGACTCCGCCACTTAACATTATTCCTACAGGTACATCTGCAACTAATTGACTCTTTACAGCATTACCAAGAAGCTCTTCTAGCTTATTAATATAATAATTATCTTCTTTGCTATTAATTTTTGTTGACTGAGATATATGTTTATTAAGATTCCAATATCTACTAATTTTTAATTCCAATGAATTTAAATCCAAAATAGCTTTGTGACCAGGTTTTAATTTTTGAATACCATTTAGCATAGTTAAATTTTTAGGCACAAAACCCTTTTCAAAATAATTATTTAAAGCTTCAAAAGAAATATCTTTATTTTTAGAACAATGATGGATTGGTTTAATTTCTGAGCTTAGATAAAATTTTTCTTTATTTTGATAAAAATAAAGCGGCTTCTCACCCGCTCTATCCCTTGCAAAAAAAATTTTATTTGCTAGTGGATCATATATGACGATACTAAACATGCCTTCAAGATGTTCAAGTAAAGAATCTCCCCAATAATCATATGCTTTTAATATAACTTCTGTATCTGAAAATGTATCAAAAATATAATTTTTTGTTTTTAAAAAATCTCTTAACTCGCAATGGTTGTAAATTTCTCCATTGAAAACAATTATTCTTTGAGATTTTCTATCTTGCATTGGCTGATCTGCTTTATCACTTAGATCAACTACTGAAAGTCTATTAAATCCAAGAAAGACTCTATTATCTTTTTCCAGGAAGTATTTTTGAGAATCTGGTCCTCTGTGCTTAATCAAGTCTAATGATTTTTTAGAGGACTCTAAATTAATTTGATCAGATGAAATAATACAATAAAATCCACACATTTTATTTTAGAATATAATATTTTAAGTAATTCATGATATGAATAACCTTAAAATTAACAACATTAAGCTTATATAATAAACTAATTATTTTATTTCTATAAATATGCATTTTGATATATTAACTTAAAAGCTCAATAAGCTATATGTTAAAGTTATAAAAAACTTGAATTTAAGTTATATTGATAGTTTTTAATAAAACAAAGGCGCATAAAATGGTTGAAGACATTTCATTAATTATTCCAAGTCGAGATGCTGAAGAAAGATTACTTCAACTGTTAAGCTGTATACCAAATTGGAAGATGATTCCAAATGAAATTATTATTATTGATTCATCTGAAAACAAATTGTCAATTCCAAAAGATTTTGAATCATTTACAAAAAATCTTAATATTCAACTATTAATTATTTATGAAAGTAAACTTTATCCAGGTCATGCTCGTAATATTGGAATAAGCAAATCGAAAAACTCTATTCTAGCTTTCCTTGATACATCCACATTTCCTACTAATAAATGGTTATACAGTGGTTACAACCTAATGAAAAACAATAATTCCGCGGGAGTATGGGGTAACACATACTACCAAGCTAAGGCATTTCCTTCAAAAATTTTTAGAGCATGTACTTTCGGAGCCAAGCCTATAAAGACTTTCCCTGGAAGCATTTTAAATAAAAATATATTCAATATATGCGGATTATTTATTGAGAGTGTTCGCGCAGGAGAAGACGGGGATTGGATGAGCAGAGTGGATCTTCAAAAAATTAGAATGTCATCTCCAGAAGAATTTTTGACTTATGACGAACTAAACACTAGTAGTTTTATAAAATTAATTAAAAAATGGTTTAGAAACTATAAACATGGTGCAGAGTTACCATTCTATAGAGCACATAAAGACTATTATTACTATGGAATTTCATTAGTTGCTGTATTAGTCGCCTTTAACTGGAACAGAGTAATAGCAGCATGGGATAGAGAGAGTATCTTTTTCATTCCAAATATTACGACAATAAGCGCAATCTCAATATTTATAATTTATCTCATTTTGAGAGGCATCATACTCCCTAAAAAAAAGGGAGTTAATATTAGATTTTTATTTCCAATAAATTTCATATTCATTGTTATCTTGTCAGCGTTGCTTGATTTTACAAAAGCTTTAGCTTTTGCTTACTCTAAGTTTGATAAATAGGCTAGTCTAGTTAATTCTATGAGCACTAACTATTCTCAGATTTATTTAAAAAATATTTTAGAGGAGGTAAGAACAATAGCTTTAATTGGA
>CEUA01012736.1_pt1 | contig 21861 bp, 20 predicted proteins | sample 361541 | NCBI WGS metagenome assembly CEUA01 (sample SAMEA2623079, study PRJEB7988) | marine metagenome | isolation source: saline water (ENVO:00002010), including
GATAGGTTCTCATTTGCTAAATGAGCTAATCCCAAAGCAAATTGCATATTACTATTATCCCCTTCGTAAAAAATAGCTTTTTCTAATAACGGCACAGCCAAATGTTGTTGTTCCGCTTGAAGACGCACTAAACCTAAACTGTAGTAAGATCGTGCTATACTCGCACGCGCACCTGGATATTCTGAATCATAAGATATCAGCACCTCCAAATGCTTAACGGATCGTTTGTAATCCTCCAATTTGTGATATGCTACAGCCATATTATAACGTGCACCCAAGTGCTCCGGGTCTAATTCAATAACTTTTTCCAGATACTCCAGGCCTTGCACCTGGTCCTTACCTCGACATAACAAAGTACCCAAACCTGCTCGTGCTTCTATAATTAAAGAATCCAGACTTAGCGCTTTTTCGTAATTGAAACGTGCTTCGTCTAAATAACCTTGGCCATGAAGAACAACACCCAAATTACAATAAGCTTCGGCAAACGTAGAATCAAGGTCCAGAGCCATTTTCAAACTCTGCTTCGCTTCATGTCTTAGGTCATCCTCTATAAGCGCATTCGCTAAAAGAAGATGTAATTGCGGATTGTAAGGATCACTAATTATACGTGAATTTAAATAGCGAATTTTCTCTTTCGACCAGACGTTATAACCCCCCTTTGCTTCGCTATATGTAGTAAAGAAAATGGCTGGAACTGCTAACAAAAAAACCATTTTAATCAAGGATAAAATCTCTGTATACGGTTATTGAAAGAGTCAGCGATGTAAATATAGCCATCTCTATCGCAGGCAATACCACCTGCAACAACAGATCGAAGGACGACGCTACCGGTCTCTATATCATCTATCACCGCAAAGTCACCTTTAAAACTAAATTCTCCCGGACCACTACCTGGATTTCCCCATCGCGTCAAATATTTCCCGTCCCTAAAGACCTCAACCCTATCCTGGGCGGCATTTACAATAAAAGCTCGGTTATCTGTTTCATCGACGGCAAAGTCCGTTGGACGGCGCAAGACTCCTCGGCCACGATCTATTTTTGATTTCTCGTCGTGACCAATCAACAAAGATGCCCGCCGACGATCAACCGTATCATAGATCACAAGCCTAGGTGCGTTCCAATCACTATCCAGCAGTGAAACAGGTTCTATAAGGGCAGCAAATCGCCCTTTCCATATCCGAAGACTCGATACCAATAAAGCCGGAATAAGGTACTGAGTTTGAAGATTCCCATTTCGATCAAAATGTTGAAGCTGACTTAATGTTTCCACAAAGACATTTTCACCATCAATTAGAATATGACGAGCAAACAGCCCTTCCAACGGTTTAGTCCATAGCAAATTCCCGTCATGCCGATATTTACTCCAATATGCCTGAGGTCGACGACTATCTTTCAACAAATTATAGGCGACATAAACGCTACCATCCCCATCAATCGCAAGAGATGGACCATCTAAAACACTTGTCTCCATACAAGCCAACGGGTCTTGCGAAAAAACCAACGAAGAAAGCGTTGTACCGCCCTCGTCAAAACGTTCTATGTGCCCAGTACCTGCACCTAAGACATGTGTTATCCTATTTGGCCCAATCGCAAGGCGCGTTGGTATAAACTCATTACTCGTCTCCCAACTATCGACGTATCTATGAATAATTCCAGACACAACATTGGAAGCAACAGAATGTAAATTGTCTTTGATGTCAAAGACGCTGACTACCCTATAACGATAAACAGTATCGGCATCTAAGTTATGAACAGCGTATGTGGTGTCTGTATTAGCAACAATCTCGGCAATTGTTTTAAAATAATCATCCTCTTTATGTTGAATTTTGTATCCAACAAATCCAGAATTGGAAGATCGAGACCACTCCAATTTAACCTTAGCAGATTTGCTTTCAAAATGAGATTTGAGTACTGGAGGAGGATCTCGTAAAGATCCTCCTTTATTGAAAGCAAAAGGTCCGTAGCAAGAACACAAAGCTAGCACATTGACTATTATTATTCGCAAGTTAATCACGCCAAAAACGATAGGTTGAGTCTACAACTCTGTCAAGGAAGACAAAAGCCATAGATTTTAATCTATTTTTCCCCTAAGTTATAGGGTCAATTGTCAACAGTATGCTCTTTGGTGAAATTAGACAAAAAGAGGCTGCGATGAAATTTGTATTTTGTATCGCAATGTATATCTTCTCCGCCTGTAGTTCAATAGAGCGAAGTAACCCATATGATGCTAATGGCATCAACTATGAATCAACAGCCCTCCGAATCAATCTGCCTATAGCCAAAGCAGTGTCTGTGGTTGTTCATAAAATAACCGCTATATTGGAAAGCCCAGAGACACAACCAATAACTAAAGAGTTGACTTTAAATCCTCTTGGGCCGGCAACTGGCACAATAACTACACTGAAGCCGGGCAACAATTATACTCTTACCTTGCAAGGCTTCGACACAGGAGGAACTCTGTTATTCGAAGGAAACAGTGTAGGAATAAGCATTGTCGAGGGAGACACGACCTTGGTAGAGGTAAATTTAGCATTGTCGCAAACCATAGAAGGTATAGACTGATCAAATATTTGAAATAAACCAGCCGTTTCCCCTGTAGACACTTATCCTGAATTTATATTTGATCAGCCCAGCATTTTGGCCTTTTCACTGAACGGGTTGTTACAGTAATATCAATTTTAGCAAATTTCTACCCATATCCAGCCAAGTGCATTTTTCTTTGGGGAATTTATACAAACAGGTGCACCTATTTTGATTATTAAAAGATCTAGGAAAACTGAGCTCAGTAACAAACGATAATTCCAATCTTGCGAAAGGATTTTCACGATGGTCGATGAATCGCGTCTAATCACCGGAATATCCGGGGTTAGAGGTATTATCGGAAAAACTCTTACCGAAGAGATTATAAGGAATTTATCGGGAGCATTTGCCGCTTTTCTTCCTCGGAATCCTAGGGTTATTTTAGCAAGAGACACACGTCCATCTGGTTCAATCTTCTCAAAGGTTGCTGAAAGAATTTTAGTTGAGACAGGATGCGAAGTTTACAATCTTGGCTGCTGTCCGACGCCGACGGCTAAATTAATGACATGCAAACTTCGAGGTGATGGTGCAATTATTATAACGGCCAGCCACAATCCAGCCGAGTGGAATGGTATGAAATTTGTTCGATCAGACGGTGTTTTCCTTAACACTTCCGAAAACAATTCGTTAATGAAACTATATAAAAAAAACACTTTTGTTCGAAACGCAGGCGGCCATGTCTTTAACGTAGAAACTTCCGAGGTCAAAAATGAACATATTTCACGTATCTTATCCGAGATAGATGTATCATCCCTGAGAAATACAAAAACCAACGTTACGGTAGATTTTTGTAATGGCACCGGTGGAATAATTGTAAAAGATCTTTTTAATAAGTTGGGTATAAATGCGCATTATATAAATGAGGAGCCTAACGGACATTTTGCACATGACCCTGAACCAATCCCATCGAATTTAGAGGAACTTGGAAAAGAAGTCAGAAAAAACAAAAGTGCTATCGGTTTTGCAATTGATCCTGACGCAGATCGAGTTACGCTCATAGATTCAACTGGATATCCAGTCGGTGAAGACAAAACTCTAGCAATAGCCGTTAGGACTCTCACTGAACAAAAAAAAGGCCCTGTCGTTACCACCCTGTCAACTTCTCAGGCAATAAGTGACATCGCAGTAGCAAATAAATGTGACATTCAACTTACACCAGTAGGCGAAGTCCATGTTGTAGAAAAAATGTTAGAGCTGAACGCTGTCATTGGCGGAGAGGGAAACGGCGGAGTCATACTAACCAAAGTTATTCCAGGTCGCGACGCCGCAACTGGGATAATTCTCGTCTTAGACGCAATAGCCAGAAGCGGACAAACTTTTGAAAATCTTTTATCATTTCTACCAAATTACTCAATAGCGAAAAGAAAAGTCGAATGTAATAATAGCAAAATTGATTCTGTAGTAGAAAAATTTATGCGACAAAACCCTAAAGCACATCTCCATCCAATAAAGGATGGTTTTAAGATATATTTAAAAGACAATCTTAAATGCCCTTGGGTGCATTTAAGGCCTTCAAACACAGAACCTGTTGTCCGAATTATTTCTGAAGCAGAAGGCGTCGATCAGGCCTCTGAGATTTGTCACACTATAGAAAAAATGTTAGCAACGAAAAAAATAGAGGATTGAATTAAAATCAACGAAGTTCAAAACTCGTAATAAAGACCTCGACGGCTTTGCCCTTTTTTAAAATTTGCTTATTTACTAACTCTTGGATCTCCTGTTGCAGTATTTCTATTCGCAACGGATCCTTGAGTTGCTCTTCCGACTTAGTACTCAGCAATCCAAGTAGATTATGTTTTAGTTCTATTCGCTTCCGTGTAATTTCTGCTAATCCATCCTTAGGCGGGCATAATCTAAATGCGACCTGTAATTCTAATTGTCTATTCAATGCTCCGGCAGGGTTGGCTCGAATTGGTTCCAACCCCGAGAATAACTCACAATCACTCTTTTCATAGGATGCATGGGGGGCACAACTATAGACGAATAGACTAGTGAGGAACATACCACGCAAAAATGAGAGTTGGCAAATCAATCTCTCACTGCATTCTTTTTTGATTCATCACGCCAACGACTTCGCTGAACACCTTCGTCTATAGCAGCACTATTTGCCATACCAACCCGCGCATCTACTAAAGCACTAAGCCGATGCAAATTTTCTTGTGCCGTTTCAGCTAATCGGCTCTGTTCACCAACGGCCTGCATGAATTCATCAGCAATTGTCATCGCGGCCAGTACGGCCAATTTACTCGTGGAAATATTCGCAGAATGTTGTTTGTCAATCTCTCTCATCTTCTTATCGACATATTGTGCAATTCTCTCAACTTTTTGAGCATCGGCATCTGCAATGAGATACTCATCTTCAAATATTTTTACGGCCACACCCTGGACTTGATTTTGAGATTTTGACATTTATTCCATCCGTTTTTTCGCAAGAAGATTATTGGTTACGTTTTGTCCCCTAATAAATCACCATAAGAGCCTTTAACTAAATCATCGTTCGAAATTTCCAACGCACGCATCAACGTCTCTATACGGCTCTGGCTTTCTCCGATACCGTGTTCTTCTGTTAAAGCTTCTAATTCCACAAAATGTCCTAAGTCTTTAACGTTATCCAAATGAATACGTACATTTTCCCATAACCAAACTTGCCTAGTCTTTTTTACCTCGACAGAGATTCCAAAAATATTTTTTAGGACAATTCGCATAGATAACGGATCACTCGTGCTCGCGACCTCATAATCACTCCGTTTGGGACCGGCTACATCACTTCTTTCGTAATAGACCACCTGCCCCTCATCGGGACTAATCTCTCGTAACTTGAGTCTACCAGAAAGAGCCCTAAAATACGTATCCTTTTGCCGAAATGTGCCCGCAAGTCCAGCGCCTATGGAGTTTAAATTCTCCTCGGCTCTTTGAACATTCACACATCTTGCCTTTACTTCAATATTAGTCATGATCTAAACATCTCTGTATAATATCGCGCATTTACCTAAAAGTTAAACGTAAAATGCTGGCTCGCAAGCTATTCGTTAAAAACTTAATTAACTTGGTAGGAAATTTCTTTTTTTTTCAAATTCACATTTCATCTCAATAGCCGAAAAAATGCTATTTGCCTCATGAAAGGAAAAAAATGAATTCATTACTCCAACCCTGGCCGTGGTATATTACCGGTCCCATGATTGGACTCACAGTTCCTGCGATGTATGTGCTGATAAACAGGCCTTTTGGTATTTCGCGGAGCCTTAGTACACTCAGCGAATTGAGCATAGGAAAATTAATGCCAAAAATCAATCAAACAGAATTCGAGCCTTGGCCTTTATATTTCGTAACAGGAATCTTGATTGGAGGTTTTATAGGTGGCAATCTTTTATCTCTTGAATACAATCCACTTTTACCTCTCCACTACACGGAACCATCGGGTCTCGCGATACTGTTTGGGGGAGGCATCCTTGTGGGATTTGGTTCGCGCTATGCCAACGGATGTACATCTGGGCATTCGATTACAGGACTTTCTAACCTTCAGTTTGTCAGCCTTGTTGCCACCTTCAGCTTTTTCGCAGGGGGATTGCTGTTAACCCATTTAAGAACACTGATATGACTAGAGGAATCTACATGAATTATTTTATGACTATGATTATCGGAGTATATTTTGGTATTGTGCTTGTAAAATCAGAAGTTGCCTCTTGGTTTCGCGTCCAAAGTATGTTTAAATTAGACGAACCTCATATGTTCCTCATAATAGGGTCCGCAGTAATAATCGGCCTGATTTCAGTACAAGTAATTCGCCGTTTTAACATCTGTGCACTGAACAGTAAAACTATCGCACCACCTAATAAAGAGTCGAACAAAGGAACAATCATCGGCGGCACTTTGTTTGGTATCGGATGGGCCACAACCGGGTCATGTCCTGGCCCTATCTATGCGCAGATAGGAAATGGTGAATTAGCCGCATTCTCATCTTTGATTGGAGCAATTTGTGGCGCAAGTCTATATGAAATTCTTCGCTCGAGGCTACCACATTGAGTAACTGTAAAAAAATGATGGCAATAACCGTCGACAACAAAAAGAGATTACATTGGAGCCTAGTGCCTATTCCTTCATGCGCCGATCATGAAGTACTTGTCGAAGTACATTCAACGGCTGTAAACCGTGCGGATTTATTGCAACGTGAAGGAAAATACCCACCACCACCAAAAGCTTCTTCAATTCTTGGACTAGAAATGGCAGGTATCATATGCCACGTTGGAAGACATGTGAAAAATTGGCACGTCGGTGATCGCGTCTCGAGTTTGTTATCAGGCGGCGGCTACGCGGAAGTCGTCGCTATCCCAGCTTCTCACCTCATCAGTATTCCAGCAACATGGGACTTCAATTATGCCGCTGCTATACCTGAAGTTTTTCTAACTGCCTATGTTAATTTGTTTAGAGAAGCTAACCTTCAATCCTTCGAAACAGTGATCATACATGGAGGAGCTAGCGGCGTCGGTACTGCTGCGATCCAACTAGCTGTTCAGAATGAGTGTCTTGTAATAGCGACAGCAAGCTCCGAAAAAAAGATATCTTTCTGTAAAAAACTTGGCGCTGAATGCAGTATAAACTATAACCAAAACGACTTTGCCCAAGTCGTTACAAAACAATTTGGCGGCGCCGATGTAATATTGGACATCAGTGGTGCAAACTATTTAGAACGCAATATAGACACTCTCAAATCTAAAGGACGCCTCATTTTCATAGCCATTCTTTCAGGTAACAGAGCTGAACTGGACATAGGAAAGGTTTTAAGTAATCGATTACGCCTATTCGGATCTACATTGCGTAGTCGCTCTGACAAAGAAAAAGCTAATATTATTAACAGTTTTAAAGAAAGATTTTGGCCTGAGTTACTTGAAGGAAAAATTAAACCTATTATTGATACAATATACCCCATCCAAAAAATTGAAGAAGCTCACGAGCGTTTACGAACAAATAGCACAATTGGAAAAATAGTAATAGAGATCCGTAAATAGAGGAATTGTCCATATGGGAAAAAGATATCGAGAAATAACAGTTCATGGCAGTTCATTTGAAATGGGTAGACAAATAGGAGAGGAGGCACGGGAGGAAATCCGTGGCTTCACCGCCATAGCACTCGAAAGAGTTAACAAAACAATAAATATTTCAAAATATCGGGCACAATTTATAGCGCGCCAAAGCGCGGTAATGGCAAAAAAGTACGCTCCCGACTTAATCGATGAACTTCGTGGCATAGAGGAAAGCTCTGGCATTGATATAGACGAATTATTTTTTCTTCAGGTACGAAATCAGCTGTCGGCAGAACCGAAAGGTGGATGCACTTCATTTTCTTCTTCTAATGCAAATAATTCAATTCTTGCCCAAAATTGGGATAATGATCCTGCCCTTGATCCTTACACAATTGTGTTGACGCGGCAACCAGATCAGGGGCCCTCATTCATAAACATCACTCAAGCAGGACTGATAGGGTATATTGGTTTCAGTGAAGCTAACATAGGAGTTTGCTTAAATTCTCTACCGGCGCCTTCTCGCGACATAGGAGTACCACACTATTTTACCGTTCGTTCTATATTTGGAGGCTGTAGTTTAGCAGAAGCCATAGATGCGGTTGACCGAGCTCACCGAGCAATACCTGCAAATATCATGCTTGCTACTCCCGAAGGACCAGCAGATATGGAAATAACCATTGACAAAGTCTATATCATCCAAGATCCACAAATAGTCACACACACCAACCATTGTCTACACCCAAACCTACTGCCTATCAACAACGATTTTCCAGAACTGATAGAATCCTCTCCAAGGTTAAAACGAGTACGCAAAATTTTAGGATCGGAATTCACTACAGTCGAAACGGCAAAAATTGCATTAAAAGACCACTCTGGACATCCACATTCTATCTGCCGACATAGCAATGACAATCCCCAAACAGGGTTTTGGGTTACAGTTTTTTCCGTTATCATGGAAGTTTCCAAAGGGAGAATGCACATTAGCCGAGGAAATCCTTGTGAGAATACCTACGAGACCTATTCTCTCGTCTGATCTCTCTATCTACTTACGAGGACGTTTATCCCAACACATCTCCGTAATAAGGCCAAATTCTGCCGGCGTTACCGCTTTTACTATTTTCTTTTTTAGCTTAGAAGAAAGCCCGGAAAGTATATTTGACGGGAAAAATCGATTTTTATCGAATTCAATTGCATTTTGAACTGTATTATCTCGATGAACAAAAAGCTTCTCTAACGTTTCCTTAAAAAAGCTTTCTGAAGGAATTTGAAAACGCGACTGTATTCGTTCCATTCGTACAATAGCGCTTGTCACGTCCGGCTTAGGGAAAAATGATTCCGGTTTAACCTCTTCAATGAGTTCAAATCGCGACCTGCGTCCAATAGCCACACCTGCTCGACAATAACCGGGCTGACCAACCTGGGCAGCTATACGCTGAGCCAAACGTAATTGGACAATAAATACAGCTGAAACAAATCTTCGCTCAAGAATTTTAAATAAGATCGGCAAAGCTATTTTATATGGCAAGTTCGCAACAATTTTGTCAAAATCCGGTAATCTAACTTCTAATACATCACCCCAAATAATTTGCAAGGAATTATGTCGTTTTTGGAGACTCTCCAGTGGCTTGGAAAATTGACGATCATATTCAATAACTTTAAGGCTGCCTGTACGTTTGAGAAGCTGAGCGGTAAGATTACCAATACCAGGTCCAATTTCGACCACAGAGTCAGAGGATTGCACTTCCGCATAAGCCACTTCCCGTTCAAGCAAATCGTTATCGACAACAAAGTTTTGTCCTAAATCTGGATTAGGTCTTATGCCCAACGATTGAATTTTTTTGCGCATCTATTCTGAATAATTCATGAATCAATCTACTCCAACATCAGGATTAATTAATTTCAGTGTGATAAAAAACGTTCGGCTTCTATTGCTGCCATGCATCCAGACCCTGCAGCCGTTACAGCTTGCCTATACACAGTATCCTGCACGTCACCACAAGCAAAAACACCTTCGATATCCGTTGCTGTTGAATCAGGCGCGGTCAAGATATACCCCTGTTCATCCATCTTTACCGCATCTCGAAAAATACTCGAATTTGGTACATGACCAATTGCCATAAATACACCTTCACACTTAAGTTCTCGCTCTAAACCAGTCACAGTATCTTTTAAACGAAGGCCACGAACAGCCTCTCCCCCTTCTGCTTCCAAAATTTCCTCGACAGCTACATTCGTGACAAATTCAACCTTTGGGTTCACTTTCGCACGGTTTAACATTATTCGCGACGCCCTAAACTCATCACGCCTATGCAGTAGTGTAACCTTTGAAGCAAATTTAGTTAGAAAGTTGGCTTCTTCCATTGCAGAATCTCCGCCACCTACCACAGCTATTTCCTTATCACGGAAAAAGAATCCATCACATGTTGCACAGGCCGAGACACCGTGTCCCATTAATCTCGATTCGGATTCTATGCCCAACAAACGCGCAGATGCACCTGTTGCAATTATAACAACATCAGATGAATAATCTGCATCGTCAGTTTTGATCCGCAAAGGCCTCTTCGAAAAATCTATCTCAGACGCTATTTTAAAATGAGTCTCGGCTCCAAAACGCTGCGCCTGAAGACGCATTTTATCCATCAATTCCGGACCCATAACACCTTCTGGAAAGCCTGGAAAGTTTTCTACGTCCGTCGTAATTGTCAACTGTCCCCCAGGCTGAAGACCCTCCAAAACTAAAGGGTTGAGGTCGGCTCGCGCTGCATAAAGTGCTGCTGTTAGGCCTGCTGGACCGGATCCGATAACTGTAACGCTGTAATGATTTTCCTCACCCATAAAAAAAACCTCTTTTGATAGTTAAATTTTCCATTGATTTTACTTTACATGATACGCCATGGCAGGGGATCTCCGCTCAATCCAGCCAACAAATTTTTGACGGAACGCTCTACCATTGACACTCTGGTTTGCCGAGTTGCACTCCCCAAATGCGGCGCAATTATTAAGTTGTCAAGTTTTAAAAGCGCATGATTTCTTGGTAATGGTTCGGGTTCCGTAACATCAATGGCAGCTGCGTGTAACTTACCAGAAATTAAATGATCAAGTAGCGCTTCATGGTCCACTACGCCTCCGCGAGCAGCATTAACTAATACAGCCGATGGTTTCATTAGATTCAATTCTCGACTACTAATGAGGCGAGTGGATTCCTTGGTCAGCGGCATATTCAACGAAACAAAGTCTGCTCGCTTGAGCAAATCATCAAGGGACAGATATTCAACCCCCAATTCACTTTCAGCTCGGTCGTTTTTCCTACGATTATGGTAAACTACCTTCATATCAAAAGCTATCGCACGCTTGGCTACCTGATAGCCAATATTGCCTAATCCAACAATACCCAATACTGACCCATGGACTTCCTGTCCCAACATAAAACTTGGATCATAGGACGTGAAATCGCTACTACGAGCATAACGATCTCCCTGGGTGATATTGCGAGCTCCTGCCAGCAACAAAGCAAAAGTCATATCAGCAGTTGCACCATCTAACACCCCAGGAGTATTGCCTACAACGATTTTTCTTTTGGAAGCGGCTTTAAGATCGATATGATCAACACCTACCCCAAAATTACTGACTACTTTCAATCTCGGCATTTTATCCATCAGAGGTCCATCCACACGTATGTGCGCATACACATATACCCCCTGTACTTTCTCTAATTCTTTCTGCCAATCGTCATTACTAGCCCGCCAACGTATTATCCGACAATACTTCTCCAATTCAGGAAGTAGCGTATGATAGGGCTCTACTTCGGCCATCAAAAGAATTGTGGGTTTCATCAAGAATCCAATCCCCGTTTTAGTTTTTTACGCAACACCGCTTCTTACCAAAATATCGAGCGAGAATAAAACTCGGCCTCTGCCGAGTACTCGTTATGTGTTGAAATTTCCAAATATTGTACACAAGTTACAATATTAACAAAATCGATTTCGTCAAGAAGTCACACACTTAAACACTGAGATCAAGTATTACTAGAACACCGACATATAGGAGGAGTCAAATGCTGATCGCACATCCCTCAGGAAATTATCACTTTTTAAAAGGTATTGACCCCTACTCATGCGGAGTAGTAGCCAATCAAGGATTTGAAATCATTCACGCTAAGTTATCGAAGCCTATGGATTTAGATAGAGGCTTCGAATACATCGTAAACAATTTGGAAGACCTTTCATTAGACAAAAATGCTTTGTGTGCAATGGAATTACGTTCACCGAAACCTTATTCGATGCAAGGATTTATAGATTTCAATTCAAATTACTGTGAAACTCTCCGAGGTTGGGACCTCTACGTGGATGGACTTAATCCTGTAGCTCGCACTAATATTGCTCCCCAATTTAACCCGCCTAATACTCCACAATTGTACGCCTACTCCTATATAGTTCGCAATCCCGATATTCAACGTAAAACACTAGTAGTGGCGGGAGCCGGCGAACTCATCGACGGTATTCTGGAAACAAACCGGATTATTCGTCCCGGAGATACTTCCAATGATGCCATTGCTGAAAAAGCTCGCTACGTTTTGCAAGTAATGACAGACAGGCTCAAAGGCTTGGGGGGAAACTGGGACCTGATAAACTGCATTGATGTATATACAATCCATCCGCTCTTGGATATACTTTCATCCGAAATATTACCAGCCTTAGATAGCAGCCATAACAACGGTGTACATTGGTACTATAGCCGGCCCCCGGTAATCGATATTGATTTCGAGATGGATATGCGAGGCACAATAACCAACTTGGTCGTGTAATCACTGTGAAAGACATGGATGTTCAAAAAAACAATTTGCCTGTTTTTTGAACATCCATATTCAACCTATCTTGACTGCGAAGCAAATGGAGTCCAAATTATTTCTGAGAGCTTATTTACACAATAGGAGAAAATGGCATGTCCACATCCATAAACGAAAATTCTTCTTCAGAAGCTACCAATGGCAAAAGCAATTATAAAGTCATCGGCACGCGACCAATAAGACACGATGGCATGGATAAAGTTACGGGTGCGGCTGTATATGGCGGTGATATTAAATTGCCCGGTATGCTCTTTGGTAAGGTTTTGCGAAGCCCCCATGCCCATGCAAAAATTAAAAAGATCGATGTCGGCGAAGCCTTAGAGCTGGAAGGAGTGTTAGCGGTATCAACAGCTGACGATTTAGTTGAAACCGTAGATAAACTATCAAGCTTAGGCGAAACTTTGGTGAATGTTAGAGAGATTGCCTGTAATTCACTAGCCTCTGATAAGGTACTGTATAAAGGGCATGCTTTGGCTGCTGTAGCAGCTACCTCGGTTCACATCGCAGAAGAAGCCTTGGATTTAATTAAGGTCGAATATGAGATTTTGCCAGCAGTAGTGGACGTATTAGCAGCAATGGAAGAAAATGCTCCTTTGCTAGACGAGAACAGGACTACTCGCGAATTAGGTAAATCTACAGGTCGAGTTAGTAACATTGCCACAATTAATGAGAGTGCTATGGGCGATCTGGAAAAAGGCTTCATAGAAGCCGACCATATAGTCGAACATGAATTTAAAACCGCTACTGTCCATCAGGGATATATTGAACCACACAATACTACTGTTTGGTGGAAGAATGACGGTACAATTACAGTCTGGGTAAGCACTCAAGGTCCGTTTGAAATAAGATCGCAGGTTTCTGAAGTTCTAAATGTTCCAGTTTCTAAGGTTAAGGTGATACCTTGCGAAATTGGCGGAGGATTTGGAGGAAAATTTCCTGCATACATGGAGCCAGCTGCTGCCATACTATCTCACAAAACTGGGCGTCCAGTTAAAATGGTTATGACTCGTACAGAAGTTTTCGAAGCGACGGGGCCCGGGCCTGGCTCGTTTATTAAAGCTAAAATGGGAGTAAAAAAAGATGGGACACTGTGTGCTGCTTATGCTAAGCTCGTCTATGAAGCGGGTGCATTTCCAGGATCTGCTGTTGGAGCTGCGGCAATGTGTATATTTGCTCCCTATAATATCGAAAACGTACATATAGAGGCATACGATGTTGTCCTAAATAAACCAAAATCATCTGCATACCGTGCTCCGGGTGCACCCAATGCTGCATTTGCATCCGAAAGTATCATCGATGAATTAGCCGAATTAATAGGAATGGACCCGCTAAAATTAAGATTAAAAAACTCAGCTCGTGAAGGTACAAGGCGTGCAGATGGAACCCGTTTCAAAAAAATAGGGTGCGAAGAAACTTGCCAGGCAGCTATTAATAGCGAGCACTATGCGAAAAAACTGGAAGGAACACATCGTGGCCGCGGTGTCGCTTCAGGATTTTGGGTCAATGGTGGAGGTGAATCTTCTGCTTCTATTTCCGTCAATAATAATGGAACTGTCAATCTTCAAGAGGGATCCGTAGATATTGGTGGTAGCAGAGCCTCAATGGCCATGATTGTAGCGGAGACACTTGGGCTAAACGCTGAAGACGTCAATCCATCAGTCCCTGATACGTCCTCCATTGGTATGACGGCAGGTACGGGAGGTAGCCGTACTACATATGCGACAGGCCATGCATGTTATAAGGCCGCTGAGGCAATTAAAGCAGAAATGTGCCTACGTGCCTCGCGACAACTTGAAGTACAAGAGTCTGATGTCTGTTATGAAAATGGCAATTTTGTTTGCATCTCTGATACAAACAAAATTCTGACTTTTGAGGAAGTTGCAGCTGAACAAGCTAGTACTGGTGGACCAATTACGGGGACGGGTACTATAAACGCTTCTGGCCCCCAAAACGCATTTGGAACGCATATTGTTGACGTGGAAGTAGACAGCGAAACAGGAAAAGTAAAAATTCTTCGCTATACAGCTGCTCAAGATGTAGGAAAAGCAATTCATCCTTCCTACGTAGAGGGTCAGATACAGGGTGGTACTGTACAAGGAATCGGTTGGGCTCTTAGCGAGGGATACTTTTACAACGAAGACGGTTCAATGGCAAACGCTAGTTTTTTAGATTACCGGATGCCGACTGCGCTTGACCTACCATCCATAGAACCACTCCTTGTTGAGGTACCCAACCCCGCGAGTCCGCATGGCATTCGTGGGGTCGGAGAAGTCACATTAGTACCCCCAATGGCTGCCATAGCAAATGCCATTTACAACGCTATAGGTGTTCGTCTACGAGACTTACCTATGAGCCCCGACAAAGTTATTGCGGCCCTTCACTCCGATGGAATAAGCAACGCGGCAGGTTAGAAACATCGGAAACGCCATTACTTTTATTGTATAGTCCTCCGATAGCGAACGGCACGAAAATGTTTGCCAACAATGTAATGAATCATCCACTAAAACCAGAGCATTTTGTTGACGCTCTATTTCCCGTAGTGGAAAAGTGTGCTCAAGCTTCGCTCATTTTTTATGGGGACATAGCAAATATAGGGAAAAATGCAGATATGACCTTAACTGGTCATGTAGCACAAGAGGCTTCAACTGCCTTTACAGCTCTCGATAGCGGTATTCAGGACATTTTAATCAGCTCTTTGACAAACCTCCTTCCTGACGTCGGTATAATTGCCGAGGAAAACACTGCCTTAAAAAAACATCATAGCAATTCAAAATCGCCTTACACAGTAATTATCGATCCAATTGATGGCACATGGCACTTCAAAAAAGGCGATGCTCCCTACCATATCTGTATCGGTTTAGCATATAAAGGGTTAATGCTTGCCTCTATTATTGCCAGACCTAATGAAAATAAAATTTTTACTGCGGTGCGTGACCAAGGCGCCTTTGTTCACTCATCCACCCACCGAACAAAACGCCTTTCGATTTGCAAAAAAAATCTAACCAAAGAAATCTTTATTTCATCGAAAGCCAGAGAATATCAACAAATTGCACGCAAAAAATACAATCTACTCCCACGTGAAAAGCCTATTGGCGCGGCACTTGTACTTACCCGGATTGCCGAAGGTAGACTCTGTGGATATTTAACGAAACAAGTTGCAATTTACGATGCTGGACCACCTTCGTTAATTGCAGAAGAAGCGGGAGCGAGATGCTTTACGGGACGCAAAGGTCAGCCTCGCTATACAAGAAGAAGAAAATTTTCACACTTTATGGCAGCTGCAAATGAGGATATAGCTAGAAGCCTGCTAACCATTGTTAGCAACGCACAAAAAACAAAGGAATTTTAGTTATGAAGTCACAGTTAGCCGGCGTCTTACCAGTTGTACACATGCCGTATCTAAATAACCTAAATATTGATTACAGCACACTTGAGAACGAAGTAGATTACGCTTTTTCTACTGGTGCCAACGGTATTTGTCTAGCTCTAGTTTCAGATCTCTTCCGTTTAACGGCTGAGGAGCGTATGCAGTTACCCAAGCAACTGTGTTCAATGGCAAATGAACGTGGCCCAGTGATAATCAATGTCGCGGCAGAAAGTTCAAAACAAGCTTGCGAATATGCGCGTGCCGCAGAAACAGGTGGCAGTAGTGCACTAATGGTTATTCCTCCCATCTCGCGTTCATTGTCAGAAGATCAATTACGAGCTTATTTCGATGCAATCCTTGAATCGGTCAAAATCCCAGTTTTCATACAAGACGCCAGCTCTTATATAGGCAATCCTATGAGTATTGAGTTCCAAGCAAAGCTGTATCTCGATTATGGAGATAGAATCCTGTTCAAGCCAGAAGCGTCGCCCCTAGGACCCTGTTTGTCAGCCCTGCGCGAGGCAACAAAGGGACAAGCAGCACTCTTCGAAGGAAGTGGAGGACTACTGCTCATCGACTCGTTTCGTCGAGGCATAACAGGTACCATCCCTGGCGTGGAACTACTAGATGGAACGGTTGCATTGTGGAAAGCCCTCTCCGATCGAGATGAAGAGCTCGCATACAGACTTTACTTTCCAATCTGTGCCTTAGCCACCTTACAATTACAAGGTGGTTTAGATGGTTTTATCGTTTGCGAACGTTATATTATGCACAAACGTGGGCTGTTTCCCAATATGGTACATCGCGAACCACTTAGTTTTGAATTAGACGCCCAAATGATATCCGAAATTGACCGATTATTGTCGAAATTATCGGAGGCGTTGGAGTCCTGAGAAATGGCAATTTACCTTTCAAATCGTATGTCTTCGGTTCAACCTGCGGTAATCCCCCAAGTGGCAGAGCTTATTCGCCAAAATCCGGATACTATTTCACTAGGGCAAGGAGTAGTTTTTTATCCTCCACCACCTACGTCACTGGCATCAATAAATAAGTTTGGAAGTACCTCAAAAGAACATCACTACCAATCAGCAAATGGCCTGCCTGAATTTATCGATGCTATCAGTCTAAAATTAGAAACCGAAAACAACATTAAAATTGATGAAGGCAGTACCGTAATGGTTACGGCCGGAAGCAACATGGCCTTTTATTATAGTCTATTGGCAATTGCCGATCCTGGAGATGAAATCATAATTAATACGCCTTATTATTTTAATCATGAAATGGCAATATCCATGGCTAACTGTAAAGCCGTCTTAGTGCCTACTGACAAACAATACCAGCTTGACATCGGTGCTTTGGAAGATGCAATTACGTGCCAAACGAGAGCCATAGTAACCATTTCACCTAACAATCCTACGGGGGCTGTATATCCAACCCAGACCCTGAAGCAAGTTAACGAACTTTGTCATCAAGAGAAGATCTATCATATTTCCGATGAAGCTTACGAACATTTTACTTTCGATAATGCTAAACATGTTTCACCTGGGTCTTTTGCTCAGAGTAATCAACACACGATATCTCTATTTTCATTTTCAAAAAGTTATGGATTAGCCTCATGGCGTGTTGGTTACCTAGTTGCGCCATCACACATGAAATCGGCATTAGAAAAAGCTCAAGATACCGTTTTGATATGTCCTTCAGTTATTTCTCAACACGCTGCACTAGGTGCCCTCCATGCTGGTCCCTCCTATTGTCATTCTCACCAAAAAGCATTGAGTGAGTCACGTTCAATATGCCTCCAACACTTGAATGATCTAGGGAAAAGAGTATCGACACCAAAGACATCAGGGGCTTTTTATATCCTCAGTAAAATTGACACCGATTTGACCGCTATCCAACTAGTAGAAAAACTAATAAATAAACATAATGTTGCTGCCATTCCTGGTGAAGCCTTTGGGCTCCACGATGGTTGCTATATCCGCATCGCTTTTGGTGCTTTATCCAAAGATATTCTTAAAATAGGAATAGACCGTCTTATTAGAGGATTAGAAATCATTATTTCATAATCAGCAACATCTCTCTCTTGACATTGGAGCTATATTGGCTTTATGTTACGCCATATAAAGAGTGGCCTGAATCTACTAAAAAATACCCAAGAGGAAGTTTACCACGCTTCTGAGCTGTGGCGCTTCGACAAACATGATATACGGTATTGGAGTGGGTTGGTCGCTCTTCTTTTTTCCGAAACCAAATGAACGATATAAGTTTTAAAATTGCATGTATTCTGGCTCTCATAGTGCCAGGGTTAGCCAGCACACAAGTAGTGCGGGTCAACCCTGCTGTACTACAATGGAAGACCGCAGGGTTAAATGTCAAAAGCAAGCAAACTCTATCTATAGAGAACACTAGCGATCAATCTATAAAAATCCAACTGATTACCGAGCCACCGTTTTCAACCTCTCTAAAAACGCTTCTTGTTCCGGAAAATTCTAATCAAGAGATTGACATTTTTTTCCACTCCATTGAGACTGGTCTCGTAAAAGGAATTTTAGATCTGAGAGTCTTAGGTTTCTTCGACAAACAGAACACCCAAGTAGAACTTCACGCCCAGACTTTTATACCTCGTCTCGTTATCGAACCGAAAGACTCATTGGACTTTGGAAAAATCGAGTTAGGCAAACAGTTTCGGAATCGAGTCAACCTTTTTAATCCCGGGCAAATACCAGTTACCATAACAAAAATAAATTGGCTACAATATTCCAACCAATTCACGCTCTCCAATTCTGAACCTATAGTTTTACTTCCCGATGAAACATCTCACATAGAAATTAATGCTACTCCTAGAGAAACGGGGACAATTAAAGCTGAATTACACATACTCACTGGATATGGACGTCAAGACACTCTTCAAATAAGCGCACATGTCTCAGCGGCAAAAGCAATCGTCTCACCATTGCCTGAAGTAGGCGTGAAATTTGGAAATGTCGAGTTGGGACAAGAAATCGAAAGAGACATCACAATAATCAACAATGGGGATGCAGAACTGGTTTTAGATTCTATCCGTGTTCAAGGAGACAATTTTTCGATCAAAGAATATGATGGTCTTCCGTTTACCGTCCATCCAAATACACGAGAAGTGGTTTCTGTAATTTTTGCTCCGAAGACAAGAGACATTTTTTCAAGTACTCTCTTCGTTTATACGAATGATCCAACGAATAAAGAAATCAGAATGCCGATATACGGCCAAGGAAATATTTCGCCAGCAAAGATTGAAATCCTTAATGGCGACAATATCGATTTTGGCAGAGTTCCAATAGGGAAAACAACACGTGATCATCTTTTGCTCTGGAATCGTGGGGGAAGTCCCTTCGCCGTCGATATCGAACTACGTGATAACTTCGGAGCTGAATTTGACCATGGTCATGATGGGACATTCAGCTCAGTTATCAAACCAGGACAAACCGATAAAATATCACTTGATTTTTCTCCTAAAGAAGTTGGGGAACGAAAAGCAAGCCTAACTGTAACAACCGAATCTAGAACCAACCACTTACTGCTTCGTGGTATTGGCCAGTTCCTCAAATTAAGTCCTTCAACAGTAGACTTCGGACGCATTGCCGTTGGGGAAACTAGTAGTCAGGTAGTTGAACTAGCTAACATTGGCAATTCCGATTTGACAATCAACCAATTACGCTCAACAAGTAAAGATTTCAATATATACACTCAGATCGATCCCAATAACCGGCTAAAGCTTCCGGCAAACAGCCTCCGGACAATCCCAATTCACATTTCGTTTACACCTTCATCAAGAGGCACAATATCTAGCTCTTTGCGAATTGACGGATATTGGAGCGAAGGAACCGAAACTTTAGATATTCTTCTAAATGGTACCGGCGTCGCCGCAGAAATAGAACTTAATCCAACAGGTACAATCGACTTTGGATACGTTATTTTGGGAAAGAAGGAGGAACGCAACATCGTAGCCACAAATTCTGGTGATACGATTCTCCAAGTCCAAGCACATCCAGAAACACCCGAGGTCCATGTTCAGCCTTCACATTTCTCTCTCGGGCCCGGAGAATCTACTCGTCTCAAAGTTAGATTCACCCCAGCATCTCTTGGAGAACGTTTTGGTAGAATATTGCTCGTCAGTAATGATGTTCAAGACAAAGCTCGTCCTATCCAATTAAAAGCCAATGGTGCATTGGAAAACATAGATTTAGCCAGCATCGTCCGCCTGAATAGCTCTCGAAAAGACAAGGACAAAGAAATTTTTCCAAAATGGAATAACACGCCCATAATTGAAAAAGATCAAACCAAAATTGACGTAATATTTGGTATCCCTGATTCACTTCGACAGGCTTTAATAGGACGAAATTTCTCTATAGAATGGACCAAATTAGATGAGAATTATGATCCTCAAGGCGGCAGCCAAACTACAACAGTAAAAATTTACGAGTCCAGTGAAATTCAGGTCGTGGCAGAAGATCTAAACTTGCGACTAACAGAAGACGAAAATCGCCGGATACGTCTCAAGATAACTACGAGCAGCTATCCAGGTGCTCCTCCTCAAAGCATCAGTCAAATACTTGAGGCGGGGGGATGGAAGTGGGAATTTGAAGCTAAACCCCTTGTGTCTTTTCTTACGATCAGGCCAGGTCGCAATTATCAATTGTCAGAAGGGGACTCACTACGCACAGTAAGAGGGAAAACTGAGAGATTAATTGGTCTACCCGGTATCGCATTCGCTGGTTGGCATAACGTCGACAACCCATCTATTTCAGGAATTCATTTTACCGCAATTGGAAACGTACTAGAAGCAATATCTACTGGCAATAGGCTCGCAGTCTCCTTGGGTTTAGCTGTTTCATTTTATAAAGACCAATTGCTTTTTGGCTTCGGTTGGGACATTTACGATTCTCGAGAAAAATCCAAACGAAAAGGATCTCAAGATTACATTATGACATTCAAATACTCTGGTCTTTTTAGGTAACGGTTAAATTTCATTTTATATAGTTCTCATGGGACCTTTTTCGATACAAGCAATTTTTTCGTAAATCATCGCGGCTGAGCACAAATCATGAATTGCCATACCTGTAAGATAAATCACTGCCTTATTTGTTGTTGAGGATAGTCGAGCATGCTCATTCAATGTTAACAGGTCCCCTGAAGCATTTTGAGAAAACACAAGCGAATCCTCACATCCATGATCCCGAGCCCAAATAAATTCTCCTGACTTTTTTGCCTGCGTGATCTCATCTACCACAATAGGATATCGCTCCAATAACTTCTGTGGCACCTGCCGAGTACGGCTATCTCCCCCGATTACAACTACATAAGAAATACGATCAAAAATAGAGGAGTCAATAATAGGCGATGGTGTAGGCACAGCCATTAACACAGCATCGATACCGTTCAAACATTCCTTTATAGTGGGAACCATTTTTAAATCAGCTTTAATTTTATCATTAATTTCACAAAAGAAAGCTTCCCTATTTTGTCTTTTTCGGCTCGTACAAGAAATATATTCTAGTTGAAAAAGAATATCACATGCTATAGCCAATTTGCGTGCCACACGCCCAGTGCCAATTATAGCAATTCGTTGCAACGGACGTGTAGTTACGTATTTCAAAGCAAGTGCTCCAGCAGCGCCAGTACGCATATCTGTCAAGTTTCCTGCATCCAGCTTAACCGATAGGTTATTTCTCATATCATAAAAATCAATAAAAGCAGTACGGCTGGATAAACTCCCTGTTGTAATATCTGATCGTTCCTCAATTATCTTGCAGGCTTTATAAAAGCCTGGCCACATAGAAGACATTTCTAGCCGAAAATGATCCATATCCGCCCGCTTTTCAACTTGCTCCTGACGCGGTAAGCTTTTTAGAATTCCCCGATTAAAAAGATGATATGCTCGATCACATCCCCAAATAAAATCATCCATTGAAAAACTACCGACCATTGACTCTGTTATAAACAACATTTACCTCCCATTAAGACACGAAATAGAGAGCATAGACCTGCTAATAAATTATAACTTTTTGAAT
>CEUA01195775.1_pt1 | contig 21729 bp, 22 predicted proteins | sample 361541 | NCBI WGS metagenome assembly CEUA01 (sample SAMEA2623079, study PRJEB7988) | marine metagenome | isolation source: saline water (ENVO:00002010), including
GGATTATGAGTCCGTTGCTCTAACCAATTGAGCTATGGGCCCTTAAATGTTAAATATACTATGTTAATTTAAGTTGTGTTCATTATATTATCTCTTAAAAAGAAAAAATTAAAATGATTATAGCAGAAGTAGGTATGGCACATGATGGCGATATTAATATTGCCCATTCTTTTATTGATGCACTAGCTAATACTGGTGTAGATGTAGTAAAGTTCCAAACTCATATTGCAGAAGCAGAAAGCTCAAAATATGAAGAATTTCGTGTTAAGTTTTCACATAAGGATAAAACTAGGTTTGATTATTGGCAGAGAACTGAATTTTCTTTTAATGAATGGAAAGAATTAAAAAACCATGTTGAAGAATTGAATATGGAATTTATGTCGACTGCAACCTGTGTTGCTTCGTTTGAATTATTAGAAGAATTAGGAGTTAAAAGATATAAAGTAGGATCAGGAGATACTTTTAATTTGTTGCTTCTAGAGAGAATTGCTGACACAGGAAAACCAATCATTATATCTAATGGTATGACCGATATTAAAGAATTAGACAAAACTATAAAATTTATGAAAGCAAAGAAAAATGATATCACATTATTACAGTGTTATACATCTTATCCTACTATGCCAGAACATTGGAACCTTAATGAAATTCCTATATTAATGGATCGATATAAAATTCCTGTAGGGTTTAGTGATCATTCTGGTGATATTTTTTCTTCTTTAGCTGCAACAGCTTTAGGTGCACAAGTAATCGAATTTCATGTATGTTTTGATAAAGGGATGTTTGGGCCAGATTCAACATCTTCGCTAACTATTGATCAGGTTAAAAATGCAGTTGTTGGTATTAGAGATATAAGAGAATCGCTTAATTCAAAAAAAGTAGATAAAAATAAAAAGAAGATGAAAAAAATTAAAAATATTTTTGGAAAATCTATTGCTCTTAAATGTGATAAGGACGCTGGCACTATTATATCATTAAATGATCTTGAATCAAAAAAACCATCTAAAAAGGGTATCCCAACTCATGAATTTATGAAAATTTTAGGTAAGAAAATAAAACATAAAATGGAAAAAGGAGCTTTTCTTAATTATAAGGATATTCAGTAATGATTATTTGGTTAACAGGACAGCCAGGAAGCGGTAAAACTACATTAGCAAATGCTATAATTGAAACTCTTTCCAAAGAACAAACTGATATTAAAATTATTAATTTAGATGGTGATGATTTAAGAAAAATCAATAATAACAAAGATTATTCTAAAAAAGGTAGAATCAAAAATATTTCAACAGCAATTTCTATTATTCGTTTTTTATCGAACAAAGGTTATCTTTGTGTTGTTTCTATTGTTGCGCCATACCGATTTCTTAGAGATGAACTAAAAGAGGAATTTCCTTTTCTAGAAATATATCTTCATACAAAAGAAAAAAGAGGAAGAGAAAATTTTTTTGCAATAGATTATGAAATACCTATTGATAAGAATACTTTATCAATTGATACGGGTAAATTAACAATTAAAGAGAGTTTAGATGAAATACTCAATGTTTATAGGAAGATGGCAACCCTGGCATAAAGGACATCGCTGGTTAATTAATCAGCGTTTGAATGAAAATAAAAATGTTCTTATTTGTATAAGGGAAGTAGATAAAAACGATAAAAATCCATATGATCCAAATGAAGTTAAAAAAAATATTGAAAATCAACTGAAAGATTTGATTGATTTGGGCAAAGTTAGAGTTATAATAATTCCTGATATTGAATCAGTTAATTATGGTAGAGGCGTTGGTTACGATATTATTGAACATGTACCTCCAGAGGATGTAGGAAAAATTTCAGCAACAGATATTAGAAAAAAATTGTTTTCAAAAAATTAAAGATTTAACATTGAATAGAAAATAGACTTATATGGATAATGACTTAAAAAAAATATTGTTGATACTTGCCGAGAAGAAGCGATTTATAGTTATTATATCTTCTATTCTTTCACTAATTGGTTTGACTTATCTATTATTTTTCTATCAACCTGATTTTACTTCAACTTCAAAGATTTATTTATCTGATAAACAATCAAATCAATTGTCTGTTAATAGTGCATCCTTAATGGGTTTTAGAATGCCATTTGCTGGAGGATCTGCCACGTCTCAATTATCAGTTATGGGACAAATTGCTAGCTCTTCATCTTTTCTAGAATCTTTATTAAATGAAGAAATAAAAATTGATTCTTCTAATGTGTCTACATTACATAAATGGTTAAATCCTGATTTGGATAAAAATATTAATGATCATGAATACAAAGTGAATAGTATTATGACATTAAATACAATGATTAATGTATCAGAGAACTATGAATCATCAATCATTCAAATCCAAGTGACAACTAAAAGTAGTCATGCATCTCAAAGCATTAATGAATTATTAGTAAGCAGGGCGAACGAATTATTAATAAAAAAAGAAAATGAAGAAGCGGAAAATAAATTATTATTTATTGATCAAAGAATTAAAGATGTTCAAAAAGAATTAGAAGCTTCTGAAAATAATCTTAAAGATTTTAGATATAAAAATATAAATATTAATTCTTCGCCAGATTTACAGATGCAATTAGATAAATTAATGCGTGATGTTGCATTTAAAACTACTATTATGTCAACACTATTAGGTGAAAGAGAAGTATCAAAAATACAAGCTATTGAGAATGTTAATTCCTTTTCAACACTTCAAGAAGCTGATCTTCCTTTTCATGCATCTTCTTTGAGAAGATTATTCCAACTTATTCTTTATGTATTTCTAAGTGTATTAGCTTCTATTGGTTACATTTTAGCAAATATTTTTTATAATAATCTTCTAAATTATCTTAAATCTTTGAACCAAGATCAAAATTACTAATAGTTATTTACTGATATTGGGTAAGTAGAAGAGGCTTGATACAAAAAACCAATATGAAAATGCTATAACATCCTCAAAAGGTTCAGAATAAAACATTGACAAAATAAACATTATAGAAAAAGCAGGAATTATCCTATATACACTTATGAAAAAATTATCTTGAATTCGGAAGGAAGCATTGTAAGCATAATAACTAATTTTCAATAGTATAAAGCAAAAAATCAAAAAACCAACAACTCCAATATTAGCAATTAATCTTGTAGCCGAATATTTTATTATATAATCCTGTTCTGTTGCTAGTACAAAATTTTCTCTTGTATCATATCGAAAAATATTTGATCCTAAGCCACTTCCAAAAATTATTCTTTCTGGTTTTTCTTGAATAAAATTATAAGTCGCTACTAAAGCTAAAAATCGTTCACTAATACTTATTGCAAGCGCATTATCGTAATTTTCTGTTGAAATACTATCTTTTCCTTGACTAAAGCGTAAATTTGAAAAATTTATTCTTATGTTAGTGCCATCATTATTAAAATTAAATAAACCTACTTGGTTATATAAATAAACAAAAATTATTAATCCACTCAATACTAAGCTGATTATTTTAAAATTAAATTTTAAAAGATAATCAAAATAACGAATCAAGAAAATTATTGGGACAAAATAAAAAAATGCATTTGCTTGACCAAGAATTGGAATTACTGTTGCAGATAGAAAGATAAAAAAATATGCAATATATTTCTTTATTTTATTTTGATTCATTAAATCTATTAAATATATGATAAAAATTATTGTGAGTAATGCACCATTACCTGTATTTAATAATGTTCCTGCAATCGCATCAGGATGAGGGAGGGATCTTCCTCCTAGAGCACTTAAATATTGAATTATGGCTATCATCGGTTGTATGGCCATTAGTAATAACCAATAATTAAACGTTTTTTTGTAGAACTCTTTTGTAAAATTAGAATTAATAAAGATTAAAAACAGAACCGCATACTTAAAGAATGCTCTTACACCTAATGCGGTAGAATAAAAATCTATAAAGTAAATAAAAGATCCTATTAAACCGTAGATCATAATAAATAATAGATTTTTTCCAAAAGGAGTAAGATTTATTTTTTTTAAAAAAATTATCTTTGGTAACAAAAAATTAATAAAGAGAATTAATATAAATAACTCAATTGACCAAGTAAAAAAATGTGGTAAAAGATTTAATTCATCAGCAATCCAAGATATAAAGAATACTAATGACATCAGTATTAAAAAAATTCGTTCCATAAGACAAATTAAATCTAAAGGATTTGATTTTAAATATCTATTTGTTATAATTAAACTATTGCTAAGCACAGTTGCTATTGGAGTCAATATAATTTATTTGCTTGTATAAAATGAAAAAAATAAAAGACAATTCATATATCCAAAAGAAAGTTCTTGAACTAAATAATGAACAACCGTGGAATCATAATATAGTTTTACCAAATAATATAGAAACACGTCCAGGCAATCAGATATCTCACGGAAAAAATCTTGTTAAATGGAAAAGAATTGAACCTATTATTGATTTATTAGATATTGCTAATAAAAATGTGGTTGATTTAGGTTGTAATGAAGGGTTTTTTTCAAAAGAGCTAGCTGATAAAGGAGCCAATGTTCTTGGCATCGATATAGATGAATTGAGAATAAAAAAAGCAAAATTTATTCAATCTATTCTTGGGTTTACAAACCCAGTTTTTAAAGTTATAGATATTTATTCAAGCGAGTTCCAGAATTTAGATAAATTTGATTTATGTTTATGTATGGGTTTTATACACAGAATACCTGATCCATATACAGCTATTGAAGCAATAGGATCGAAAACTGATACTATACTTTTTGAATGGAAAGCTTTAAAACAAGGTCCACACGATGACGCATATGCCTATTTTTCTCAAAAAAATATCAATAAAGATGATTATTATGGAACTGAATATTGGTTAGTTAGTTATGCTGCACTTGAATCAATATTAAAAAGAATGAATTTTAAATATTTTTATCGATTAGATGATCCAAGACAAAGAAGAGCAATATTGGTTGCTAGTAAAGTTGATAATAAAATTTTTTCACAACCAAACATTATTTTTCATAGAGGTAGATTAATAACTTTTTTGAGTCATACAAAGAGATATATTCAATCCATCATTAAAATTATTATTGGAAAAATCAATTCTTAGGATTTATTAATTTGTAACTAGTATGGTTAGATCCAATTTATATAAAAAAATTTATTGGTGGATTGGAAATTTTTATAGATTTTTAACAATACCTTTTTTTCAGAGAAAAATATTTATTAATGACATTTCTACAATTTTTGGTAGTTCATTTGATAAAGAAAATGGATGGAATCATATCATAGAAACTTTAAAAGAATATGATTTAAATCCTGATATTTCTTATAAAGAAACAACCATGTATTTTTATCTCAAGTATTTTACTCCTAAAAGTATATTAGATCTTATTGATAATACTGGAAGCTCTTTATCAATTTTTGTATATCCTTGGGGAACATTCAAAAAAGGAGAATTATTTTCAAACAAAGATGCAAATTTTTCAAGGTTTTGTGGCCCTTCAAGTGATGCTTTTATTGAGGAGGAATTTAATAGAGTAATCCTGTTATATCATAAATTGAAAAAAGATGGTTATCGCCCCTGGATTAATTACAATAGGCACATTGGAGGCACTTTCTTAATTGATAAAAATAATAAAAAACGTTTTGTTGTGCTTCAAGGAAATCATAGGGTAGCTATTTTTTCGCATCTAGGTTACTATAAAAAAATCTCAGTAAGAAATGTAAAAGGTTTCCATCAAAGAATTTTTGAAGAAAATTTTTTAAATTGGATGCTAGTTAAAAACAATGAATGCAATCAACAAGATGCAATAAATGTGTTTAAGTTATTTTTTCGAGAAAATGGTCATCATATATTAGATCACATTAAAAAGAATAAACAAAAAATTAACTGATAACAAAAATCTAAGTTTCGATACCTAAAATTTGTTTTTCAACTTTATTAAACTCACTTGGCTCAAATTTAGAAAAAGGAATTGTGCTTGATATGTTGGCAGGTAAATTGAATGCACAAGGTGATAGAAACTGAAATACCATCATTAGTCTTTCTTTTGAATTTTCATTTAATCTACTTCCAAAATGAAAACAGCGACTTGTATCAGCAAATGCAACTGTGCCCTCTTTGCCCTCCTGAGCAACCCAATTAGTCTTTTGGACATATTTCTCTATTTCAATATCAGAAAGCATTTGTGAATCAGGGTGCCAACTATAATTAATTTTATTTCTAATATCTTGTGATTTATGGGCATCAATAAGATTTAATGCTCCATCATTATTTGTAATATCACTACAATGAACAAAGACTTTTACTTGCCTGATATCAGCCTGATCACAATGAAATAATTGACTGCTTGTATGCTCAGTAGCTTTTCCTGGTGAATACCAAGTTCCAACATATGAAAGGAGGGGGATAAACCCAAAATATTTAGTAATGGGAGCAATTAACTTACTTTGGAGAGCAAATTTAATTATTGGAGAATCTTCATCTATTTTAAAATCTTCCAAGACTCTTGTAAATAAGTGACTCTTACTTTTCCAATCTATTGAATCTTTATCAAGCTTTGAAAATGCACTTTTTGAAATAGAAATTACATCTTTAGTGTAGTCTAAACCTTCTAATCCATCAATTACATGGTATCCTTTGTCATTATCAATATCAAAAGAAGCTTTGCTTAAATCAATATCATTTACAGAATCCCTTCTATTTTTAAGAGAGTTACTCTTTACAATTTTTCTAAATTTATATCCAAGAGAACGAGTTAGAAAGCTCCTGTTTTTACAGTAATTTCCAACTTTGTCATATAATCGATTTATCATTATTTAAATCTCAGTGAACAAAAATATAATCTAAAAAGTCTTAGTAAGTAAACAAAAAAATATTCAAAAAACTGTCACTTTAATAAAATAGGAGTTTCGCTACCTTCATACAAAAATTCAACCGGAAGAATGCTCTTAAATTTTCCATGTTTTTTTAATACTATTTCTCTTCCTTGATATTTTATTGTCGATTTGCCTAAAAAATTTAACCTCGTAAAATTTAAAGATTTTCTTATGATTTTCTCAAAGTCTTTTTTGCATATTTTCTCGGCATTTTGAAAAATTTTTTGAGAATTTGAACTTTTTTTTCCTTTTCTTAAAACAATCTCAAATGGAGATTCACTAAATTCAATTGGCCATAAATCTAATTCTTCAAATAAACTTTTTAATGAATAAAGGGTTAAAAAAGATCTAATTACTCCGAAATGAGAAAATTGTACATAATTTCCATCATTATAAAATTGACCAACACTGAAAAATAATATTCCTCCATCAGATAATTTCTTTGATGCTTCTCTAATTACAAAGAAAGGGTCTTGAACAAACTGTAAAACATTAAAAAAATATATTGCATCAAATATTTCATTATTATTTCTAAAATAATTTTCTGCTGAATTAACTTCAATATTTTCCATTATATCAGATGCAATTTTTGTTCTGTGCTCTGATGGATCAAATCCAAATACTTTAAATCCATTTTTGCTAAAAGGTAGTAGACGCTGACCAATGCCACAACCAGCATCTAACACAGATGATTTTGAATTATTAGATAAATATTTACTAAGCTTGTTATAAACATAATTGTCTTCTTTAAGTATTTGCTGATCACTAATATCGCTATTTTTACCTTTGAGCCATCTCTTTGCAAAATGTTCTGCGTACCATTCTTCGGGAAGATTATTTATTCTTTTAACATAACCACAATTAGGACATAATCCAGTAACTAAGCCTAATTTTGAGTTAAAATTTGTAACTCTTGCTATTTCCTTCATTTTTGAATGGCAGCCATCACATATATCATTATATTTGTAATCACCTGATTTGCTGTTCTCTAACCAAAGGTGATCATTTTTTTTAATTGACCAATTTTTTACTTCGACTCTCATATAATTTTTTTATCTCTATTCTTTAGTTTAAACTATTTAATTTGAGTGCTCTATTTCTAAGTTATTTTAAAGTAATTTTTGACTAATTCTTTGTGATTTTTATCAATAATTAAGAACCAACATCCAACAATCCAAAAAGAAAATATAATACCAAAACTCAATACATCATAATGAATCGAATGAATGTCATTAAAGCCGATGATGGTCAACATAACTTTTGAACAAAACACTGCAAATAGCATTAGCATTAAAGGAATTAGCATTGAATCGAGTGTAATTTTGAAAAAATTAACTGAAAAATATCTTGCACCTTGAATAGTTAAAAATCCGGCGCCCCTTACAATAAAAGCAACTGAAATACCTATCGCCATTCCAGTAGTACCTAAACTAGTGTAAGCCATAAGCATATATCCAAAGAGTATACCTATTATTGCACCAATTATTTCTCCAAAGGCAGCGTTCCAATGTTTTCCAACAGCAATAAGAATTTGTCTTAGAATAAAGCCTGGAATAGCAAGTGCAACTCCAGAAAAAATGATTACCACATTTTTTGTAATTTCGTTCAATGCATTCGAATCAACCTTAGGTCCGCCTAACCATAAACCAAATAAAAGATCTCCAAGAAAATAAAACCCAATTACAATTAAAGTAACCATTGAAAATACATACCTACCTATAACTACATATAAACCATAAAAAGATTTTTGTTTATTTTCAGCATCCATTTGACTGGCCACTGGAGACATTAAGGTAGCCCCGATACTAATAAACGGCAATATTGCAAACACAATTAAAATTGGAAAAGCTAGAGTTGCAACTTGATCAACACCGATTTTCCAGCCTGCGAGCATTGAGCTAGTCTGTCTCACAATTACAGCTGATATAGTTATCACAAAAGCAGCTCCGCTTATTGAAATCATTCTTTTAACTACTTTTGTTGTGATTAAATCTTTTGAGAGGATTAAATCTCTATTTGATTTTAATCCATCGAAAAATATCATTAGACTCCCAAATAATGAAGGCAAGAAAGTGATTAAAGCTAATTGGATAAAATTAGGGTCATAGAAATAAAAGTAAAATATAATCAAAACAAGTCTTATTAATAAACCGACTGACTCCCATAAAGCAATTCTGTCAAATAGGTGTTTTGATGAAAGCATACCTATTCCTGTTCTTAATGATAAATTGATGCCTGTCAAAGAGGTAACTAAAATAATTAGCCAATATACTTGATTTCCTAGTTCTGATGGAAATAAGAACATTTTGTCAAATAAAGTAGCAATTAGTGGGGATAATATAATAACAGTTATACCTATTATGAGGAGAAAAATTATTGAAGTAGATAAATACATTGATGCGGATCTAAGATTATTTTTTGCTCTATATCTTGATAAGAACCTTGTAAGGCTAGTATTAAATCCTAATTCTAGGAGAAAAATATGCTGCGAAAGTTGAGTTGCTAAAAGCCAAATTCCCATCAATTCGAGGCCAAAATGTCTTGTAATAATAGGGACTGTAATCAACATAACTAAAATCTCTAAAGATCTTTTCCCCCATGATGAAAATACATTTTTCAGTGTTTGTTTTAAAGAAAGTGTTTGTTTTGATGAATTAATGTTCATAAAACCTTAAATGTTTTTTAGATGACTGATGTTTATTTTGTATTTTAGCAATGAATATTTCAGATTAATTAAAAGAAGTATTTTTTGATTAAGTCTTTTACTTTTATCTGACCTTAAATTTTCATTTATTTTTTCATTATGTTAATGCTTAATTATAACATTTTCATTAAAATAAAAATTAGGAACAAGTAACATTGATTAAATCAATATATAAAGAACAAAGAGAGCATATACTACAAATCTTGGATCATTATCAATGTTCTAAATTTGAATTCTCACTTACAGAAAAATCTAATCCAACACCTTTTGCAACTATATTTTCAATTTTTATTAAAGATTTGCTTAACTATAAATTTGAAGAAGAAGAAAGAATATTTTTAATAAATTACCTACAATCTTTGCAAGACTCAGAAACTGGTTTATTCTTTTCTGATAAAAAAAATAATTATACCAGTCCATTTTATGTTAAGGAGTGTCTTCAGTTCACAACCTTTTCTCTATCAGCTTTATCAATTTTAGATTCTGATTCTAAATATCAGATAAAACATAATATTAAATCCTGTGATGATGTTTATTCTTATCTTGATAAAGTTGGGGTTAAAGATGGTAGAATTGGTAGTGGAAATTTTGCTATGTTTTTGGGAATATTTTTATCTTTAGACAAGATTAATTCAGGATCAAACCTTATTGATAATTGGTTTGAATATCATAACAAAAACTATAATACTAAAAATGGTTTTTGGACTTCCGGTATAAAAGCTAAATCTCAATGGTCATATCAAAATGGATTACATCAACTAATTATATATGAATATTGGAATCAAGATACACCAAATCATCGAAAAAGTATTGATATAATCCTTAAAAACGTTGATAAACATGGCACATTTGCACTTTTACCAGGTGGCGGTGCATGTTGTGACTATGATGCTGTCCACATATTAAATTTATTAGGAATTAAAAAAAACTATAAATCAGATCAAATAAAATCAATACTTAAAGATACATACAATCAAATCTTATCTGTTCAAGACGATATAAGTTTTTGTGAAAATAATCTTGCTCATAAATTGTCTTTACCGAAAGACATAAATGTATTTTTAAATAAAAATTTATTATCTAGTGCATTTAGAATAAGAGAGTTTATAGGTATGAAAAAAAATAAATTTTATCATTATCCACATTGGTCAAATTTCCCTATTAAAACTTACTCTAGCGATCTGTGGAGCATTTGGTTTAGATTAATAACATTAGCTGAGATTGAAAATATCATTATAAGAAATCAAGAATGGAAGTTTCATGAATTTCCAGGGCTCGGTATACTTAGAAATAAACAATGAAAAAAAATATATTATTTATCAGTTACATGTATCTTGATTCTCATCTATGTAAAATCTCGAGATTCTCTATACTTGAAGAATTATCTAAATTAGATAATAAATGCTATCTTCATGCTGCAGCTATGAGCAATAAAAGTATTGTAGATAAAAAAAATATAGAATTATCTTATGTTTTATTACCTGGAATTCAGTTATTAAATTTTGTTGCATATCAAATAAAATCCTTTTTTTTAATTCCAAAAATCATTATCAATAAAAATATCGATTTTGTAATCTGTGACATTAATTCAACGCCTTCTATTGTTTTATTGCTTCTATTAAAACGAATAAAGATTATTAATATTAATTTTATATTAGATTTCAGATCTAATATTTTGCATAAAAGAAAAAATAAAATTCAAAATTTTTTACAATTTATTTATTTATTTTTTATTTTAAAAATATCTCAATTTCTATATGATGGTTTTACTTTTATAACTCCTAGCTTTAAAAATCATATTGAAAATTATTATAGCCTCAAATTTTCTAAATTTATTTTTTGGTCATCTGCGGTTTCAGATGAGTTTTTAAATTACCCAGATCAAGAAAACAAAAAATCAGAATTTATTGTCTTTCATCATGGATCTTTAGAAGAAGGAAGAGGTGTTATAAAATTAATTAATGCTATGCCAATCATTGATAATCATACAAATATAGATATCAAACTTGTAATCGCTGGTTCTGGTAGTCTAGACTCTAGAATAAAAGAATTATCTATCCAAAATAAATATAGACTAAATTTTTTAGGAGTGATTACTCATAATGATATTATTGAACAAATTGACAATGCTAATGTTTGTGTTGTACCTTTTGATAATTCAATTGGTAATTCTACATCGAGTCCTCTCAAAGTAATGGAATATGTATCACGTAATCAAATAATTATTGCTAATGAATTACCAAATTTTTTAAATGATTTTAAAAATTATAGCGGATTATATTTTATAAAAAAAAATGATTCAGAATCTATTGCTAATGCTGTTATAAAATGTATTGATAATTATACTAATTATTTGCCAAGGATTGAAAATGAAGGAAGAAAATTTATAAGAAATCATTTTACATGGGGAATACAAGCTAAGAAAATTAATAATTTTTTAGACAAATTTGAAAGATGAATAAAAAAACTGTTGCCTACTTTACTACTTCTTCAACAAATGTTGGAGTATTCAACCAATTAGTCCAATTAGCAATTAATATTGATAAAAATGCTTTTAATCCCATCTTTATATTATCTAACGATATTGTTGAAAATCATTTAATACTTAAATTAAGAGAAAAAAATATTAAGATCTTTTCTCTAAAATCCAATCGTTATTATCATATCCTTCAGTTGTTTAAACTAATCAAAATTTTGAGAGAAAATAACGTACATATATTACATACTAGGCTAAGGAGATCTGACTTTTATGGTAATCTTTCAAAATTATTTTATAAATCTTTTGTTATTAATAATATTGTAGATGATCATACTGATCATTTTTCTACTTTTCATAAATATTTTTCAAAATCTTTAGGAATAATCTATAATATGGTATCAAGATTTTCGGATATTATAATTGCTAATAGTAAAGAAAATTTTGACTACTATAAAAAATTAAACTATAAGACTTTTTTTCTCAACAATGGAGTTGACACTAATTTCTATAAAAGAAATGATAAAAATAGAAATAAATTATTGTTTAAACATTCAATAGGTAAAAATGCATTCAATGTTGGGTTTGTTGGTGAATTTAAAGAGATTAAAGGCATTGATCTTTTAATTTCAATTATTAAAGAATTTAAAAATAATGAAAATATCAATTTTATAATATGTGCAGGAGGTAATTATTTGAAAGATGAATTTATTAATGAATTTAAGGATTGTAATAATATATACAATTTAGGATTTGTTGAAAATCTACATGAATATTATTCTTTATTTGATATTCAGATCTTCACTTCTTTAAGCGAAGGGATGCAAAATGTGATGTTAGAATCATTTTCATGTGGAGTGCCAGCTATCTGCCCTGATGTTCCTGGATATTCAAGTCTGGTTGATTCTAAAAAAGGTTTTTTAGTTAAAAGAGTTAAAGAATCTTATGTTAAAAAATTACATCATCTATTAGATAATCCTAATATTTTAAAAAAAATATCCCATTCTTGTCGTAGTATTATGGACGAGGAACATGATTTTATAAAACTTGCTAAAGACTTGGATAAAATTTATAATTCATTAAAATGAACACGCTAGATACAGCAATCATTATTGTCAATCATGATAATAAGAGATCAATACCTTTATTGATAGAATCGATATATAAATTTAATAATTTAGAAAATTCAAAAATTTATTTTATTCAAAATCAAAAATCAGAATATATTAAAAAATATTTAAGAAAATTTGATCAAGATATTGTACTGATTGAGAATGAAGTTGGTAAAGGATGTGCGGCAAATATAAACTATGGTATCAAAATAGCTAATGAACAATTTGATGTAAATTCATTTTTAATTTTAAATCCTGATTTAGTAATGAAAAGCGAAATGCTTAATTCGTTTAGAAATTTAGCAGATAGTGATGATAAAATAGGTATGATTGGTCCTAAACTTCTAAATGATGATGGAACATTACAATTTTCATGTAGAAAATTTTCTACAATAAAACATATAATTATAAGAATGTTTAGATTGAATTGGTTACCTTGGGCGAGCGAAATTGAAAATAACACTTTAATGACCAATTTTGATCATAATTCAAGGAGAGAAGTTGATTGGATTGTTGGTGCAGTGATGTTTTTTAAGAAAAGCTTAATAGATAAGCTCGGATATTTTGATGAGAAAAATTTCAGGCCTATATATGGAGAAGATCAAGATATATGTTTAAGAATATGGCGAAATAATTTAAAGGTAATTTATGAACCCAAAATTATTTGTTCTCATTCTTACCCTAGAAGAGGTTCAAGTCTATTTTTAAGTAGTTATAGTTTTTTTCAATTGAGAAGTACAATCAATCTATTTCGAAAATGGAATTTTAATCTAACAAGAAAGTAAAATAAATAAATTTACTTTATTTGTTTAATGGTTTTTGTGCAACAACTAATATACCAGCTACTGCCCAAAAAGGATTAAAAAATTTCAATATAGCTTTTGTGATTTGTCCTAAAAAGTTTAATCTATATTTCACTCTTCTATCTCTTAACCATGGCCAATCAGTGTACATCCCAAAACTATATTCGTTAGAATCTAATTTATAATCATTTGGCACACTTGTTATAATATCAAATCCGCCATCTAATATAAATTGTTTTAATTCATGTCTCTCAAATCGATATTCTACAAAGTGTAATTTTTTACCTAATATTTTATAAAAAATATTTACCATATCTCTAAGAGGATGGTTAAATAATTTTCTTATTAAATGGTTACATGGTGTAGAAACAAGAAAATAACCTCCTGGTTTTATTACTCGATATGCTTCTTTGATTGCGTTGTGAGGTCCTTCTTTCCAATGCTCAATGACTCCTAAAGATAAATAAGCATCAAAGGTATTGTCTGAAAATGACATATTTAATATGTCATCTTTTTTAATATTCAGATTTTTTTCTTTAGCTACATCTAATATAACTTTATTAATATCTGTACCAATACAATCATAACCTTGATTATTTAAATATTGTACCCAAGCACCATTTCCACAACCGCCTTCTAATATTTTTGCACCTGGAGGTAGGTATTTAGAGAATAATGGAGTTATTGAACGATTAGGAATAATTTCATTCAATAATAAATCAAATTCGGCTCCATCCCACATATAAGCATCTTGTGTTTCAAGGTCTCTGGGAGAATATTTTGTATAGCGCATTAATTCTTGCTAATCCTCATTAACAATTGATCTTCCCTTGAGTTCTTCCCAGTCTTTCTCAGGCCTCACTTTTAAGTTAGTTTTCCAAGCGCCTTCTAGTGTATTTAAATCTATATCTATATTTTTTGCAAATGATATTAATGCTTGAATATCTTTTGGAAAACAACTTCCTCCGAATCCTAATTTACCATCATGCCCTGGAACATTTATATGGGAATGACCTATACGTCCATCTAATATAAATCCTTCTACAGCATCTGTCCAATTTGCACCGACAGAATCTGCTATAATTTTCATTTCATTAAGAAAAGATACTTTTGTTGCAAAAAAACAATTGTTCATATATTTAATCAGTTCAGCTGTTTCATAATTAGTTTTAATAATTGGTAAATGACTACCAAATCTATCATGGTAAAGGTTAGCAACTTTTTGAACATTTTTAGGTTCACCACCAAGTATAATTCTAGATTGATTAATGAAATCAAAAAATGCTGACCTTTCTGTTAAAAATTCAGGGTTGAAAACAATTCTTATGTTCTTATATTTATTTTGAAATTTTTGTGATGTTCCCGGAACTACAGTTGAACGTAATAACACAATGTTGTTAGTATTTCGATTTATTTCATTGATTTCATTCAAACTTTCTTCTAGGATAGATAAAGAGATAGATCCATCTTTGTTTGATGGAGTAGGAAGTGACAAAAAAATGAAATCAGATTGATTAATGGTTTCATCTAAACTATTAAAAGATCTGGATGGATCTTTATCATAAATTTTTAAGTCAGAAGCGAATCCTGTATTAGAAGAAAAACCATTAGCTACAGCTGATCCAACAAAACCTCGTCCAATAATTCCTATCTTTACTTTATTCATAAGATGATAATATATATAAAAATTATTTAATGCTAATATATATTTAATAATATGATTAGAGCAGTTTTTGAAAATTAATTATAGAAAATAATATATTAATTAAAATTTCTTAGTTATACTTATGCACTATTTGTTCCTCGATGAAGAATAACAACAACAAAGAAGTATATTACTTTTTTAAAAGAATATTTGATATAATCTTTTCATTTTGTGTGCTTATCATTTTATTTCCCCTCTTTATTCTGTTTGCTTTTATAATTAAAATTCAATCAAAAGGACCAGTGATATATAATTGGAAAGTTGTTGGAAAGAATGGAATTAAATTTAATTCTTTCAAATTTAGAACGATGAGAGAAGATGCAGATAGTTTGAAAGAAGATCTACTTAATAGCAATGAAATGAAAGGTCCATTTTTTAAGATGACAAACGACCCTAGGGTTACTTATTTTGGTAGATTTCTTAGAAAATATAGTCTTGATGAATTACCCCAATTTTTTTCTGTCTTTTTGGGTGATATGAGCGTTGTAGGTCCTAGACCACCACTTCAAACAGAATTTGAAAAATTTAATGAATTTGAGAAAAGAAAAATGCAAGTTAAGCCCGGTATCACTTGTTTATGGCAAGTTGAAGGACGAAATTCAATTTCGGAAGCTTCAGAATGGATAAATAAAGATTTAGAATATATTGAAAAGCAAAATTTTATGTTAGATTTGAAAATAATATTTAAAACCATTTTAACTGTATTAAGAGGTAGCGGCAAGTGAGAGCCCTTGTAATTGGCGGTGCAGGTTTTATTGGTTCTCATACTTCTGATGCACTCATTCAAAAAGGAATAGATGTTGTTATTTTAGATAATTTGTCTAAACCTGTTCATTTAAAAGGAAAGCCATTATATATCAACCCAAAAGCCAAGTTTATTTTAGGAGATATAAATGATAGAAAAGTACTTGAAAATGCAATGGTTGATGTTGACTATATTTTTAATTTTGCTGCATTTCAGGATTATCTTCCATATTTCTCAAAATTTTTCATTACTAATTGTGTAGGCAATGCACTTATATATGAAATTGCTGTTGAAAAAAAATTGAAAATTAAAAAAATTATTGTTGCTTCAAGTCAATTTGTTAATGGGGAAGGTGCTTACGTTGATAAATCAGGGAAGAAATATTTTCCTTCAATGAGAAGCGAAAATGAATTAAAACGAGGTATTTGGAATCACCTAGATGATAATGGTGAAATACTTAATTGGTCTTGGACTAAAGAAAATCATCACTCACCACCTAATCAGTATGCAATTTCAAAGTATTCACAAGAAATTATGTCAATTAATTTTGGCAAAAGATATGGAATTCCAACAACCGCAATGAGATACTCGATAGTTCAAGGTGAAAGACAATCATTTTACAATATGTATAGTGGCGCCTTAAGAATTTTTTCTATGTATTATTATTTTAACAAAGTACCAATAATCTACGAAGATGGTGAAATGAGAAGAGATTTTGTTAATATCCATGATGTTGTAAAGGCAAATTTATTAGTGCTAAATAATTCTAAATCAGATTTTGAAACTTTTAATATAGGAGGTGGAAAGGATATAGCAATTAAAGATTTTTGCAAAGAAGTAGCAAAAGCATATGCTAAAGAAAATCTTGAATTAAATATTCCTGGACTTTATAGATTTGGCGATACAAGAAATGCTTGCTCTGATATTAGTAAAATCAAAGCATTAGGCTGGAATCCTCAAAATGATATAAACTATAGCATTAATTCGTATAAAGATTATATGTTAAATTCAGATATTGATGGTTCAATATTAGAAGAATCGATTAAAGTTATGAAAAAATTAAATGTAATAAGGAAGGCAATGTGATAATATCTAAAACACCACTAAGAATTTCATTTGCCGGGGGAGGATCAGATCTGCCTTCATATTACAAACAAAATTCTGGACAAGTAATTTCCTCATCCATTAATAAATATGTTTATGTCATTGTTAAAAAAAGATTTGATAATAGGATTTATGTAAATTATTCTATAAAGGAAATTGTAGATAATGTTGATGATATTAAACATTCATTAGTTAGAGAAGCACTAAAAGAAGTCGGAATTAATGGAGGCATTGAAATTACAACACTATCAGATATTCCCTCTGAAGGATCTGGTTTAGGATCTTCAAGTGCTATTACTGTTGGTTTATTAAATGCTTTCTATAATTATAAAAACATACTGATTTCAAAAGAAGATTTAGCTAATAAGGCTTGTAATATTGAAATAAATAAATGTAAGCATCCAATTGGGAAGCAAGATCAATATGGATGTTCAGTAGGTGGGTTTAATAAAATCATTTTCAATTCTGATGAATCTGTTTTTATTAAAAAATTAAAATTTGACTCCAATACACTCGAAAAAAATTTATATTTATGTTATACTGGTATAACAAGAGATGCTAATAAGATTTTAGCTCAACAGTCAAAAAACAGTTCTTACAAATCTGCAGAAAATAAAGAATTAATTTTAGGTGTTGATAAATTAGAAAATCAATTAATTAAAAATGATATAAGTATGACGGGGCCCTTTTTAGACAGTATGTGGAAAATCAAGAAAAAAATGGCTTCAGGTATTTCCAATAGCAAAATTGAAAGTTTATACAAAAATGGTATAGATTCAGGTTCAACAGGAGGTAAAATTCTTGGCGCTGGCGGTGGCGGGTTCATTTTGTTTTATGTTCCTCGATTAAATCAAGAAAATTTTGAGAATAAAATGGGAAAATATAACTTTTTGGATTTCAAATTTGAAAGCCATGGAACCAAAGTTATTTTTGTGGAGAGCTAATGAAAAAAATAATACTTAATTTTTTACATCAATATAAAAAATCATTAGATGATGATATAGATATTAACTTGCTATTGTCTAGTGCCAGTTTAATTGAAAAAACTTTAAATAAAGAAGGTAAGTTGATATTTGTAGGTAATGGAGGAAGCGCTGCAATGTCTAGTCATGTAGCTGTAGATTTTACTAAAAATGCCAAAATCAAATCTATTAACTTTAATGAACCTGACTTAATTACTTGTTTTGCAAATGATTATGGTTATGAAAATTGGGTAACTAAAGCTTTAGAGTTTTATGCCAATGAAAATGACTTAGTCTTTCTTATAAGTTCAAGTGGCAATTCAATGAATATAGTTAACGCAGCAAAATACTGTAATACTAACAACTTAAGCCTTATAACATTAAGTGGATTTAATGATAATAATAAACTTAAAGAATTAGGAGATATAAATTTTTGGGTTGACTCTAAAGAGTACAATATTGTCGAAATGACCCATCATATAATACTTCTTCTATTAGTTGATGTTTTTATTAATCGATAATTTTAATATCGATATTCATCTTTTTTAAATGGACCCTCAACATTCACACCAATATAATCTGCTTGGTCTTGTGTTAAGATTGTCAAGTCTGCATCTAAATGCTCTAGGTGTAATCTCGCAACTTCTTCATCTAGTTCTTTAGGTAGATTGTATAATCCAACTTCAGGTTTTTCTTTAGCTAAAAATAGCTGAGCTAATACTTGATTTGCAAACGATGTTGACATAACAAAACTTGCATGTCCCGTAGCACATCCTAAGTTAACTAGTCTACCTTCTGCTAAAATAAAGATTTGTTTTCCATTAGAAAAAGTATAACGATCAAATTGAGGTTTTATCTCCTCTTTTTTTGCATTTGAACTATTCAAAGCATCCATTTGAATTTCATTATCAAAATGGCCAATGTTACAAACAATAGCTTGATCTTTCATTTTTTTCATATGTTTAAGGGTTATAATATCTTTATTGCCAGTAGTGGTAACAAATATATTTCCTCTATTTAATACATCTTCTAAGCGTCTTACTTCAAAGCCTTCCATAGAGGCCTGCAATGCACAAATTGGATCTATTTCTGTAACAATAACCTTGCAACCATAAGAATCCATCGATTGAGCACATCCTTTACCAACGTCACCGTATCCACATACTACTACAGTTTTTCCTGCAAGCATTACTTCTGTAGCACGCTTAATACCATCAGCAAGTGATTCACGACAACCATATAAGTTGTCAAATTTGGATTTTGTAGCAGAATCATTAACATTAAATGCAGAGAATAAAAGATTGCCTTTTTCTTCCATTTGAACCAGCCTTGCTACTCCAGTTGTTGTTTCTTCTGAAACTCCAATAATATCTGGAACAATATTATGCCAATGATTTGGATTACGTTTATGTATTTTACGAAGAAGTTTTTCAATGACTATTTCTTCTTCAATCTTAGTTGTTATTTTTGGTAATTTTTTATATTTATTGAAATAATTTTCTAATTCATATCCTTTGTGTATCAATAAGGTTGCATCACCGCCATCATCAACAATTAAATTAGGCCCTAAATTTCCATTAAAAGTAAGAGCTTGTAGTGTGCACTCCCAATACTCTTCCAGCGTTTCACCTTTCCAAGCAAAAACTGGAGTCTTAGTTTTTGCAATTGCAGCAGCAGCTTCATCCTGGGTAGAAAATATGTTGCAACTTGCCCAACGAACATCTGCGCCTAAATCTTTTAAAGTTTCAATAAGAATAGCAGTTTCAATCGTCATATGTAATGAACCTGTCAATCTAAAACCTTTTAAAGGTTTAGATTTAGCATGCTTTTTACGAAGAGTCATTAATCCTGGCATTTCTTTTTCTGAAACTCCAATTTTATCTCTTCCTAGTTTTGCTAATTGAATATCTTTTATTTGATATGGTAAAATCTCAACAATATTTTTCATTTTCCCATTACCACTTTTTAGTTTTTTATTTTTTTTAACTTTTTTTTGTTTTACAGCCAATCTCATTTTTTCTCCATTAGATTTATGAGTTCAATTTATCCGATAAATTAATTTTTTCCCAACTAAATTCATCTCTTCCAAAGTGTCCATATGCAGCAGTTTTTTGATAAATTGGATTCTTTAAATCAAGATATTGAATTAACCCTTTAGGTCTAAAGTCAAAATGTTCTCTTGCTCGATTACTAATTTCTTGTTCAGAAATTTTATTTGTTCCAAATGTATCAATACTGATTGATGTTGGTTCTGCTACCCCTATCGCATATGATAATTGAATTTCACAATAATCTGCTAATCCAGCTGCAACAATATTTTTTGCAACATATCTAGAAGCATATGCAGCAGATCTATCTACTTTTGACGGATCTTTTCCAGAGAATGCACCTCCACCATGACGTGCCATACCTCCATAAGTATCTACAATAATTTTTCTTCCTGTCAAACCGCAATCACCGACTGGTCCACCAATAACAAATTTTCCTGTTGGATTAATTAATATTTTTGTTTCATCTGTAATCCATTCGGAAGGTATAATTGGTTTAATAATTTCATTAAATACTCCATCTTTTAATTCTTGATAAGATATATCTTCATCGTGTTGTGTTGATAAAACAATAGCAGATAGACTTTTAATATTTTTACGATCATTATCATAGATAACACTTACTTGGCTTTTTGCATCTGGCCTTAACCAAGTTAGCAAGCCATCTTTTCTTACTTTAGATTGTTGTTTTACTAGTTGATGTGACAAATCAATTGGTGCTGGCATTAGAGAAGATGTCTCGTTACATGCAAATCCAAACATTAATCCTTGGTCTCCAGCTCCTTGATTTAAATCTTCACCTTCACCTTCGTTCACTCCTTGAGCAATGTCTGGTGATTGTTTTGTAATATGATTAATAAATTCACAATTACTGCCATTAAATCCTAGCTTATCATCGTTATAACCAATATCATTAATCACTTTTCTTACAACAGGTTCCAAATCTGGACTTCCTTCTGAAGTAATCTCTCCCGCAATAACTACTAAATTATTTTTAATTAATGTTTCGCATGCAACCCTACTATTTGGATCTTCTTTTAAATATGCGTCCAATACAGCATCAGATATTTGGTCACACACTTTATCAGGGTGACCTTCTGATACTGATTCTGATGTAAATATATAATCTTTCATTTTTACTCCTATTGATGTAAATGTTTTAATATTTTTAACATACAAGAGGTATCATTCATGAGATAATAATG
>CEUA01234034.1_pt1 | contig 21711 bp, 18 predicted proteins | sample 361541 | NCBI WGS metagenome assembly CEUA01 (sample SAMEA2623079, study PRJEB7988) | marine metagenome | isolation source: saline water (ENVO:00002010), including
TTCGGTCGCATCGAAGAGGCCAGGGGTTCAATTCCCCTCACCTCCACACCATTCAGAAAAATTCTGTCGCGGAGTCGCGGCGGCGCAACTCGATTAAGCACAGTGATTTTTGTGTTGCTGATTAGCGGTTGCGCTCAAGCTGCCTCCGAGGGCGTTTTTGCAGGCTTAGAGGTAGACCGACCTCAGATCATGCCAGACCCGGTTCTTATCGACACTCAAGGTCAATCTTTTTCTATGCGCGCAGACACGAAAGGTACGGTACGGCTTGTTTATTTTGGCTTCACTAGCTGTCCAGATATCTGTCCAGTTCATTTGTCTCAACTGAGTGATGTGTTGGCACGGCCAGGAATGCCGCCCAACATTAAAGTTCTGTTTGTCACAGTCGATCCGGACAACGACACTCCCGAAGTTATGAGGTCCTTTCTCGATCAATTCAGCAGCGAATTCATAGGTTTAACAGGAACAAAGGAAAGGCTGCTTGACGTCCAACGGCAATTTTCGGCCTTGATAGCGACATCGGCGGTCGATGAAAATGGGGAGGCCGGAGACATAGGACATGACGGTCGTGTTTTTGCTTTCGCTCCAGATGATTTGGGGCGAACCCAGTACCCGCACCCAACCCGACAAACAACATGGACACGTGACTTACCTATCCTTGCAACCCTCCGATAGCGTCCAAGTTTGAAAGCCGTCTCGGTACAAAGAAAAGGTCTAATCCCTTGAGGTTTTGGTGCTCAACACTTGAAGAGCCGTGGTCCTGGAGTTTTCGCGCCTACCCGGGAATCTGGCTCGCGATGTGCTTGCTGATCACTTCTTACTTCTTATTCCAACGTCGAGCGCCAAAAGGATATAAGGCCCCAAAATCTCAGAACCGTTTGTTCATTGCAGCTGTCGTACTTCTGTGGCTTGCTACAGATTGGCCTCTCGGATTGTTGGGTGCCAGCTACTTGGCATCCGCGCACATGTTGCAATTTCTTCTTTACACAATGGCTGTAGCGCCGCTGCTTTTGCTGGGAGTGCCAGAGTGGATGGCGAGACGTATAGCTGGAAGATTGCGTCTATATCGAATCCTCGGGCGTTGCGCTAAGCCAGTCGTAGCTGGCGTGCTCTTCAACGGCATACTGATTTTGACGCATTCACCCTGGGCGGTAGATAACTTTCGGGCAAGTCAATTGGGTTCTTTCGGAATGGACTTACTTTGGCTAGTTGGAGGACTTTTGGTCTGGGTTCCTTTGGTATCTCCTATACCCGAACACAGAATGACAAGCTACCCGGGACGCATGGCGTACCTTTTTCTGTCCTTAGGCGTCATACCCGCAGTGCCTGGCGGGTTTTTGACCTTCGCTAGCTTTCCCTTATATGCGACCTATGAATTAGCCCCCCGAGTTCATGGGTTGGGAGCAACGACTGATCAACAGCTAGCAGGCTTGGTTATGAAGCTCGGAGGAATTCCGATTGTATGGGGCACCATTGTCGTGCTCATGTACCGCTGGAGTGAAATCAGTCGTGCTGAGGGAGCCGAAGCTCGGCTTCTGAATAAGTCGACCTTACCGTCTGAGGGTCCTGGTCAATCGATTACAGACCCCGACCAATAGACGACTGCCCAGACCAAACCGAATACCACGGCTACTGAGATAATCGATGACCACAGGGTGTAGCGAGGACCCAACGCTCTGCGACTTGGACGGCCGAACATCTCTTTATTCTGTCAGATGAGTCGGCCGGATTAGAATCAACTCCCAATCCTGCTGCCTTCTCTTTCTCTCAGTGCAACGTTGACGGATAATTTCTCTAAATGCTGATCAAGCGTCAGTTGTCCCTGCGGAATTGGATGCTTTTGGAAAAAGTCGTGAATCTCCGAAGCGAGTTCGGGAGTAGATAGAGAACGAATTCCGCCCACCATCCGGGGAATCGAATTTTGTGGGAACTTTGCGTTTAGTTCCTCCCACTGATCTCGAACTAACTCCCAAGCCAATGCGCCGTGGCTCCGGTGGCTCATAGCGGCTCCGAGTAAGTAAGGAGCGTTTTGAGTCCTGACTTCGTTACTAAAGAGATCTAGGGTTTCTTCAAAGAGTTGAGTTCCTTCGACTTCGAGTAGCGCCATTAGATAACGAACCTCTAATTGCGGAGTTTGGGCTTCCCGGTAGAGGTTCACTATTTCGGAGTGAATTTCCGCGTCCCCCGCTGCTGCCACAACGCGAATAGCGGCAGCGGCCAGATTAGGTTCAGTATTTTTCCCGTTGTTGTTGTCAGCGAATATGGATCTAGCAAGATCTTGTATCGATTTGTCGTTGCCAGTTGAACCCGCAGCAGCGAAAAGCAAAGCACGCAGTTCCCTATCCAAGTCCGGCTCTTCGCCTAAGGGCTCTAGGCCTAAAACACCAAGGGCGGTCGTTGATAGATCTCTGATCAAGACCTGTAATCGATTTCGACCTTTCTCGTCCGCAATGGAATACAGATGTTCAAGCGACGAAAGCATGCGTTGCCAGACAGCCAGATCGGTTTCGGCTGCGAGCCCTGTTACTAGCGAAATATGCGTTTCAGCGTCAACATTGCCAGCAAGAACAGATGCCCATGTATCGTCGACCAGACCGTAACGTTCGGATGGAGAAAGCACGTCCAGAGCCTGGCTAGACAGAGCCCCTAGGAGTTCCTTGTCATAGGTGACACGGTAAAAACCGTGACCTCCAGCGTTTACAACTACCCAATCAGGAGCTCCGCCAAGATCAATCGTTGCTTCGCTATCTTCGAGCAGCAACCTAGTTTCGCTTTCGGTTGAGCCAACTCGAGAGCGGACCATGATTGGCACGTGCCAAGAAGCCTGATCTATATCGGTATAGCCGAACCGAGTCTGTTTGACTATGGCCCCTGTCGAAGACTTCTCGACGAAAATGATGGGATGGCCACCTTGGAAAATCCAAGTGTCCATGGCCGCCCGCACGGGCACTCCAGTGGCAACTTCTAGAGAGTCCCAAAGGTCCGTGGTGGTGGTGTTGGCATAACTATGGGTAGTTAAGTAATGCTTGACGCCCTTTCTGAACTCGTCCGGCCCTAAGAATTGTTCGAGCATTCGAACGACGGCGGCACCTTTTTCGTAGGTCAAAACGTCATACATCGCTTCCGCGTCCTGGGGTGAAATAACCTCGAACTCTATTGCCCTTGTAGAGGCCAAGGAGTCGGTGTCGAAAGCTGCCCCTCGCTCAGCGCAAAATCCGTCCCATCGACGCCAGTCGGGCCTGAAAGCATCAGTCGTTGCAACCTGCATAAACGTGGCGAATGCCTCTTTAAGCCATATGCCGTTCCACCAATCCATGGTCACTAGGTTGCCGAACCACATATGTGCGATCTCGTGAGCGATGACATCCACAATGCGCGTCAGCTCAGCTTGGGTTGTTCTATCGGGATCTGAGAGCAGAAGAGTTTCCCTGAAGGTAACGCACCCCAAGTTTTCCATAGCGCCGAAGGCAAAGTCAGGCACAGCTATAAGGTCCAATTTTCCAGCTGGGTAGGGAATGTCGTAGTAGTCGACCAGCCACCTAAGACTGAATTCACCGGCTAATAATCCAAATTCAGTTAGGTCACCCTTACCTGGAACGTGCACGATCCGAAGAGGTACTCCGTCTACGTCTATTGGATCAGTTGCTTCGAGTTCGCCGACGATGAAGGCAACCAAGTAGGTGGACATGATCATGGTGTCAGCGAACTGGTCTTCTCTGCGCCCATTTTCGAGTTGAGTTGAACTAACCAATTCCCCACAGCTCACAGTCATCAGAGAATCATCGACTCGGAGTGTCACACCAAAAGAGGCTTTGAGATCAGGTTCATCGAAACACGGGAAAGCTCTGCGAGCATTCGTGGACTCGAATTGAGTAGTAGCGATTACGTGTTCGTTACCAGCGTCATCATTCCAGGTTGACCTATAGAAACCACGGAGCTTGTCGTTCAAAATGCCCTTGAAAGAACAAAAAAGTCGGGCAGGGCCAGGCTGGAGAACAATCGGCAGAGAAAACTCAGCTCGCTCTAGGTCTTCATCCATAAGGATTGAACTTGCCGAAACGGAGTCACTTTGTTCGACGCGAACTTCTTCAATCTCTAGCTCAACAGCGTTTAGAACGATCGTGTCAGTCTCGGTCACGACCTCAAGATCAATTACGACCTGACCATCGAACGAACCAGCTGCGAGGTCAGGTTCGAGTTCAATAGCGTAGTGTTTTGGCAATATGTGTCGAGGGAGTCGGTAGGGGTTTTGCGATGTCACAAAACGAACCCTAGCGGCCCGTCGCAGACTTCAAGAGGTTGAGTCGCTAGGGTGCTTTGCACTACCCGAAGAGAAGACTTATGGCTGCTTCGAAATCTGAATTGGACCTTGATGTAGTTGGGTTCGGCAATGCTCTGGTGGACGTCTTGTCTCATCAGGAAGATGAATTCATTGACCAAATTGGTTCTACTAAAGGCGCGATGAATCTCATTGATGCTGAGCGCTCAGCTGAGCTCTACGCGCTGATAGGGGATCGCGTAACGGTTTCCGGTGGTTCGGCCGCGAATACTGTGATCGGCGTTAATTCGCTAGGCGGGAGTTCCGCCTATATCGGGAGAGTAGCTGCGGACGATCTTGGCGACATCTTTAGTTATGACATGAGTCAATTAGGGATAGAGCACAGCACCCCTAGGGCACCGATCGATGATCCAACAGGGAGATGCATAATTTTCATTACCCCTGATGGCGAAAGAACACTAAATACATTTCTTGGAGCTTCTAATGGGCTGACCCCGGCCGATGTTGACCTGGAACTAGTTGCAAGAGCGAAGGTGCTTTTCCTTGAGGGGTATCTGTGGGATCCACCTGAAGCAAAGGCTGCAATGCGTTACGCAGCGTCGGCGATCAGCGACGGAGCTCAGGTTGCTCTTACTCTTTCAGATCAGTTCTGCGTTGAGCGTCACCGTTCGTCTTTTTTGGGCCTTATCGATGACCACGTCGACGTGCTCTTCGCCAATCATCATGAAATTATGTCTCTATTTGAAGTTGATGGGCTTGAGCAGGCTTTGGACTTGGTTCAAAATCGCGTTGACCTAGCGGTGATCACTCTGGGCGCCGATGGCTCGGTGCTGGTTACTCCAGATGGGACAACCTCAGTAGAGGCTGACCCAGTAGCCGCTGTCGTAGATAAAACAGGGGCCGGGGATTTATACGCATCGGGTGTCCTGTATGGGTTGGCGCGCGGTTACGACTTAAGGAGGTGTGGTCAGTTGGGGTCGATAGCTGCTGAAGAGGTAATAGGCCACATTGGCCCTAGGCCAGAGATATCTCTTCGGGAGCTAGCAGGAGAACTTGCTTAACTTCAGCCTCTATCTGAACCACGAGATAACCGTTTGTCCCAACGACTCGAGCTCTTCCGAACAAGATGAGCGAAGTGCTTTGAGGTCGCCGACCGGCTTGGACACTGTCTGTTCTAAATAGATTTTTACCTTCGGTTCGGTACCGCTAGGTCTGATAGCGATCCTAACGCCACCCTCCGACCTGAATTCCATCAAGTTCGCTGTGAGGGGAGAGGCTTTCTTGAGCCAATCGACAGCGCTGACTATTGGGCTTCCATTGATTTGCTTGGGTGGAGTATTACGAAGTGCCTCAAGTGCCGCATCGATGGCGCCGGATTCGAATTGTCCGCTTTCTTGGTGAGTTACGAACAAACCGATTTCAAGAGCCAGCTCATCCAATCGCTCAAGCGGCCCTAGGTGTCTTGCTTTGAGGTACTCCACCATTTGCAAAAATTTAATCGCCGCCGAAATGCCGTCTTTATCTAGGACGGCCTTGTTCACTGAGTACCCAAGAGCCTCTTCGTAGCCAAAGATCCAGTTTTTTTCAGGCTGCGATACAGCAGGTTCCATAATCCACTTGAAGCCAGTAAGCGTTCGAACGTGATCAACACCGTGAAGAGCGCAGAGAGCAGCGATAGCTTCAGATGACACGACCGAACTAGCGGTCAGCCGGTCGCGTCCCGCCGTTGTGCTGAGCTGGTAATCGCACAACAACAGACCCAACTCATCTCCCGACAGTTGGTTCCAACTGTCATTGGTCTTGATAGCCACCGCTAATCGGTCTGCATCTGGATCGTTTGCAAGAACCAAATCAACGTTGTTCTCATCAGCTGTTTGAAGAGCTTCATTCAGAACCCCGACTTCCTCTGGGTTTGGAAAGGGCAGACCCGGGAAAGACCCGTCAGGTACGAATTGAGAAATAACTCTTATAGGGCGGGGGATACCGGTAAAAGAGCAGGCGGCCTCCAAGGTCTCGCCACCGACCCCACAGAGAGGTGTATAAACCCACTTGGTCGAAGGCTTCGCAATATCTGAGGGTGCAGCTTGGGTGATAGCTGCTCGAACATAGGCAGAAATTGCGTCCTGAGGGTTTAGCTTTGAGACCTCACCTGCTTCGGCTAGATCAGTCTCTAATGGAAGGGAATCAAAGGTCATAAGCGATTCGATTTCTTGGTCAATTGGCGGCCGTATCTGGGTTCCATCAGGGCCGTAGACCTTGTAGCCACTATCACTCGATGGATTATGGCTAGCAGTCACTACTATCGCTCCGGCTGCGCTGAGCTTTGTTTGATGCCAGACAACAACTGGAGTTGGAACAGGTCCATCGATGAGCCAACATGAAACACCCAATGCGGTTAGCAACCGAGCAGAATCCAGGGCATAAATATCTGAATCAGGGCGAGCGTCATAGCCAATTACGATCCCTTTTTCGGTAAGTCCGCGCGTAGCTAAATAGCTGCCGATGGCTCGCGCGGCTACACGAACCGTTACGCGGTTCATTCGGGATGGACCAACCCCGCGTTCAGCCCTAAGTCCCGCTGTCCCGAATGAAAGTTTGTTACCGAAGTGGGAAACAAGTAATTCGGGATTAGAGGACAATTGATCCAGCGCAGATCGGCTGCGCGGATCTGGATCGACGTCAAGCCAAGCCTTTGGCTCAATTAAAAGTCTTGATGAAGCGTCACTCACGAAGCCACCCTGCCTTACCAGGCACGATAGCGTTGCCCTTTCACCATTTGATAAACAGATGCTTTTTCCCACTCTGGCCTTCGGCCTGTTCTTCGTAGTCGTGTTTCTCCTTAACTGGTTGACGCGCCCGCACCCGTTGATATGGAAAACCGTCATGGTGGGAGCCAGTCTTTTCTTCTATGGCTGGTGGAACTGGCGGTTTGTTTTCCTCCTTTTATGGGCAATTACCTCCAATTGGGTGGCTGGATCTCAGATAGCTAAACAGCTTCATGCTGGGAGTAATCAGCTAGCCAGAAACTGGATGAGCACAGCGATAGTCGGAGATCTTGTGCTCCTAGGTGTGTTCAAGTATTACGACTTCTTCGCTGTGGAGCTGTCGAATCTGTTTGGCGGTAAAACAGCGATCCCGTTGTTGGAACTGACGCTCCCGGTAGGGATTTCATTCTTTACCTTTCAAGCCATGAGTTACGTGATTGACCTGCACCGAAGGGTTATCAAGCCGATGCCGATGCTTGATTTCGCCGTTTATCTTTCTTTTTTCCCGCAGCTTGTGGCTGGCCCCATAGTCCGCGCCGCCGAAATGGCGCCTCAAATCAGAAACCAGCCCGACCCCCGACGAGTGGCGTCAGGGGAAGCCTTCCACCTAATACTTCGAGGCTTGTTTAAAAAAGTCGTTATATCCAGTTGGTTAGCCAGCTCAATAGTTGATGATGTTTTCTCGAACCCCGAGAGTCACAGCAGCCAGGATGTACTCGTTGGGGTATATGGCTACGCCATCCAGATCTATGCGGACTTTTCTGGTTATACCGACATAGCAATCGGCGTTGCTTTGCTTCTGGGCTTTAGGTTTCCAACTAATTTTGATCGACCTTATAGCGCCCTATCGCTCAGAGAATTTTGGAAAAGGTGGCACATAACCTTGTCATCTTGGTTGCGCGATTACCTCTACATCCCGTTAGGGGGCAACCGTGGGAGGCAAGCGGAGACCTATCGTAATTTGCTTCTCTCCATGATCCTGGGAGGCTTATGGCATGGCAGCACCTGGAATTTTGTAATTTGGGGCTTTATTCACGGACTGGCGCTAGCCGTAGAGCGGATGTTGCCGAATCAGCAAACTCACCCTGTTATTCGCTGGTTTATTACTTTTCATATCGTCTGCTTTGCTTGGGTGTTCTTCAGGGCAGATTCTCTTTCTTCGGCGATAGATGTGTTTAGGGCGATAGGGAGCGCACCTAGTTCCTTGGAGCTATCGAGTGGGTTTGCAATCCTTCTTTTGGCTGGGATGTTGATGGCACAATTTTTCCCGCATTCAAAGTCGGAGGACGTGAAGCAGTGGTTAAGTAAACAAAGAGTACTGACGCAGGGCTTAGCCTTTGGATTCGGACTTGTCTTAATCGACTTGTTCGGACCGGAGGGAGTTGCCCCCTTCATCTATTTCCAATTCTGATGGAAGATAGGACCGACACCGAACCTCAGATGCACCCGGATAGCGTTGGCTTTCCGGTAGGGAAAGTATTCCTGAGCGGGGTAGCCGGCCTAATACTGGCTGTAGCTATCAACTCATCGACTTTGTTGGCCGACGCGGAACGGCTGCCGGATAGCAGAAGTCGTTCGCTATCGGTGGCTATATGGACGCCGATTGAGGAAGTGGCTTCGACACTCAAGCTGACGTGGCCGAGGACAGTAGGCGACTCTCTGCTTGGCCGCGATGAGGACGAAGTTCGGATCAGTCTTCAACGCGAACACATTGGAGCCAAACCTGAATCGGGAGAAGAAGAATGGGTAGTGCTCTCAGTGGAAGAAGAGGCGTCCGGTGATCAGTTAGATCAGACCCCGAGCGTAACCTCGGGCCCGGTTTGGAGTCCGGAAAACCCATTCACCATCTGGGTGTTAGGTGACTCCATGGTTCAATTTTTCGGTGAGACCTTTGTGGCGATGGCAGAAAGGTCCGCTTTAGTTGCAGCCACATCTGAACCTAAATTGGCCAGCGGATTAAGTCGTCCCGATTATTTCGACTGGCCGGCCCGAATTTCCGCAGTGATTACTGCGCATGACCCAGACGCTGTGATTCTGATGTTTGGCGGCAATGATGCTCAGAACATTAAGACTGATGATGGTCAATGGCTGGAGCGATTTAGTGCGCAATGGGAAGAGGAGTATCGGAAGCGGATTGCACTCGTCATGGACCTTGCGACCGGCAAGGAGGGAAGGATTGTGCTTTGGGTTGGTCAACCACCAATGCGTGGAGACGGATTTGACTCGCGTATGCGACAGTTGAATGATCTCTACCGCTCGGAGGCTGGTAGGCGTCCGGGTGTGAAATACCTCGATCTTCGGTCATTGTTCACTGATGAGTCTGGAAATTATGCTCGGTATCTTCCCAACTCATCAGGCAAATTGACGGATGTGCGGTTGATAGATGGCGTGCATTTGAGTCACTGGGGCGGCGAATGGCTATCTGCGCTTCTTCTAGATGAGATCAAGAAGTCTCCCGAACTAGACGGGCTTTGGGCAGAATGAAGTTCCGATTCGGTGTCTGTGTCGTTGTCGCGATAGCGATGTGTTGGATTGCAGCGAAACCGAGCGGCGCTGAAAACCAAGAAAGTGAATTGTTGGCGCCGACCAGTGTTCGAAGCTCAGAGTTCGACCCATGGGGCGCTCCTCACCACCGGTGGCCGAGTTTGACCGACTCACACATAGGGCAGGAAGAAGCCTATTACCACTGGAGTCGTCGAAACCGAACATCACTTCTACCCGAAGGAACACAAACAAACCCAATGAGCATCTGGGTCGGTGGGGACTCTTTAGCCGGTGGACCTTCCCTGGGATTTAGAGAGTTAGAAAGAAAAGAAGGTCGCTGGCTCTATACCGAAGACGTAAGAAAGTCGACCGGTGTTGTCAGTGACTGGTACTTCGATTGGGCGCAACACCTCAAACAACAAGTAGCCGACGGCCCTTACGAAGTCATCGTGCTGTCCATAGGAGGTAATGACTGGCAGGGCTTTCGCGGAGGTCCATCTGAGAAGGGAAGCGCCCAGTGGACTGAGGAATACCGTCAGCGGGTCCAAGAAATATTGCGGATCTTGGATCGGCCAGGCCGGCTAGTGATTTGGGTTGGGATGCCGCACTTTCGGATCCCTTTTATGGTCCCACTGCCTGATGCTGTGAACCCAATTACCAAAGAGGTGTTTGGCAAAGGTGAACGTTCTGCATGGGTAGATGCGGCGTCCATCGTTTCCCCCAACGGAGTATGGACGAAAGAGATTCTGGGTGAAAACGGCGAACTACTTGAAGTACGCACAGACGATGGCACTCACTACCAATCAAATGGAGGGAGGCTCATAACCGCTGCTGTCGTCGCAGCTATAGAGCAATATTGGGTAACCGGCTGAGTTACGAAATTAGCCTCTACCGCAGTTTGGCCTTTTACCGTGGTTGGCTTTGCTGCGACGAGCGCGGAGCCTAAGTTTCTTTTTGCGCTTCGACATGAGGACAAGGCTATCGGTGTATTGACAAATTCCCTAAAGATAAGGAACTCAACTACTCAAGTAATAGCTCCGATATCTTTCAACTTTTCGACGTCTTCGCTTGAAAATCCCCAATCAGTCAACACTTCCAGTGTGTGTTGCCCGGGCGCAGGAGGGGGCATTTGAACCTCACCAGGCGTCCGGCTGAACCTAGGAGCGGGTCCTGGCTGCATTACTCCATCTACCTCAACGAAAGAACCGCGAGCCACATTGTGGGGGTGCCCAGGTGCTTCTGATAAGTCGAGAACTGGCGCGTAACACACGTCACTTCCAAGCATGATCTCATCCCATTCATCACGACTTTTGGATTTGATTACTTCTGCGAGCCGAGCCTTTTTCTCATCCCAAGTCTGCTGAACATTCCGGTCCTCTGTGGGAGCGTCAGTGAATCCGGTCAGTTCAAGAAGTTCATCGTGAAATTTTCCTTCGATAGAGCCGATCGAGATGAATTTCTCATCTGAAGTTTCATAAACCCCGTAGTAATAAGAGCCGCCGTCGAGGACGTTATCTTCGCGATTGTCAGACCAATGACCCGAAGCATGCATTCCATAAATAGAACTCATTAAGGAAGCCGCACCTTCAGTCATCGCGGCATCAACAACTTGACCTTCGCCTGAGGTCTTAGCTTCGAGGAGGGCTGCACATATTCCGAAGGCGAGATAAATTCCTCCACCGCCAAAATCACCGATGAGGTTAAGGGGAGGTGAGGGCTTATCCGCTGAACCAATAGCGTGTAGTGCCCCGGTCAAAGCGATGTAGTTGATGTCGTGACCAGCTGCATGAGACATCGGCCCGTCTTGACCCCAACCAGTCATTCGGCCATAGACCAATTTTGGGTTTCTTCGAAGACACTCTTCAGGGCCTAAACCAAGTCTTTCAGTTACGCCCGGACGAAAACCCTCGATGAGGGCATCTGCTTCCTCAACCAGCTTCAGCACGGTTTCGACGCCGTCAGGATTTTTTAGATCAACTGAGACGGACCGACGACTTCTATTAAGAACGCTGAACTTTCTGCCCCTATCTATCCCAAGATCGACCTGAGCCGTTCGATCAACCCGCACGACATCGGCTCCCAGGTCAGCTAAGAGCATCGCGCAAAATGGCCCTGGTCCGATGCCCGCTAATTCGACAACTTTCAGTCCACTTAGTGGTCCCACAACATCCTCCACAAAAAAGCTAGTTACCGGATTCTTTCACAGCAGAAGACGCTCTTCACTATCGAAGGGTGACTTGCCTCCGAGTGACGGTATCCTCGCCTGCCCATGGAAAGATTTGGATTCGTCGGCCTGCCTAACGCTGGTAAGTCTTCTTTGTTTAACGCTTTAGCGGGTGGAGGAGCACTTGCCGCGCCCTACGCATTCGCTACCACCGACCCAAACGTTGGAGTAGTAAAAGTTCCTGATCAACGATTGGATGCGCTCGCCACAATGAGCGAAAGTCGGAAAGTTGTTTATTCAACCACTGAGTTCGTTGACATAGGGGGACTGGTAGAAGGGGCGAGTCAAGGAGAAGGCCTTGGCAACAAATTCCTTGCGGGAATCAGAGAAGTCGATGCGCTGGTATTGGTTCTTCGCACTTTTTCTGACGAAGATGTTCCCGGACCAAGTGACCCGATAGAACATTTACGTGTCGTTGAAATCGAACTCACTTTGGCTGATCTCGAGTCGGTGGAATCGCGAATCGACCGTCGCCGAAAGGCACTAAAGGCCGATCCGCGCGATCCAGTTTTAGTTGCAGAGGTAGATGCGTTAGAAGAAGCTTTGAAGCTGTTATCAGAAGGAACCCCGATTTATCGTTCCGACCTTTCCGACGAACGCCGGTCTGCGCTGCGAGAACATTTCCTGCTGACCAACAAACCAGTGATGGCAGTGTTGAACATCGGCGAAGATCAGCTAGACGAAGCACACGAACTCGCTTCAGCTTTGGAATCTGCACTTCCGGGTGCCGAAGTCCTGCCTCTTTCAGTGCAGCTCGAAGCTGAAGCGGCTTTGCTACCCGATGAAGAAAGGGCTGAATTACTTGAAGGCTTAGGATTGGGTGAAGGTGCTCTTCCTGTATTCGTGCGAGCAGCGCATGCCATGTTAGGGCTCCGGACTTTCTTGACAACCGGGGAACAAGAATCGCGGGCTTGGACTTTTAAAGAAGGTTGGAAGGCACCGCAATGTGCCGGCAGAATCCATACAGATTTCGAACGCGGGTTCATTCGAGCTGAAGTAATCGCCAACGAAGAGCTACTTGCTTTGGGGTCCTGGTCTGCAGCGAGGGATGCGGGCCAACTTCGGCTTGAAGGCAAGGACTACCTGATGCGAGATGGGGACGTCGTCGAATTCCGATTCAACGTATAAGGGAAAGAAAGTTTCGTAATTTCCAGAAATAGCGTGAGGCTACGCCCCAAATGACAAACTGTTTTTAGGTTCTAGCCGATGACTAAATCTGACGAAAATTTCAACAAAGGAACTCTCTACCTGGTGGCTACGCCAATCGGCAACTTAGGTGACATCTCCCAGCGCGCCTGCGAAATCCTCGAGCAAGTTGAAGTTATCGCATGCGAGGATACCCGTAGGACTGGGAAGCTTTTAGAGCTCTTAGGGCTATCGACTCACCGACTTATGCTGGCTAATGAACACACGGAAGCTTTGGCCGGGACGACTATCGTTGACCTACTCGACCGAGGCCAAGATGTTGCGCTTGTGAGTGATGCAGGAACGCCCGCGATATCAGATCCAGGTGAGCACCTGGTGAGCTACGTCATAGCTCACGATCATCGTGTTTCAGCTGTGCCGGGTCCTAGCGCCGTCTTGACAGCCCTAACACTCTCGGGTCTTCCCACCCATCGGTGGGTAATGGAGGGCTTTCTACCGCGAAAAGGCCAGGAACGCGATGCGCGACTTGAGAGTGTGGCGTCCGATGAGCGAACTACAGTTATCTTTGAATCCCCCAAACGACTGAGAAAAACGCTTACCGACCTTGCTGCTGTATGCGGGGCTGATCGCCAAGCAGCGGTCCTGCGGGAGCTGACCAAGTTGTTCGAGGAAACGGCGCGCGGGACCTTGGCTGAATTATCAGAAAGATTTGATGCCGACGTCAAAGGAGAAATCGTCATTGTCGTCAGCCCCGCTCCCGTGCAAGATGTAAGCGACCAAGCGATTGTTAGCGCCTTGGAGGCTGAACTGATTAAGGGAGCGACCAAAAGTTCAGCCGTGAACCAAGTGGCAGCAAACCTAAAGGCGGCACGAAATCGTGTGTATTCACTTGCACATGAGATTCGGAAATAGGCCTTCCGCTGCTGAACCCTGACGTCTGCCGAAGGTTGGGTCGGTACCATGGCAGACGTGACCAACCCCTACTACGTCACCACTCCTATCTATTACGTAAATGACGCGCCCCATATTGGGCATGCGTACACAACGATCACTGCCGATGCTGTCGCGAGATGGAATCGGCTATTAGGTCGTGACGTCCACTTTCTGACTGGAACTGATGAACACGGCCTCAAGGTGCAGCGTGCAGCCGAAGAAAATGATTGTTCACCAATCGAATGGGCTGATCAAACCGTAGTCAGATTCCAAGACGCTTGGACCCAACTCCAAATATCAAATGACGATTTCATCCGGACTAGTGAAAAACGACACTATGCGGCTGTACAGAAGCTGTTGCAGGCCTGCTATGACAACGGGGATGTGGACCTTCAAACATATGAAGGTCTGTATTGCGTCAGCTGTGAGGCCTATTTCAACGAAGCTGATTTAGACGAAGGAAATTGTCCAATTCACGACCGACCCGTAGAACATGTAACCGAAGAGAACTATTTCTTTAAGTTGAGTCGCTACGAAGAAGCCCTAAAAGACTGGTACGCCGCTCACCCTGATTTTGTTCAGCCTGCAACCAAAAGAAATGAAGCGCTTGGGTTCATCAACCAAGGGTTACAAGACTTCTCAATAAGTAGAACGTCTATTGACTGGGGGATTCCCCTTCCATGGGATCCAGGTCACGTCACTTATGTTTGGTTCGACGCTCTAACGAATTACATAACTGCAGCGGGCTACGTCGACAATCCAGAGGAGTTCGAATCCCGCTGGCCAGCGGTGCACCTTATTGGCAAAGATATTCTCCGTTTCCACTGCGTGTATTGGCCGGCAATGCTTATGAGCGCGGGTCTCCAACCGCCTGAACGTGTCCATGTTCATGGGTTCTTGCTAGTCGGTGGAGAAAAGATGTCGAAAACTCGGCTGAACCAAATTGCCCCAGCCGACCTCGTCGAAGATTTCGGTGTTGATGGAGTGAGACATCATTTTTTGCATGACCAAACTTTTGGGCCGGATGGCGACTTTAGCCACGAAGGAATGACAGCTCGCTACAACGCTGACCTAGCCAACAACTTAGGTAATTTACTCAGTCGAGTAACAACAGTCGTCACCTCGAAGTGTGAGGGAGTTGGACCAGCAGCAAACCCTGATAGCCCGTTAGCTGAAATTGTTCAGGCCGAATATCAAAAGATTGCTGATGGATGGCAGCGGATCGCGCCTTCCGAAGCTCTCGATGCAACGTGGAGAATTATTCGCGAAACAAATGCATACCTCGAAAATGCTGAGCCCTGGAAATCTGACCCAGGCCCAGATGTAGATGCGATTCTGGGAGACGCCCTAGAAATCCTGCGAATAGTTTCAATCCTGGCTTCGCCAGCGGTTCCGAATGCCTGTGTCGAAATTCGTCGTCGGATAGGACTTGATGAAGACCCCACACAAGAACAGTTGCCAGACAGCATCGAATGGGGTCAATACCCAGGTGGACTTCCAGTCCTCAAGGGCGACCCACTGTTCCCGCGGCTCAAGTGATCAAAATGAAGTGGACAGATAATCACTGTCACCTGCCAGATGATCTGGACCTTGCATTGCAAGTGGTGCAAGCCGCCAAAGAGTCGGGCGTCCATAGGCTCATTGATGTAGGTACCTCAATAGAACACAGCCTTAAATGCATAACGCGAGCCAATGAAATCGAAGGAGTGTGGGCTACAGCAGGTGTGCATCCACATGATGCGAAAGATGGAATTAAAGGTTTAGACCAGCTAGCGAGCTCTCCAAAGGTGGTTGCGATTGGGGAGTGTGGTCTGGACTATTACTACGACAACTCCCCACGAGGTATTCAACGGGAAGTCTTCGCCAAACAGATTCAGCTAGCTCATCAACGTGAGTTACCATTAGTCATCCATACGAGAGATGCATGGGATGACACCTTCGACATCCTTGATCTTGAAGGCATCCCTAGCAAAACAGTTTTTCATTGCTTTACAGGTGGACCCGGTGAAGCAGAAGCTGGACTCCAAAGAGGTGCATATCTTTCATTTAGTGGGATAATTACGTTTCCTAGCGCCCCAGAGTTACGTGAAGCTGCTGCTCTAACCCCCGCCGATCGCTACATGGTTGAAACTGATGCTCCTTACTTGGCGCCAGTCCCCAAAAGAGGGAAACAGAACCACCCATCTTGGGTCACCCTTGTAGGAGAAGGTGTCGCAGCGGCACGTGGAGTTGAAGTTGAGACAGTAGCTGCAGAGTCTTGGACCACAGCTTCAACTTTTTACGGATTAGCTGGCTGACGAGAGAAATCTCCTCGTTCAGTAGGCTCAATTGAGTAGCGGCAATATTAGGTGGTAACTAGTGCAACCTATGTTTCGGAAGAGATGGCAGACCCGTGTCGCACTCTTGCTTTTAGGGGTGGCGGTGATAGCTGTAGCAACCCTGTCGATTAATGAGTCGGAACCCGAATACGAGAAACGTGCTCCACAGCCGGCTAGTCGCATACTCGGCGAATTTCCAACACCGGACCTTTCGTTGGCCGGCTTTAGGGTCGGTAGCTTGGCGGTCTCGCTAGTCAGTGACTTATTTTCGGGAACACAATCAATGTCGCAAAGTTCGATAGGCGAAGCAGCTCCGGGTGGTTCGGACTCAAGTTCCGGAACACCTCACACCTCGACTGGGATTTCGGATGCGTCAACTACCAGTGGGCTGTCAACCACATCGACTCCTCAAACACTCATAGGTTCCTCATCTCCAACGACGAAACCAGTTTCCCCAATAAATGAGCCAGAAACATCGAATCGGAACTCGACTCCGTCGACCACGCAAGCAACAGTTACTAGTGCCGTAGCCACGACCGTTCCTCCATCGACAACGACGATTGCACCGTCGACAACGACCGTTCCTCCATCGACAACGACGGTTGCACCGTCGACAACGACAGGTTTTGTGAGTGATGAACCAACCGAAGAATCCTTCGAACCAGAGCAGGAAGGGCAGGTAATCGTTTTTGGGCAGCCTTATCTTGACACCTGGCCGAGTCTCGAAATGTGGGAACGGATGGCATGGTGTGAGTCAAGACAGACATGGGATGTGGACACTGGAAATGGTTATTTCGGAGGGCTTCAATTCGCCTTGGGGTCATGGCAGTGGATGGGAGGAGAAGGAAGCCCAGCTGATGCCAGCAAAGAAGAGCAGATCTATCGGGCCAACCTTCTCTGGCAAGCTCAGGGATGGAACGGTTGGCCGGGCTGTAAACAATATTTCGGTTGGTCCAGATGGCAGGTCAGGGAATGACGTTATCGGTAGCTGATGTCCGGCGATTGCTGAGCGAAGCGGGAATAGATCCGAAAAAGAGCCTCGGACAAAATTTTGTTACCGACCCGAACACCGTCAGGCGCATAGCTCGACTATCGGGCGTAGGAGCCAGCAGTCGAGTAATTGAGATAGGGGCGGGTTTGGGTTCGCTGACTCTCGCGTTAGCCGAAACCGGAGCATCGGTGACAGCTATCGAGACCGACGCAACGCTAATCCCGATACTTAATTCCACTGTCGGAGATCTGGCCAAAATAATTGAGGCGGATGCTCGCGCCCTCTCTTGGAGCGAGATATTGCCGACACCTGGCTGGGACCTCGTAGCGAATTTGCCCTACAACATCGCTACGAACCTAGTGCTTACTGTTTTAGACGAAGTCCCTGCTGTGTCCCGACTGTTGGTTATGGTTCAGCAAGAAGCTGGTGAACGGATAGCTGCGTCGGTTGGCGATGATGCGTATAGCGGAGTTTCAGTGCGTGTCGCTCTTAGAGGAAAAGCGACGATTGTTGGACATGTATCCCCTTCAGTCTTCTATCCGCAACCTCGAGTGAACTCAGCATTGGTAGCCATAGAACGAGTAGAGCGAAGCATCGAGCAACACATTGAAGATGAACTAATAGATCTAGTTCGGATCGCTTTCAATCAACGTCGCAAAATGTTGCGAAAAAGTTTGAGGGGACGAGTCGAAGAGAACACACTGGAAAGCGCAGGTATTAGTCCCACATCTCGACCTGAAGAAGTTGAGCTAGATAGGTGGATAAACCTGGCCCGAGAATCAACGAAAATTGAACTGTGAAAACTGACCATCTTATTTGCCCGGCCAAGTTGACCCTCTCGCTCAGTGTGGAAGGTCGTCGCGCCGACGGCTACCACTTTATTGATGCCGAAATGGTGTCAGTCGATCTGTGCGATGAGATCTTTATTAAAGACGGGTCAAAATTGACGGTCCAATCATCAGATTCCGGTTTCGACATTCCAGCAGACAGCGACAACCTTGTTAATCGTGCACTAGATCTAGTGCATCGCTCGGCAGATGTGGTTATTCACAAGAAAATCCCTGCGGGCGCTGGACTTGGCGGCGGCTCCAGCAATGCGGCCGCAGTTTTGCGGTGGGCGACTTTTAATGACCCCGTAGCCGCTAGTGCGTTAGGAGCTGATATCGGATTTTGTCTTAATGGAGGTCGAGCGCGTGTTCAAGGGATCGGGGAGAAACTTCAGCCATTGCCATTTCTGGAACGCGAAATCACCCTACTCATTCCACCTTTTGGGGTTTCAACCAAAGAGGTTTATCGAACCTGGGACGAATTAGGTGGCCCTCGAGGTGATCACGGAAACGATCTAGAGCCTGCAGCGCTCGTCGTGGAACCCGAGTTAATCGACTGGCGAAATGCACTGACTGAGGCAACTGGGAAGCAAGCTCGCCTAGCAGGGAGTGGCGGTACATGGTTTGTAGAGGGACGACACGAGCAATTCGTTCATCGTGGCGTCGCTTCAATAAACGTCAAGACCTTGCCTGAAAACAGCGCCCTTGATAAGACGCAACTAAGTGATCGGTCTAGTGAGAACTAGCTATTTGTTTTTGCGTTGATAGCGAGTGCGGCGAAGCATCTTCTTATGCTTCTTCTTACGCATGCGTTTGCGACGCTTTTTGACGAGGGATCCCATGAGGAACTGCAGGGTAGCTGAAGTGTGACCAAGACCCAACGTGATGAAGGATGACATTGTTAATGTAATCAGCCGATATTGAGTACTTCTCGTCGTTAAGCTAGGGCTGTCGGCCGAGTGTCTTTGACACTTCGACGGTCGGGGATCGTTCAATTGGCAGGACATCGGGTTTTGATCCCGACAATGGAGGTTCGAGCCCTCCTCCCCGAACGGATTGTCTAGGACTCTTTTTATTGTGTGCTCCGCAAATAAAAAATGGATTCTTTTTGAAGTGAGCCGGCAGTTCGCGGGGGTCGCATGAGGGCAATCGTTTTAGCTGCTGGCGAGGGCTCACGAATGTTGTCGGCCCTGCCGAAACCGCTACACCTAGTTGATGGCATACCAATGACGACGCGGATGTTGAACTCGCTTGAAGAAATTGATCTCGACGGCATTGTTGTAGTTGTGGGGACTCAGGCAACGCTTGTCTCGCAAACCTTGGCGCAGATGTCAGGAAATATAAACGGGTTGGACTTTGTAGAACAAACAGTGAGGCGCGGAACCGCTGATGCCGCCCAGATTGGGCTCCAGAGCTTTGACAGCGACGAAGTGTCGGAATTGGATTTTGACGTACTTGTGCTCCCCGGCGACATGCCGCTTCTTACCTCCGAGACTCTGACCCAATTGCAAAGACACCATGAAAAGTCCGGATCAGTTGCCACATTGCTAACCGCAAAGTTCGAAGATCCATCGGGCTATGGCCGGATCATCAGAGACCAAAATGGTCGAATTGAACGGGTTGTAGAACACGCGGATGCAGGACCCGCCGAATTGGATATTCAGGAAGTCAATACATCCGTTTACTGCTTTAATTCGGTCCTGCTTGGTCAAGCCCTAGCGAAGGTTGAACATTCCAACTCTCAAAATGAGTACTACCTAACTGACGTAGTCGAACTGTTGGGCAAGAGCGGCCATCTCGTAACAGGAGTGATTGTTGATGATGCCGACGAAGTGCGCGGTGTCAACACACAAGAACAACTGGTGGAATGCGAAACGTTGTTGAGAACACGAACAAACATCGAATAGCTGCTTCAAGGATTCGGTTTGGAGCCAATAAAGCGGCTATATCAATCAGATCTCATCGATTCAAAGTGTTGGCACCCGGAATCGCAGACTGGAAAGTATTGTCAAATTTGAGTTCTTGTAGTTTTAGGGCTGGAAGACAAGTACGCGTCAGCTACTGTCACAGAACCGTTCTACAGCTCTTGTAAGAGCAGGAGAAGCGATGGAACTAGTAACGAAAAAGCGTTTACACCTATTCACCGGTCGAGCTAATCCAGTGCTTGCTCAGGAAATTGCTCAACATTTGGGAATAGACCTAGGTGAGCCCGGGCTGATCGATTTTGCCAATGGCGAGATTAAGTGTCGATTCGAGGAATCTGTTCGTGGCGGGGATGTGTTCATCATCCAAACTCACGCAGCAACAGAAAAGATGAGCGTGAATGATGCAGTCATGGAGCACCTGATAATGGTCGACGCTGCTCGGCGAGCTTCAGCGAAACGTATAACGGCAGTCGCTCCGTTTTACGGCTATGCCCGGCAGGACAGAAAGGCGCAGGGTCGCGAACCGATAACTGCCCGCCTGATCTCAGACCTTTTGAGACAAGCCGGCGCCGACCGTCTTGTCAGCATCGATCTACATAGCGGCCAAATACAAGGGTTCTTTGAAGGCCCAGTTGACCACTTAACAGCGGCCCCAGTCCTCATCGAATATTTAGATGCTGTTATTCCTGACGGCTCTGTGATTGTTTCGCCCGATACGGGCCGAGTCAAGGTCGCGGAACGATACGCGAAAAAGCTGGACTGTGAAGTAGCAACGATTTACAAAAGACGCTCGTTGAATACTGCTAACGAGGTAGAAGCACTCGGTGTGATGGGCGACGTTAACGGGCGGACTTGCGTGATTATTGATGACATGGTGGATACGGCTGGAACAATATGCGCTGCTGTAGACACGTTAATTTCACACGGCGCCGCTGACGTGCTTTGTGCTACTACACACGCCGTGTTTTCTGGCCCAGCAGTTGAACGTTTGGAGAGCTCAGCTCTGAGTAGAGTCATTGTCACCGATACCGTTCCTCTTCCTGACTCAAAACGATTCGACAAACTAGAGGTGCTGAGTGCAGCAGGTATTCTTGCTGATGCTTTGGAATCGGTCTTCGAAGATACGTCGGTCTCAGAAATCTTTGACGGAGAAAACCATTCGTAGCTAATAACGTCTTGCTTTCTGTGAGTGATGAGTAGCCCTGGGCTCTACAATGGTCAGCCCTTCAGGACCTTTAAAGAAATCTGGTCCGTTATTAGATTTATATCCAGGAGTCACCAGCGATGTCGTCAGATCTGAAGCTCGAGGCTGAAATCGGCCGAGACCATGGCAGTCGATCGTCTAGGCGTTTGCGACGCGACGACAAGATCCCAGCAGTTGTTTACGGCCAAGGTTCTGAGCCGTTGTCAGTTACTCTGGACCGACCAAAGTTTCGAGCAGCATTGAATGCAGCGGGTCCGAACGCGGTTATAACCCTTGATGTCGGCGGTAGCGACTATCTGACGATCGTCAAAAATATGCAACGCGACCCGATTGCTAACCGTGTTACTCACGTGGACTTCATGCTGATCGACATCGATCAACGATTGGTGGTTGATGTCCCGATCACCCTTGTTGGTGACGCTGCGCTAGTTCGACAAGAAGGAGCAGTAGTTCAGCAACAGATGATGACCCTCACCGTTGAGGCGCCAGCTGACAATATCCCTCAGGCCTTCGAGGTCGACATCTCTGAAATGTCTATAGAGAACCCGGTTCGTGTCTCTGATCTTGAGATGGGGAATGGCGTTGTGGCTCAAGTTGAGGACGACTCACTGATCGCTA
>CEUA01033457.1_pt1 | contig 21646 bp, 19 predicted proteins | sample 361541 | NCBI WGS metagenome assembly CEUA01 (sample SAMEA2623079, study PRJEB7988) | marine metagenome | isolation source: saline water (ENVO:00002010), including
TAGCTAGAAGTTGCCCATTCTCCTACGCCATCCAGAGTGACGATAGCTGCTTCCTCAAAAGGAGATGGATAAAAAGCTGATGCGGCATGCGATTCATGATGTTGACCAAATAGTATGGGTACATCTTCCCCAATCGCGTCTTGGATCAGATATCGAATCCATAATTTCTTTTTAATCCAGACTGCCATGCTCTTCCAAAAAAGCCGAAGACCAATAGGCGCGGTCGCCAAATGAGTCTCTAAAAGTCGTTCAAAGGTTAAAAACGGTTTATCGTAAAAAGCGACATAATTCAATTCAGCGGAACTAATCCCCGCCTCACGTAGACAATATTCGATAGCACTGTGAGGGAACCGCGGATCATGTTTTTTGCGAGTAAATCTCTCTTCTTGCGCAGCAGCAACAATATGCCCATCTCTGAGCAGACACGCTGCGCTATCATGATAAAATGCAGATAAACCGAGGATGTAGGTGGTCAAATGCAGCAATACCTTGACAGTTAGAATCAGATTAGCGATTATTTTCTATTATATAAAAATCTATTGAATCTCTTTAAAAATATCAAGTTACGGCAACAATGGAAGAACTTTCATTCCTTTCTCGACATCAAGTTCGCGAAATACAAAATACTTTTGGAACACCTGTATTCGTTTACGATCAAGCAATACTTGAAAAACAAGCCGTTCGAGCACTTAACTTCCCAAACGCATACGGGTTAACTGCTAGGTACGCTATGAAGGCCTGTCCAAATAGTGCCGTTATTCGTATCCTAAACCGTGCAGGCCTACATGTTGATGCTAGCAGCGGCTATGAGGCTATGCGTGCAATGCAAGCCGGCGTACCTCCCCAGCATATACAAATTACCGCGCAACAATTGCCTGAAGACCTGAACGATTTGTTGGATAAAGAAATACTTTTCAATGCCTGTTCCTTACATCAATTACGAAGCTATGGCAAGATAAAACCTAATTCTGATATTTCTATACGAGTGAATCCTGGTTTGGGTTCTGGCCACAGTCAAAGGACCAACGTTGGGGGACCTTCCGCCAGCTTTGGTATATGGCATGAACATTTAGATCTAATCTTAGCTACCGCCGATCAATTTGGCCTTCGTATTACCGGGCTACATACTCATATCGGATCTGGTAGCGACCCGGAAGTCTGGCAGAAATGTGCACAACTAACTTTGAATGTCGCGGCTCGCTTACCAGAAGTCACGAGGGTAAGCCTAGGCGGAGGATATAAAGTCGGTCGGATGTTAGGCGAGCATTCTACAGATCTCAATAAAGCAGGGCAACCTATCGTTGCTGAATTCGAACGTTTCGCTAAAAACCACGACCGCAAACTCCACTTAGAAATTGAACCAGGAACTTTTTTTGTGGCGAATGCCGGTGCTCTGGTCACCTCAGTAATCGATATCGTCGATACAGGCGAACAAGGATACCGTTTCTTAAAAGTAGACAGTGGCATGACCGAACTGTTACGGCCGAGTCTCTACGGAGCCCAACATCCGATCGTAATTGTTCCTCAAAAAGAAGAAGACCGTGATACGGCCAATTACCTGATAGCAGGACATTGTTGCGAAAGTGGCGATATTTTGACACCCGGGCCCGATAATCCCGAAGGACTGCAGCCTCGCAAATTGTTGGAAGCAGCTATTGGTGATGCTATGTTTATCGGTGGGTCTGGCGCATATTGTGCCGGGATGGCAGCAAAAAATTACAACTCATTCCCAGAAGCACCGGAAATTATTCTTGATAAAAACGGCTCCTTTCACTTAGCACGACAACGCCAAACTCTTGAGCAAATCGTGTGCAACGAGGAAATTCCGAAGTACCTATGCTAGGAATTCTCACCGCGCAAACGTGGATCAAAAGCGTCTCGTAATCCATCACCTAGTAGGTTATAGAGAGTAACCGTCACAAAAATTGCTAGGCCCGGCATCACCACAAGCCACCAAGCTGCCATATTACTTCGTGCACCTGCAAGCAGTGAGCCCCAGGTAATCGTCTCGGCAGGCACCCCAACACCTAAAAAACTCAACCCCGATTCAGCAAGTATAGCCCCCGCAACTCCGAAAGCAGCAGGTATCAATATTGGTCCAATTGCATTCGGCAAAATATGGCGATACATAACTCGGAAATTTGAATACCCTAAACTATTCGCTGCCGCAATATATTCATAATTGCGAACCTGTAAAAACTGCGATCGCGTTAAACGCGCTATACCTACCCAGCCCGTGAGGCCAATAATTGCCATAATCCAGAAGAGGCTTGGCGGGAAAAATGCTGCAGCTGTTAAAATTAGAAAAAATGCAGGTATCGCTGCCCACAATTCAAACAAACGAGACAGCACTAAGTCTATTTTACCACCAAAATATCCTGCTAAAGCTCCCAATGTTATGCCGATTATCATGGAGATACCAACTGAAACTAACCCAATAGTTAACGCATAACGTGACCCATGAATTAAACCTGATAAAACATCACGCCCCAGTCGATCCGTACCCAACCAATGTTCACGACCCGGGGACTCATATTTTTCGGCCAAACGAATTTCACCAGGGCCATAAGGTACGGGAGGATAGATAGCCACATCGACCTTAAGCTTCTTTAAATTCCTTCGGCGTTTCAATTCCTTCGGCCATTCCATAATCCCCAAATTAACAGCATATTGCCTAAAGACAGGAAAGTAAGTATTGCCCTTATATTCCATATAATAAGGCTTATCACCTGCAATAAGATCTGCGCCCGCTGCAAGAAAAACAAGGCTTCCAATAAGCCACAAACTATAATAGGCCGGCCGATTTACTTTGAATTGTTTCCAAATAATCTTCCGGTAAGAGAAATTTTGCTGTATGTTTTCGGTCACTTTAGCACAATCATGTTTGAGATTTCGAGAAATCTATTCGCGGATCCGTTATTTTTAACAAAATGTCTGCAATTAAAATACCCAACAGAGAAAGTCCTCCACCAATAAAAAACAATGCCATTGCCATGGGGTAATCACGAACAATTACTGATTGAAACGAGAGCAAACCTAACCCTGGAATCGTGAAAATCGTCTCAATAAAAACTGAACCTGCAATCATCCCCGGCAATAGATTAGCCATGAGTGTGACAATAGGTATCAACGAATTTCTAACCACATGGCGTAACAGAACCACAGAGCTTCGAAGTCCTTTTGCCTCTGCAGTTCGCACGTAGTCCTGTTGCAGATTATCTAAGACGCTACTGCGCATAAAACGTGATATACCTGCAAAGCTAGAATACGTAGATGCAATAACAGGCAACACCATATGGTGAACATGATCCATCAACATTTCCCAAAAGCTCCAAGTAGCATCAACTTGCAGTGAACGAATCCCCGAAGCAGGGAACCAATAAAAAAATTCTTTATTACAAAAAAATAAAATCAAGAGCATCCCAACCCAAAATGATGGCAAAGACCAAAGCATAAACGTAGCTGTAGTTACGATTCGATCAACAACAGTATTTCGCTTGACTGCTAACAGGAGTCCTAAGGGCACGCCAATAAAATAGGCTAAAAAAAAGCTAATCAGGTTTATCTCAAGTGTAATGGGCAATCTTTCGACGATTCGTTTAATTACCGGTTGTTGATCTTTAAACGACCGTCCAAAATTAAGCGTAATAAACCTCCATTCCTTACCACAGTATAGCTCGATACCAGGACCAGCGTATTCGTAATTATTTCCTAAAGAAAATGCACCCGTCTTCCAGAATGTCGTCCTCGTGAGATCTTCCACCGCAGAAAAATCAATCCGTCGAACCTCACGAACGAAAGCACTTTTGAGGTCTAAAACCTCAAGCGCCCGTAATTTTGACAGTTCATCCGGAGGCAACTTAGCTATTAAAATATCTGCTTTAATAGCACCGCTCTCAAAATCATCTAGCCGTTCAAATCGGAGGAATATATTCGATAACCAATTTAGATATTGTATATATAGCGGCTTATCCAGCCCTAATTGAATACGCAACTCCTCTCTAGCCTTGTCAACATCCGATTTACGGTCGCTCGAAATACCTTCACTGGAAGCAACTCCCGCGCCACCTCCTAAAAAAAGATCAACGGGGTCGCCTGGGGCTAAATGCATAATCATAAAAGAAATTAACGAAATACCTATTAAAGTCGGAACTGCGAGGAATAGCCTGTGAAAAATATAATGTAGCATATTACTTTTTTAATTTTTCCTCACGTTCGTAAGCATTGGCGCTATCCTCTATCCGACCCTGTCTGGCATAAATACTACCAATCTCTCGCCATATTATTCCATTTTCAGGAGTCCGTTCCGTCAACAACTTCAACAATGGGAAGGCACTCTGGTCATCATCCATCAACAGATAGGTAATCGCCAGATTGTATAGAGCATCATTATCTTGAGGATCTATCTCAACAGCTTTGGAAAACGCTGTTAAGGCCTTGGGATAGTCTTTTTCATTCCAGTACAAATTACCGAGACTAACGTGGGGGGATATGTCCGACGGGTCAATTTCTGAGGCTATCAGAAAATTCTTTTCGGCATTCTTTAAATCTTCCGTGTTTATTTGTGCAACAGCTAAATTATAACGCCCCTCGAAGTTTAAAGAATCCAAAATGACAACCTTAGACAAGGTCTCTATGGCAGCTCCAAATGCTTTCTCTTGAATTTGGAAAATTCCAATTTGTGACATCAAATCGACATCTTTGCTCTGTTTAACTATGATATCGTATGCAGCTAACGCATCTTTTACTCTTTCGGAACGAGAATACAAAATCGCTAAATTCTGCCAAGCGTCCAATCTCTCTTTGTCAATAACAGTTGCGTCGCGAAAAGCCTCTACAGCCTTGACTATGTCGTCATTCATCCAACTGACGCCCTCGTTGAAGCGGCTTATCCATAATCGATCAAGAGTCAAATCGATTTCATTTTGAAATTCACTTCCCGAGGCAACATCAAAAGCCTTGACCATTTTTCTATATTCGCCTTCACCACCATAAATTTTTCCCAGAGAATAATGAGCCTCCATATTTTGGGGATCATTTTCTAAAACGATGAACCACTGTTCTTTAGCTTTTAAAAAGTCGCCCTGTTTTTCATAGAGTTTAGCTGCGGTCATTGTCGGGCTTTGACAAGCCCCAAACACTAATAAACAAGATAAAAATCCTATCAATCTACGTCTCATTGGAACTCCTCCCAATTTCGATTAACCAAACAACTTTCAAATACCAGCTATCATACATTATAAAGGAGACCGTCAAAAAAATTCTACTTCAAGTCTTTAGAACGAGTATCAAAGCAGGTGTAACCAATCATCGATCAAAAAGGAGATACGTCCAATTAAAAGAGACAATCGAGCCATTATTGTATACCCAAAAGAAGCCCCAAACGATATCATCAAGAAAGTAATACCTAATCGTGATACCTTTCCAACAACCCCTTTATGTTCCAGCGAGAAAAAAAAGTAGACCAAAACGGACACCACTCCCACAAGTATAACCAAGAGGTCGAGCCCCGCTAGGCTCCAACTCAATGGTTGGAGGGTCGCTTCCAATTGAGCCAAAATAAACGAGGAGATTGTACGCGGTACTGTTAGACCGGCACCAAGCCCCACAAAGAATGCAAAAGACAGTCTACTCAACCAACTAAACCGCCGTGAAAACCGAGTAAGCATGAGCAAGCCAAGCAACGTAGGTGCAAGTAACCATACATCTCCAGGGTCACCTTCACCTTGACTTAAGCCTATTAGTCTAACCCAAATTTCTCCGTAAATGGTCGGATACCAATACTGACCGAACACGTAGGCGGCAGCTACCCCAACAAAAAGGTTTTCTGCCATTTTGAAAAAAGGATTGTCTTTGTATAGGAAGCTATACAGAGCCAAGGTAAGACCTGCAGCTACCATAATACCCAGACCTTCCCAGTCCATTTGCAAATCGCCATTAATCAACAATAAGATGTTTACCGATGCAAACAAAATCAATACTGCCAAAAAAATGGCCTTATCACGCGTCAAGAAATCTATCTCCCAGCCTATTACGAAATGCGTCGAGAAAAAAAGTAAGCAATGTTACCAAAAACTATGAAGACAACAATAATCAAGTGCGCCGTGGATTGAGCACTCATCCCGGCAGTTGCTTTACCAGGTCGTTTCAAAATGGCCTCGTATTCTGCGGCACCGGACAAGCCACCTAATACACCAACCATCTGTCCGGATTGAATAAACGGAAATAGATCAGGAGCCATCACAGCGGTACAACCTCCACCAAAAGAAAATCCATATTTTTCTTGACCGTAAGGTATCCACCAAAATTCTATAGAGTCACCAGCAGCAAGATCAAATACGAAGTCAAAATCACTGAGAGATAGTGGTTCGGCCGTCAACTCCAAACTTTCCAATGGAGTCCCGTGAGTGTCTACCGGAAACGCGTCTCGTATACTCTGCCCCATGTTAAGTATCACGCTATAATTACCAGGTTTGTACCCTGTAAACACATAATCTACTCCATAGACTTTGCCAAATTCGAGGGCCGTCTCTTCTATTACTTGCTGAGCCAAGCCCGTGGCTTCAGGCCACAATGAAATAGCTACTACCTTGACATTTCGACTGAAGCAGTGGCGTAATATTGCTCTAGCCATCGGCTGCATCTCTGGCACCGTGCTAGCACCATATGAAAAGCTTAATAATACGAGACCTTTATTCTCTGCAACGTCTTCCAATTCATGATAAATAGATCGAACAGGGTCGGAAGGGTTGATAGGAAGCGGACAACTTTTAAAAAGCGGTACGGCGACACCAAGAAAAACGAAAATAAAAATAATTCGCCGATCTATATCTATAAGTTGATGAAGAATTCTATTCATTCTGAATTCCCACCCAAATACGATCTTTCTATACCAAAAATAATCCGCAGTGAGGTTGCTATAGCACCCAATGAAACACCTAGAAGAATTCCGCGTTTGGCTGCCAAATTAGGGACATTAAGTAACCAATCTGCTGCTTGAGGAATATATTCAGAGATAAACGAACCAATTGGAACCCGCCCAAGCATTACCACGATCGCCGCAACCAGCAACATCGCCGCTTCAGGTGTTCTGGCACGAAAAGTCCTGTAAGCCGCAGAAGCAATAAAAAAAGCCAAAATAGAAAACATGGTAGAAGAACAAGCAACGTGCACGTATTCAAACAACCATTGATATCCATTCTCGCTAGCAGATCCTATAACTTGAGGTGCAAACGGCCCCTCTCCACCGTTATATATCACAAAAAACATCATGATACTAAAACCACAAAAAACGACTGCACTATAACCCCAACCAGCTACCTGTTGACGAATTCTTTGCAAATGCAAATTTAATAAACTATAAAGCCCTAATAGATATGAAAACGCAAAAACTATACGTAACCACAAAGCCATTTCACGCTCAATATTCTGGGCTATAGAGTGTGGGATATAGTAAATTGCGATTCCCAACACCCCAAATAAAAAAGCGACAATTACAGGAACAATTCTACTAAAAAATAGCATGAGGAACCCTTAGTAAGACGAGAACAATTGTTTTAATATCATTATTTCGAATGTTGACAAAAAAGAGCCTATAATAAGTATTACAATTATTAGCGCTTTTCCCATATCTTGTCCTTTCAAGCTACCCAATAGTTTTGGCTCACGAGACAAATAAGCACTTGCAGCGTACAGCTCTTCACCTAGCAAAGTGTAATCACATGTAGTCACGAAGAACGGTAACTGAGTAAAAGCGTCAGTACCAGCAATCTGTATCGCTCCAGTAGTCGCGCCTGTCTCTGCTAATAGAAGCGACTCCGCATAAAAATAACCCATCATTATGTGGGCGGCCGGGCGATCTCGAACCATAATTCCTTCCGTTGCCGCGGCATAACTAAACTGTTCTGTTCCCGCTACAAAAACATGGTCCGGGTTAAACGAGTCCGGTCGACCAGCTTCAAAATAAGAGGCCTGAACGGTCTCCTGACTAACAGACATCACCACTGGATCGGGAGCAACAACCCGAAGAGCCGTATCATAAAGTGCAGTCTTTCCCGCAATACGGCCGAGAATATTAACGGCCGCAATGGTAGAAATCTGGCTCATGTCTCTCAAGCCGTGTATAAACAATACGGGTTTACCCATCTCAGTCGCGCGCCCCAATGCTTCATCAAGTGCCTCTAATCCACCTATTCTGCGGATGTATAGTGCCTTTCTACGAGCAATACCGATATATCCCAAGATCAAAATGGAAAAAGTCAAAGCGATCAAAAGATTGTTCAGCTTAGCCCAGTTAAAAAAATTCTCTCTTGCCGTTCCTGGTATGACAGTGCTACGCGTAGAATTTTGGCCTTCATGCAATTCGACACGCAGAAAATACTTTTTACCATTGTCGATAAGATCATTGCCCTGCCGGCCAATAAATTTATCAACAATATAAAATTGACCATCATATCGAGAGTTCAAAGAGTTTTGAAAGCCAAAAAGATCTGGCGCATCTGACTGAAATCCACCGTTAGACTTTTGCTCCCCAACAAGATAAAACGGTCCATCTATAGAATCTGAAATAAATATCCGGTATACTCCGTTGGTTGGCATTACGCCTGGACGGTCCCATATACAGACCAAACGTCCTCCATCATCGTTCGGAGCATCCAACACTTGAACTCCAGTCAAAGGAGACATTGCCTTCACACACTGGTCCGACACCGAAAGGTATAAAACTGAAAAAACGAGCCAACCGAAAAAATTCAAAATTACTCCTCAATCATTTCTACATTAGCACGTGGAACTACCGCACGCTCCCCATCTTCAAATTCTACCTCTAACACACGAACTACAGCCCCCGATTCTATCCGCTGTAAATTAGGAGGAAGTCCACTAACCCGCCCAATTCTTCCAAAAAATGGTACTCGAATCACCCGCAATAGATCCCCAGGTCGTATCCCTTTACTGAAAGAAGTTCCAACATCTTCAAAATCATCGAATTCTTTTTCAAAAGGTATAATAATTTCCGGTCGCAGTACCCCCGCACGTATCTGAGTAGCTCCTGAAATAGAAGCCTGTTTCCCGTCACAAGAATCAAGAATACTAAAAGTTTTTTGAGCTATAGGAATTTCACCAAAACCTTCGGTGAGCACTAACGTAATCCCGATGTCCTCATCTCCCGTAATTGCAACTCCCAGATCATAACCAAGTAATAACCGCAAATCTTGATCTCGAATTCCTCCTCCAATCAATCCAACAACTCCCCGACGTTTCGCCTCTGAAATCATTTCGGCTGTTACCAATCGGCCAACTACTATAATTTTCCCTTCACACTCATTAGGCAAGTGTGTTAAAAGATCTGCGGGGGTACTGGTCGCTACAACAAGGGTTCCCCATGCCTCACCACCCACACCAAATATTCCCTGTATAAGACTACCTTGAGTCTGAACTGATATCCCCGTTTCCTTATAGACCTCTATTACTTTACCTGGAATATAAGCCTGGACTTCCACTGGACGGGCCGGCTTTCGCAAAATTACTTGGCCCGTAACAACAGATATACTCTCAACAGACCCTGTCACAGGTGAAGACACAGACGTCTTTAACCAAGATATAATCGGTTTTGTCTCGGCCAACGTGTCACCTTCTTGAACACAGTCACCCTCCTGATGAAGCATATAAGAAGCGACGTCAGATGGGTTACAGCCCAGGCGGTTTGCCAGATTTAAAGCAACGACTTCTCCAGGTAAATCGGTTCGTGCTACAACCTGATCCCTCACAACACTGTCACCTTTGTTAACAACTACGGTACCTGTTAACGGCAACTTCCTCTCTCTTCTTACAGTAGTAGCTTTAGTTACACGGAGTCCTGGTGTATATGAATGTGCCATTACGAGAGAACCTCATAAAGAGACATCGCTCGTTGCCACTCCATCAACTGTGTAACTCGTTTCGCTTCAGCCTGATCTATAGTTAAAGGACGACCACGAGTATCTATTACAAGACCTACCACACCACCACCAACACATACATTCATTTTCTCACCTTTGCCACCTCCAAGGTCTAACCCTTTTGTTGGCATTAATTCTATGTCGGCCTGTTCATCTTCCCCTAATGGGAAACACTGTATTTGACCTGTTTTCAATTCACCTTCCACATAACCGCCCGGCAAATTCAACTTAAAACTTAGGCTTATATCACCTTGATCCACTACCCCAATTGGAGCAACGCACGTGCCTAGGCGTACCAAGCAGTCGCGCTCAAAAACTTCCGTCGCAGCACGGGCATTTAACTTCGACAAAACACCCAAATGCGGCATCATAAAAATACTATCTACTGCTAAACGAGTAACTCCCTCGGGCTGAAAAGCATCCACAAGCATTGCCATCGCCTGTTCACGACGTGGAGCATGTGACAAAACTCCACCACTCCCCACAATTAAATCTATATTCATCATTCGAATTAGATCCCTCTCGTCTTCGTTTTGATCAAAAACCTCTGAGAGTGTCCGCTTCATCTGTACACCTTTTAGGCCAACAGCCAACTCCCGGTGTTGTTGAAATGCTAACCTCAAGGCCTCACGAGCAACTGCTTGCTCGATTTGCAATTCATTCAACGTATGGGGAACCGTTGTCGGTCGAATCATTTTGTTTTTGATTCGATCTCTTAAATCAGCTGATTGCAAATCGAAAGGAATCCAGCGCAGTATATTAGACAATCCTGATTCGGCCAATACATTCGAAATACTATATGACATACCCAAATTCGCGCTGACACTTCGATTAAATACTCCAGAAAAGACACTAAACACGTCGGTAGTGGCTCCCCCAATATCAACACCAATAACGTTTAAATCCGACTCGCTTGAAATTGTCTGAATAATTTCACCAACAGCTGCCGGAGTGGGCATGATCGGCGTGTCCGTCCAATCCATCAATTTCGCATAGCCGGGTGCCTGCGCCATAACATGCTCTAAAAAAAGGTCATGTATAACTTGCCGCGCTGGTCCTAAATTTTCTTCCTCTAAAACAGCTCGAATATTTTCTGTGATTTTGAGGGCAGTCTTTGGGGCCAAAATACGATTAACTTCAGGCGTAGCGTCAGAATTACCTGCAAAAATTACGGGCAGTTTAAAATCACGTCCAAACCTAGGCTTCGGATCCGCAGCACTTACATACTGAGCCAATTCAACAACATGTTTGACAGTACCGCCATCTGTTCCACCCGCCAATAAAACCATGTCAGGCCGCAGGCGGCGGATGCGCTCTACCTTTTCATGCGGTAAGCGGCCATCATTGGAACACAACACATCCATAACTATGGCACCTGCACCAAGGGCACAACGCTGTGCGCTTTCACCTGACATCGAATCAATCACGCCCGATACAACCATTTGCAATCCGCCACCTGCACTACTAGTAGAAATATAAACATCAACGCCTTGTTTAAATTCTGCAGGTGTAATTATATGCTCACCTTCTAATATTTTCCTTCCAGATAGCTCTTCTATTTCTTGAATTGCATTTAGAACACCGCGGGTAACATCTTCAAATGGGGACTCCACTGTTGTCGGAGCTTCGCCGCGATACGTCTGCCGATATTCCCCATCCACTTTTTCGATCAAAATGGCTTTTGTCGTTGTGCTTCCACAATCTGTGGCAACTATCACCTTTAATTCACTCAAGCCTGCTCATTTCATTTTCCCTACGCCCAATAGCATCTAAAAAGTGATCTATAGATTCCCGACGTTCGAGTAAACGGACGACAGAATTACATTCTTCGTTCGAAAAAATAAGCGACAAAAATGGCGAGAAAAAAGCGACCAACTGACTACCAACAAAATTTAATGGCCTACACGATTCCAACAACATTATAGCCGGTGCACCTAATCCTCTATCTACAATAAATTTGCCAAGTCGATCTATAAGACCTTTCTCGAAATCGCCCAACGGTTGATTAGAGGAACCAAGGGCAAAAGCATGCCGCCAACCATCTCTAATTTTTTTTGATTTGAACATGGCGTTTCACGAAGGCTAACAGAAGATCTTTATTATTGTTAAATGGAAGAAATATTCCTCGAAAAGTATCCAGCCGACTTGGGCATAAAAAGGGACTAAGAAAGATTCCGTAAGTTCTAATTTCTCCACGACCAAAATAACTCCACTCACGAAATGTGGTATGCCATAACAACTCACAACGAAGACCTTGCTCATCCACCGTGTAATGAGAAGGTAAAAAATACCGCACCATAGAAGAAAACAGACAACAAGCCGATATAATACCATAACCTAAGTGGCTAAAACTATGGGATGCAGCTAAAGAAACAAAAATGATGATAGATATTACAGAGACACTCCGAGCTATACTATTCTGGAGCAGTGGATGAACGCTCCAACTCAGATACGACTTACTCACGGTCGTCATACTTTCCCATATTAAGGGTAAAGTTGATCTTCTTTGTCAACCCACCATTCAAGCAAATCCGCACCGGCTGGATACCAGTTGACGCCAGAGAATCGACGGCTATATGCCTGCGCTGAGCGTGACTTCCACAGGAAGGTGTAAGGTTGTTGACTGTGTATTATTTCTTGTAATCTACCGTACATCTCTATTCGACGATTTTCATCAAACTCTTTTCTATAAGCTTCCAATATAGTATCTACTTCAGGATTTTTAAAACTTATGGCATTTGAACCCTGATCTTCAGCTTGCGAAGAATGCCATACCTGATACAAATCAGGGGCAAAAACAACCGAACTACCCCAACCAAGAATCATCGCTGAGAAATCTTTATTCTTTATTCTTTGAAGAAATATGGACCAATCTAATTCGCGTACTTGGCATTCAATTCCAATCTCAGACAACTCGGCTTGAAGAGAAAGGGCTACGTCTTTCCGAATCTGATTGCCAGAATTGATAAGTATTTCAAATTTAAACGACACGAGTTCATCGTCTATTATGTTGTCCAGGACACCATCGTTATTGGTGTCATCCCATCCAGCTTCATAGAGGAGGTCAAGCGCACGGTCGACATCATAACCGTATGATTCAAGTTCATGGTTGTACTCTTGCCGAAAATTGCTTATGGGGCCTTCTACAGTCTCTGCCAAACCGAAAAGAAGGTTAGCCACCATACCGTCGCGATCGGTAAGATGCGTCATAGCCTGACGAACCCGTACGTCTTTAAATAAAGGATCTGCATTATTCCATCCGATATAAGTATAGCCGTTGGAATATTTCACCGCTTTAAGGAAACGATCATTGAAATCCTTTGACCAGCTTTTCTCCTTAAATTCAAGTGGACGTAGGCTATGATAATCAAGATTGCCGTTCGTCAATTCTATGAAAGCAGCGTCCGTATTATTAATAATCTTAAAAATAATTTTTTCTAAATAGCCAGGTGCCGGTAGATCTTGGTTCCCGAGCCCCCAATAATTCCCATTACGCGTCAAGACAATTTTCTGCATTGTCACGAAGTCACTTTCTAAATCCTCTATTAAGTAAGCTCCTGAGCCCATTAATTTTCTGTTGAAATTTTGATTAAACTGATCGGCAAAACGCTCGATAAGAGCACCGTATGGGCCAGAAGACCAGGACCCGTCGATAAGTGAACTGATCGGCACCTCATCCATTAGTTTCTCCGCATCATAAAAATGACGTGGGATAATTTCAAAAGACCCTAAAGACACATCATTCAAAAAATATGGTTCGTGGCAATGAAACGTGATTTCGTGATCATTGTTTATTTCAACATCACGAACTGCCGAATAATAATTGCGCAAGTGTGGGGCTAAGACACGCGGGTTTAAAATAACTTTCATACTGAAAAGGACATCATGTGCCGTAAGAGCCACCCCATCGGCAAATTTTATATTTTCGCGCAACTTAAACGTATAACTTAGTTTGTCATCAGAGACTGTAGGATATGAAACAGCCAGCTTGCCGTTTAACGCATAAGGAGGCTCATTTTCCGCATATAACAAGGTCTCGAAAATATGACGGAGAACCTGTGAGGACCCTGCATCATTAGAAGTATATGGGTTCAAGTTTTGTGGGTCGGACAACATATGTCGAACCATCCAATCACCTAAATCCCCAGTAAAGCTCTCTTTATGCTCACGCGAAACACGCTGTATCCCATCTAAGACAACAATCTCTTTAGTGTTAACCAGTATATTCTGCACTTTTTCCCAAACAAGTGGATCACTCGCTTCCACGACAGAATTTTCTCCCGCCAGTTTAGTTCCTTCATCACCACAAGCACACAGACTAACAATCAAGACCAAAGAAATTCCATAAACAGTCTTCAAATTATTAGTGCTGTCAAATATTGCGCGATATATTCTAATTGTTGTATCCACCATGTTTTGTCTCCGAAAATTCTGTCTAAACAGACGTCAACCAACCGTGCAGATCATCTTTTTCACCACTAATACAGTCAAAAAATTCATTTTGTAATTGTTCAGTAATTGGACCGCGTTCCCCTGAGCCGACCGTGATTTTGTCTACCGCACGAATCGGTGTGATCTCCGCAGCCGTACCAGTAAAAAAAAGTTCATCTGCGATATAAAGCGTCTCACGCGGAACCCCACATTCTTCTACGTCCAAACCTAAATCTCGTGCCAATATCATAGCCGTTTCGCGGGTAATACCAGTTAAAATCGAATGATGCGAAGCCGGCGTATATATAATTCCTTTGCGGACAAGGAAGAGATTTTCACCACTACCTTCACTAATTAGTCCATCCGGTCCCAACACAACCCCTTCATCATATCCATTCACATTTGCTTCCATCCTAACAAGCTGAGAATTCAAATAATTCCCTCCGGCTTTAGCTAAAAAAGGAAGGGTATTAGGCGCGACCCGATTCCATGATGACGTGCACACAGAAACGCCTTTTCGCAAAGCCTCGTCACCCAAATACTGCCCCCATTCCCAGACAGCAATAACAACCTCAACAGGACAAGTAAGTGGATCTACACCTAAAGACCCATAGCCTCGAAATACAACAGGGCGGATGTAACAGGCATTAAGATTATTCTCACGTATGGTTTCCAGTATCGCCTCACAAAGATCATCGATACTATAACCTAATTCCATACGATAGATCTTAGCTGACGCAAACAGACGTTCAACATGCTCGCGCAAGCGAAATACCGCTGGACCATTTTTTGTGTCGTAACACCGAATCCCCTCAAAAACACTTGAACCATAATGAACTACATGAGAAAGAACATGAAGTCTCGCATCGTCCCAGTCGACCATATTCCCATTGTACCAAATTTTTTCAGACTTGGGCATTGGTGGCATAAAAAACAATCTCCTTTACTATCAATAAATCTCTAATAATTTTGAACACATCCTAATATACCACAAGCTACAGCGCACGCGAATACGTGGCATTGTACGAATTGAATGTACCGCTACGCTGTCGTGAACGGCTACCACGCAATGTCAATTTATTTGGGCTATCTTTAGGATTGTAATTTATATTCAAACTCAAAGAGCGATTATTGTTACGGCGCGCCAAATCTTGAATTCTCAAATCTCGCGCGTTTATATATTCATGATCCCAACGACGATCTAGTAAAAAGCTATAATTTGTAGACATCGATAAAGCCACAGTTGGAGTATAAGATAGTCCTATACCAATACTATGACGATTATTATCTTCTTCAACAATTTGAGAGCCGTGTTCAACGATTAATGTCCCAAAATCGTCGGCAGAATATGTATAACGTCCATTTAATCGCAAAAACTTCATTAATTTACGATTGACGGTGTGGTTCATACTCCAACCTCGTCTAATATTACTTTCCCTCGAAGAATTTCGTCGATTAATTTGGCGATCAAAATCAAATATGGTCCGTTTTGCTGAGATACTGAAACTATGCGAAAAACGAACATCCAGTCGTTCATAATTAGTTCCTGCATCTAAAACTATATCACGATTTCGAGAATTGGATGCAGAACGAGAGGCTGCCAAATTGACCCTGTGTAAAAAAGAAGTACGGACCTCCACGTTAAATCGAGATTCTTGAGCTAACGTTCCGTCGTAACGCAAAGAAAAACTATTACTAAAAGTGTCCCGATCCTGATCGGATGCGCCTGGATTTTTTGACTGCTTCAAGTCAGCCCAAGAAGTCATACGGATAGAATTTCTATCGTTGATTGTCCATGTTAAAGAAGTATTAAGAAACATACGATTATTGCTCAAATCAGAACTAGAATCTCGACAAATATTTCCTGATGAAGTGACAAAATGATTAGCACATTTACTAATATCTAAGACTCGCACGCCTAAATTTCGCTGATCCGAATTTTCCATACGTATTTTCGAATTGACTACTACAGACTGAACTAATTTACCAGATAATTCTGACTGCCAATTCCAGCGATTGCTCTCGCGATCCGTACCAAAGTACCTATTTCCGACATCTTGTTGGGCACTAGCAGTATTCGTACGAGTAGAACTACCCATAGAAACATTGTTTTTGATCTTAAAACGTCCTACATCAAAATCTATACTAGTCGAGAAATTCCTACTGCGACTCTCAGAGATCTCTGCCGAAACACTAGTATCCCTTTTAACAAATCCGCTCACATCATCCTTAGAGTCAGTTATGACAGATCGGGTAATGCCAAGCTCTGAGCGAGATTCAGACAAATTTGTACTTACTCTGACCTTACCCGGAAAGGTATAGTTCCCGCTAGAACTAAATCCTTCGCTTCGATCTTTGTTATTCTTCAAGGTATTATCACGTTTGGTAAACGACAGAGAGTTTCCAAGTTTTCTGCCTCCAACTTTTATATCAGGGGAGACTCTTAGCGAAGCATTATACTGTATCCCCTTCTCCGTGATAGTGCTATCTAAATTAGCACGACTATCCCTAGTTTTTGTTATTAGTCCGGGCGTGACATTAATAGTCAAGTTGTCAAATCGACCATTATCAAAGGGTTTGTACATAAAACGGAAATTAAACGTTTGATTTCGCAGTTTCTGCTTTTGCAACGTCGCACTCCGTAACGACATATTTGCCCCTATTCCAATAGTCGCTTTCGGACCGAGGATAGGATAATTTATTGTCGACCCTATTGACGCATTATCTTGCCAAGTCTTTTTCCCATTTCTATTATCCAAAGTAAACCCTAAAGTAGCAGAGCTAGAAACACTCAATTCCGAGGTAGAATCTGCCACAGAAGACAAACGTACGGGAACACGATACTGCCAACTCGGCAAACGGTGACGCCACTGAGTGCGAGTACTTGAACTACTAAAATTAAGACTGTATTGTTGTGAGATCGCTGGATGAAACATTAGGAAAACCAAAAAAATAGACGTCTTACTCATTTCTGTTTTTCTCGCAGCGAATACAGGACATTACCCAAACACACAAATTCTTCAATTTCTAATTGTTCAGGACGACGATCAAAATCGATTCCTGAAATTTCTTCCCAACACGAAAGTGATTCGTCCATATCTTCCCCAACCAAACCACGAAGCGAATTTCGCAGCATTTTTCTACGTTGCCCAAACGCAAGTTTCACGACATTATTAAAAAGTGAATAATCCGAAATATCAAATCTTGGACTATCAGAAAAACGTAATTTTAGAACCGAAGAATCTACACGAGGTTCGGGAAAAAAGGCGCGACGGCTCACCTCGGCAATTTGCTCAATCTTAGTTCGTACACCTAGTAAAACTGAAATCCGTCCATAATTTTTCCCTCCAGGGACAGCAATTAAACGTTGAGCAACCTCTCTTTGCAACATTAGCACCGCGTCATGTACAATATCAACCTCATCTAGCAATTTAAATAGGAAAGGGCCTGTGATATTGTAAGGAAGATTCCCCACCACGTAGAATTTCCTTCCACCAGTTTTCTGGAGCAATTCCCGCCAATCCATCTTTAGTACATCATTTTCTACAACGTTCAATTGTTCCTTGGGGAACGATTCGCGTAAAACAGACACCAAATCACGGTCAATCTCTACCGCCCACAGCTTAGGAAACCGATATAGCAATTTGCTCGTCAATGCCCCGCGTCCTGGACCAATCTCGATTACGACATCTTCAAGTTCCGGCTGTACAGATTCCAAGATCTTTTGAATTACTTTAGGATCTTTTAAAAAATGTTGACCAAATCTCTTGCGCGGGCGATGAACAAATTCATTTGAAATCACATTACTCATCTGGGCGACCCCAAATGACGGAGTAATCGCCAAAAATCAACAATTACTAGCTCAAAACTGACGTTACGCTGTAATGATTCGACTGCACCATCTAGTGCTCGAATACCATTTTCTATCTGCTCTTCTTTCCAATAAGAAACCAGGGAATTCAGATAACCTTTTCGGTCAATCATAGCTATCAAATCAGTTTTTTCGTTCTGTATAAGGAACAGATCTCGCAGATAATAGGCGCATAACTCCAAGAACTTCAACTGCTGATTTTTCCCCTTTTTCTTACCAATTTTTTCAATTACATCCCAAAAAGTCTCCTCACGATGTAAAAGACCAGATTCTATAAAATCCTCTACGATTTTACGAATTTCGTCTAGCTCCCCATCTAAAATGCCTTGAGCGTTAGAGATACTCCCCTGTCCCAAACGTACGCTCAATTCAAGCCGCTCTCCATCAACATTCAAACTTTTGAGTTTATTCTGCAAAACCAACTTATTTAAAGGACGTAACACCAAACGGTGACAACGCGACAAAACTGTTGGTAATAACCTTTCTGGAAAGGAAGTAACAAGAATAAAAACGTGATCTTGGGAAGGTTCCTCCAAAATCTTAAGTAAAGAATTCGAAGCAGCCAGATGCATTAACTCCGACTCAAATAATACCGCCACTTTCCTACCATCTTCGCGAGGAGTATAGACCATCTCGTTTTGTAACTGGCGAACCTGTTTAATCGAGATACCGGAATGATCGTATAATTGCCCGTCGATATATGCTTGCAAGCGGTCAAATTCACTTAAATTATCATTTGGTCGATCAGAATTAGTAGCTAAAGAAGGTAGAAGAAGTTTCAAGTCAGAATGGGAAAGTCTCTCTACCTTCTTGCAGGAGGAACACTCCCTACACGGCAAAATAGACTCATGTTGACACATCAAAATAGAAGCCAACCGAATAGCAAACTTGCGTTTCCCTACACCAGTGGGACCACACAACAAAATAGCGTGGGGCAATCGATCAGCATTTATCCACGACTCAACCATGCGACGCGCAAGCGGCTGATCCAGCGCCCAATCAGATGCCAACAATTGGCGACCCACCGATCCCAACTAAGTAGCTCTATGTCAACTTTGATTCACTGTCGACATCAAAGAAATGAGCTTTCTCGACGTCTACAGCAAGCTTAATCTCCTGGTCGACTTGGGGCATGGAAAGCGGATCTACTCGGGCAACAAAAGCGGTATTGCCGGAGGTCAGATTCAGAAAAACTTCGTTCCCCATAGGCTCGACCACTTCAACTCTCGCCTCTATCTCTACCGTCCTTACATCACGGCCGATTGTATTAGGGTCATATATGTCCTCCGGACGAATTCCCCACAGCACCTTAGATCCTTCGTATGAAGATAATTTTTCACTTTGACTAGTGGATAACGGAATCTTCATCTTACCTTCATCAAAAACAAGTTGGGCTCCATCTGAAACAAGCTTACCCCCAACAAAATTCATAGAGGGACTACCAATAAAACCTGCTACGAACTGATTTGCCGGTTCATTATATAATTTTAATGGAGCATCTATTTGTTGAATCTCAGCGTCACGCATTACAACAATACGGTCACCCATAGTCATAGCCTCAACCTGATCGTGGGTAACATAAACCATTGTTGCTTCCAGTCTCTTGTGTAGCTTACTAATCTCTGCCCTCATCTGAACACGCAATTTTGCATCTAAATTAGATAATGGCTCATCAAATAAAAATACTTTAGGCTTCCTTACTATAGCACGACCGACCGCAACACGTTGGCGTTGCCCTCCCGATAGTGCTTTCGGCTTACGTTCCAGTAAATCTTCTATACCCAGGATGTCAGCAGCTTCTAAAACGCGAGAATCAATTTCGGACTTGGGAAACTTTCTAAGTTTCAAACCAAAAGCCATGTTTTGGTAAACGGTCATGTGAGGATAGAGAGCATAATTTTGAAAAACCATCGCGATATCTCGATCTTTGGGAGGGATATCGTTAACAAGCGTCCCATCAATAAAAATCTCTCCATCACTTATTTCTTCAAGACCAGCGATCATACGCAAAGTCGTTGATTTCCCGCAACCAGAAGGCCCAACGAGAACAACAAATTCTTTATCATTGATCTCAATGTTTGCGTTATCCACGGCGACCACTTCTTTATCATAGACTTTACGCACGTTCTTTAAAACTACATCGGCCATTTAGCCTCTCCCATTATCATCGTTTTTGCCCCAAATTGCGACTTTGTTCACAAAGATAAACCTGAATAATAAAGTAAATTTATTCGGCCGACAATACTTGCCCCAGATCGCAGGTCATTTCAAAGCCATCTTCACAGGGTTCGTCATAATAACGACGCAACTTTCTTCTGACAAAAAAATGTTGTTTTTCATACAAGGCAATCGCAGAAGAATTACTAACTCTGACCTGCAAGATACAAACGTTGCAACCTTTATCAATAGAAAAACGAAGAACTCTGCAAAGTAAGTTTTCTCCCCAACCTTGACGTCGAAAGAAAGGATCTACAGAAATACTCTGAATCTCCGAATTCTTCTTCCCGATAGTAAATAAAATATAAGCAACCAGTTGACCACTGTTTATTACACCCAAACTACACAAACCAGATTCCGCCATGAGGACTTCAGTGTCGCGGATAGACGAACAAATCCTAAAAGATTTGTCTGGCATAACTGCTTTATTGAAATTAATCAACTCACAATAGTCAACGCTCTTAATAAAATTGTTCAAAATACAGTTCTACAGTAGAGTTTTGCGTTTGCTTATATCAGCGTCAGCTCCACGAATATAGAAAGGTTCAATTGTTTCTATATCCACCATTTCATTTAATTCCAATTTTCTCCAAGCTAATACCCCTAAAACATCCGCTTGAGGACGCTGACAATAGACAGGTACGCGCCGAGCTAAAGGTAGTTGATCTATTTTATCTGCATAAAAAACGGACCCATCTCCAGTGTAAAAGGTAGGCTCATCTGATCTACGCTCAAATAATGTCTCTGGAGCTATTGCTTCAGCTCCGCTTAAACAGTCTGGTAAGCCAGAGCTTAAGTTGTACAATGCAGCATATACCTGTTGTTTCCTCGCATCTATTATCGAACAGACTGGAATCTCCACAAAAGGTAATTGTGCTGCAATAATTTCCAACGAAGAAATTGCCAACAACGGCAAATTGTCAACCATACAAAGTCCCTTTGCGGCAGCCAAACCAATCCTCAATCCCGTAAAAGAACCGGGCCCAATTGAAATCGCTACCGCCGTCAAATCCTTTACAGAAATATTAGCAAGATTACAAACCGCTTCTATTTCAGAAAAAATATGCTGGGTATGATGTATTCCAAGTTCAAAGTAACGATTAACAGTTATTCGATCTGACGCTACTAACGCTACACTACCACTACTTGTGGCCGTATCTATAGCCAAAATCATAACAAATCTAACTGC
>CEUA01029251.1_pt1 | contig 21437 bp, 9 predicted proteins | sample 361541 | NCBI WGS metagenome assembly CEUA01 (sample SAMEA2623079, study PRJEB7988) | marine metagenome | isolation source: saline water (ENVO:00002010), including
AAACGTTGTTTTGCCGAAAATCCAGTGCCCCGCAAATTAACGAAGTAAACACCACTCGCAAGTGATTTGCCATATTCATCAAAACCATTCCACTGCACAGTGTGCTTTCCGGCTGCGATGTCTTTTGACAACAAATGGCGTACCTTCTGACCTAGCACATTGTAAATAAATAGGTCTAAAGATCCACTTTGTGGCACCTCAAATTTTATCAGAGTAGATGAATTAAACGGATTCGGATGTATTAACATCGAGGTTGAAAGTTTTGCCGAAGCTAACATCAACGAATAATCTCCTACTAATCCGGATTCAGGATCGACCAATTCAATGCCCGCGGGCTTCAAACCACTCGGGACACGAGGCGGTAGTTTGACGTGTATGGTTTCATCTGTTAACGCCTCTAAGAAATGCAGCAAATCATCTTTTTCGCCATCAGTTAATCCTAAGTTAAATAGGTTACTATCAATACGCTCCGGGTCAATACTCTCTTCGTCTCCGCCCCCCCTGTCGTAAAACTCGATAACCTCTTCCAATGTACTCAAGGCTCCATCGTGCATATAAGGCGGGGTCTTGGCAACTTGTCGGAGGCTAACCGTCCGAAAAGCAAACAAGTCTTCCCTGTTCCCTGACGTTACAAACCGGCCACGGTCTCTCCCAGACGGTCTGGGTGTGCCAGTATTCGTTGAGGCCAAAGGCTGTCCCGGACCGACCTGTTCGACACCTTGAACCCTGAAACGTCCTTCAGAAAATTCTGGACCGCTATGACAGCTCGCACAGTTACCCTTATCGAAAAATACCTCCAGTCCACGCTTCTGCGATTCGGTTAGGGCTTCATCGTCCCCAGCTACATACCGGTCATATGGCGATTTGTCGGTAATTAATTCACGTTGAAATGCCGCAAGTGATCGACCTAACGTAGACCGCGTGACAACCGATTGCAGAGGAGTAGTGTCCCATTCACATGCTAAACGTGGAATTTGCCGAGCAACTGAATCTGCTTCTGCTGGAAATGCCTTATTAAACAATTCAACATAATCCGGGATCGACCTCAGGCGAGCCAAGACGCTATCTACTGCCATCTCTCTGGGATAAGCATCACCCCGCAATTCGACGCGAACAATGATGGCTCGTAAGGCTTGAGCTTCTAAGCCTCGATCCTTTCCATCCCACAGCATGAAGCCTTTCGTGGACGCCTCGCCGCTCTCATCCTTGTTAAACGCCGTGTTAAAAACGGTCATTGTATGCCGCGCCTCCTCGATGATCGTGTCCCCGGAAACAGCTGAGAATCCCAAAATTCGATCGGGCCCAAATCCGCGACCCGAAGTCCCGGCAGCCAAACGACGACCATCCGCCATACCAAATTTCGGTAAATGACATGTTCCGCAGGCTACGTCCTTCTCCCCGCCAAGGATCGGATCGAAGAATAATAATCTTCCTAATTCAATCCGATCAGGGTTAAAGGTATTATCTACCGGGTAGGGTATGGGCGGCAAAGGAGTCAAATCATAGCGAGATCGTAGGTCTTCCTCCGCCTCAACCGACAAGCAAAAGGCAAGGAGCATAGAAAAAATCCTCATCAGACAGGATTGTAACCGAAATTTTCTGTTGTGTAATTGGGGCATCTGACTTGTCAATCCAAAGTTCATGGGTGTACCTCCAAACCTTCAACAACCAAAGGCTCCGGGCTTCGTTTTACCTGTCCCCATGATCGTCCCTGAACAGCAGTACCCGGCAACACATCGCATGCACAACGAAAACCAACGTCTGGCCCTTTCAAATACGGATCATCTCTAGCACGATACGTAGGTCGAATATGGCTTGCATCTGTCGCATACGACCCACCGTGCACGGCTTTTACATTGCTAATCACCGGTCCCTTTGGATTTCGGTCTGGGCCGTCAACGTAATAACTGGAATGATACCAATCATTTGTCCATTCCCAAACGTTCCCCACCATATCGTATGCCCCAAACGGACTTGAATTATCTCTCGTAACGTATCCGTCCTGAATACTGCCGTCATAATAACCAACCGGCGTCGTGTTCAGGATAGTACCCAATCCGGCCTCAAAAGGGTCTCCGCTTTGAAAATAGTTACTCCTGTGTGCATCGAGTCCATCGCCCCATGGATACTTGCGACCGTCATCACAGCGAGCGGCTCTCTCCCATTCGGCCTCAGATGGCAAACGCTTGCCCGCCCAAAGACAGAAAGCTTCAGCATCATACCAATTTATAAAGGTTATCGGGTGATTTTGGCGTTTTTTTGTGTTTTGAAGAACCCACTCGCCTATTCGGTAGTCAGTAGACATCTGAAACTCATTCCACTGGGCAACGGTCACCTCATATTTGTCGATTAAATATGCATCTGTATAAATAGTGCGAACTGGCTGCTCATCAAATTCTTCACTCTCGGATCCTCGCGGGAATGATCCGGCAGGAACCAGAACCATTTCTGTCGTGTAACCGGTCGGCAGTCGGAACTCACGTAAGAGAACCTCATTTTGCGATTGAACAGGACCACATAAGAGAGAGAATACAAGTAAACTCATCCATATTTGAATTGGCATAAATTTATTTCTCAGTAGAGACTACGTTCCGTGTATTGATACAAGACATCTGTCAAAAACCCGATTAAGATTATTGTTTGTTTAGAATTAGTAAAAGTTGTAAGATTGTAAAAATGTTTTAATATAAAAGCAATAGGCCAGGTGAGATATGCGGATCGGACCATTGGTAATATAAAACTCTGCTCCTATTTATATTATCACCGAAAATGGATAATTCTTATGCGAAATTTCTTCTCAATTTTGACTCTCTTTATAGTTTTATCGTGGACCGAACTATCGACTATTCACGCTGAACAACTGCGTTACGATAGTGCCAGACAATGGAATCAATGGCAATTACCAATTGGCGCGGTAAACTTAGAAGAGTCTGGTGTAATATCACCAAGAAAATTAGAGAAAAACACCGACGCAATAGCTGATTTAGATATGTTCGGGGGAGGAATTCGCAATGCCGGCTCTAATTTACGCGAAGCCACAAATGTCATTGATAGAGATATGTCAACAGGTTGGAGACCTGACAAGGATGATGACCCATCTACCTGGTTTATCGAAGTGGATCTTGGCCGTGGAGTATCCGCAAAAAGCGTAACGCTCATCTTTGACAAAAATTCTCCCCCGTTCGAGCTTTTCGACCTGCTCTTATCCACGGGCGAACCAGAAACCGACAAAATCGCAGCACCAATCCCCGGTTCGCTTGTCTACAGAGTCAAGAAGAAATTCAAAGAAAACACCCAACACAGCGTTACTTTTGAGATCGATAAACAAGATGAAACGCCCATACAATTTATCCGATTCGAGCCACTCCTACTTAAACCGGATTCTCGTCTTGTCGAGGTTAAAGTCACTACGATTGGAGATAATATTGCATTAGGAATGATCGAGCGGGGCGGAACCATCGACATAAATATCAATTTAGCCAATACCGAATCCCAGCCATTAGGAAATGCAATAGGTTTAGTAGACGGCGACCTTTATGCACGCTGGCGTGCCGGAACAGCCTCAAGAGGCTTGAACGATATTCTCGCGCACATGATACTTGATCTGGGTGCAGTCTACTGGATCGATCAGGTCCGGGTCATTGGGGGTGTGGTAGTTAGATCCGGGTTTGGAGGGGGCATCACAACAAGTCACTACATATCCCGTAGACGTTGGGACTTTAGGTTTTATGAATTCATGACTTCTGACGGGTCCATTTCTACTGACGGCTCACGACGTTACACCAAGCACTTTTCGGGAGCTTCACCTTGGAGCGACTATTCAAACGGTATAGTGGACCATCACTTCGACTTACTACCAACACAATACGTGCGCATCTTCTGGAAATATTGGGACACCTCATGTTACTCAATTAATAATGTCGGCGATGTTGTATCGAGCGTCCAGGGTTGCGCCGCTGGAGGAACAACGGACGAAATACAAATCTTCGGTAGCGGCTATCCTCAGCAAGTAAGCTTTTCTTCACCACTCATTGACCTAGGGCAAGGCCGTAATCTGAATTCTGTCGATTGGGGTGGGGATATCCCTACGGGCACGCGTGTAGAAATTCGCACACGAACCGGCAACGATGTGGTAGAGAAATACCAGCACTATGACAAGAATGGAAAGGCAGTAAGTGAGAAACGTTATGGAAAACTGATTCCATCTTTTCGTGGCCGAATCGACACTAGTGTAAGTCCTGGAGGCGATTGGAGTTCGTGGAGTAAGCTCTATTCTGAGTCTGGAGCTGCATTCCAATCTCCGTCTCCCCGACGCTATATGGAAATTGATGTGAATTTGGTCTCCGATACACCTGAATTAGCTGCCAATTTAGACTTTTTAGCGGTAAACTATACTTCACCACTCGCAGAAAGAGCCATAGGTGAAATCACGCCTAACTACGCTTTACCAGGCGAACCCACCGAATTCACATATTTTATGTTGCCAGAAAAAACGAACGGCTTCGATCGCATTCTTCTGCAATCAACAACTCCGATTGAATTTATCAGCCTAAGTTTGGCCGGAGTGGAAGTTGATGCTAATTCGACAAATACGGATTCAGGCATTCTAATCGATCTGCTGAAAGAGGTAAATAAAGACCAAATGGTAGAGCTACGCTTCAAGTCTTCTGTCTTTGTTCAGTCAACTCGGTTTGATATGTTTCTTCAAAACAGCAAAAATACTGACGATGTCCGCCAGCGCGTAGATCCAGGTGATGCAGACAGAAACGTTGAAAGTAACCAAATTACTGTGGATTTGCCTGTCACACAGTCACTTTTATCAAACACCAAATTTAACACGCTTTTTGTCACGCCTAATGAGGATGGAATCAATGACCAACTGCGCATCGATTTAGGCATAGTAAACGTTATTCAAGAGCGCCCTCTCCGTTTCCGGTTACTGGACCTGGCCGGTCGAATACTCTTTGAGAATACATCTGAAGGGATCGCTGGGCAAAAAATCCTGGAGTGGAACGGAGTCAACAATTTTGGACAAAGAGTTGCGCCAGGGTTGTATTTAGCCGAGATAAGCATCGCAGGAGACGCCGGAGAAGAAATTGAAAAACGGTTAATCTCGGTTATTCATTGATCCCGTCCGTTTTTGTTAGACTTAGAACAATATTTTCTTGACTTACGCTATCTACCCTACTAATTTAGGGGACTTGACGAGGGAGTTGTGCTTATTCTAGAAAAGTACATAAGCCCTATGCCGTGTTCCAACAATTCAACCTGTAGGAACACAACCATTATTTATTTAGGAGGAAGTCATGCGCAAAGTCCTAGCTTTTTCTGTAGGCGTACTTGTCGCTGGTAGCGTTTTTGCACAGGAACCAGCTGAAGTACCTCTTTTCTTCGCCGTGGGTATACCCGCCGGCGCGCTCCCCACCATAGACGGAGATCACTCTGACTGGGGTTGGGTTGACAAGAGCTTTGAAGTAACCATCGACGACATGAACCCACTAACGGGTGGAGCTGATGACGCTGATGATTTGTTCGTCGACCTTATGATCGGTTGGAGCGATGCAAACAACCGCGTAAGTGCCGCGATTCACGTCCACGATAACGACCTTATTGTGGACAAAAATCCAACATGTACCTTCCGCGATGATAACTGCGAAGTGCATTTTGATCCTGACAACGGTGGTGGTGGTCCTTACTCCGCTCCGAACGATCAAGACCTCCAGCCAGCTTACCAAATGTGTCTTAGCTTTTCCGAGCAATTTCCACGCGTCCAGATGTACAATGGAGCTCTCGGTAACTTTGAGCAAGACGCACTTGATTTCTGGTGGACACACTCAGGTGACTTTGTAACAGCTGGCCATGTCAATCAAGGTCAAGAGTATTACTATGAGTTCAGCGCTGAGATGTTTGACCCCATCTCAATTAGTGGTGGGCCTGACGCCAGCACCAAGTTTACCTTGGCCGCTGAGCAATCCATTGGATTGTCAATATCTGTTGATGATGCGGACCTTGGTCTCAATGCCAACGGAAACGATCCTATGGCTGAAGATTGCTGCCCAGACGGATTCTATTGGCAGGCTCAGTTCAGTATGGCCGAGCAGTTCATGAATACCGGTGGAATGCCTGACATTTTCTTGACCCCGATAGCTGATGCTGGAACAGCTGTTGAAGCTTCGTCATGGGCTCAGGTAAAGCAGTTGAGCGACCTGTAAAGCTTGCTCAAGAAGTCTCTTAGCAAAAAGGGGAGGGGATTTTTCCCCTCCCCTTTTTTTGTAAGTTACAAGCGGCCGACCTCTCTAATCTATCTTTCTTTAAGGAAAACGGCGTAAAAGACTGAGTGATTATGCGTTTAAGTCAAGTTATAATAAGCACGGTGAGGATTGCAATTACTCTTGTCATTTTGCAATTTTTTTTCTCCCCTAAGAGCGCGTTATCTATCGACAAATGGCAAGCTGGTAGTAACGGTATAGACTGGCAAAGTATTGGTCAACTAAACGGCCTAACTACGGACGGAAACTCTATCCTTCCTGCTGTAGTCGATTCGACAACAAACGCGGTTGGACTTCTTGCTCTTAAGAATCGAGGAGGTAGCATCTCTTCACCTCAAGCATCGAACATAGACCTTACGGGGCTTCTTACCGATGGCAACCGTGAAACGTTCTGGAGGGTTGAACGCGAAAGACGTCCCGATGGAACGTCGATGATTATAGACCTTGGCGCTATCCTGCCGATAAACCGCATACGCATTCAAGGGGACAACGAAACGTATCTTAGGGCCTACGAACTTTTCGTGCATGATGGCAATACCGAAACTCTGCGAGAAGATCGCCCAGTAGCTTTTATAAACCAGGTGTCGGCCAATCTAGAACAGGACGACTCGGTAATTGATGCCCAGATACCACTTCAATTCGTTCGCTTCATTCGCCTAATTAGCCGCTCAACCCAAGAATTCGCAATTGAAGATGTCGAAGTTTTCGGCGATGGGTTTGCCCCAACCGGAAGCTTCACCTCGGAAGTGATTGACTTAGGAGCTGCCGCCAATTTTGGCGACATCGTTCTCCAAACACAAATTGACAGCTTAACTCGAATAGTCCTACAAACCCGAACAGGGATAGTCCCGGATCCAAAAATTTACTACAGAAAAACGGAAATCTTCCAAGGTGAAGAGCGAGCCGAGGAGGCGATTCTCCCTATAGGACAAGCAGAGGCTGAAGACACCTACTTTTCACTTCGAGTAGCTGACAGAGGTTCAATAGAAGACAATATTGTAGAATGGAGTCCATGGTCTGCCCCATACGAGCGCCTGTCTGATGAATTTCAATCACCAGGTAATTGTCAGTATGTCCAGTTCCGATTGTTATTTTCATCGGAAGATGCTCGACAAGCCGCCCTCGTAAAAAATTTAACGTTCTCCTATTCAACGCCAACTTTAGCAGATAATTTAATAGCCGAAATCAGCCCAGGTGAAGTAACATTAGGAGAAACACACTCCTTCGATTACTACATATTGTCGGAATTTGGAAATAATCATGATGGTTTTGACCGAATTGAAATATCAACACCGTTTACTGCGTCTGTAAACGAAGTAGAGCTTGATAACATAGCCGTTGCATATGAGATCGAACAATCGACTAGTAGTTTATTGCGCATTCGCCTAACAGAAAATCGGATAAATCAAACCGGACAAGTGTTGCGTATTAAATTTAGCAGTTTAGTAACAGTCTACGGAACAACCTTCTTCGCTAAAGTTTTTGACAGCAAAAAACAAGAGCTCGGACAAAACGTCTTGGCTGGTGAAGTAACTCCGCTATCTGATAGCAATCGTCTGTCAGTCCAAGGTCTACTGCGTGACGAGTTAATCCTTAATTTTGCTACACACCCAAAGATCTTTAGCCCGAATAATGATTATATAAATGACTTCACTACCATTTCATTTGTATTGCTTCGTGCGTTGCGGCCTGTTGATATAAGTCTTACCGTACACGAACTTTCGGGTCGAATAGTAAGGAATTTCCAACAAACGAATGTGGTGAATGGACCCGCACAAATTTTGTGGGATGGCGAGGACAACCACGGACGAACCATAATTCCCGGAACGTATATAGTGAATATTTCAGTGGAAACTGACACTGGGAAAGAAGAAAAATCGCTGATAATTGGCGTTGCATACTGAAAAATGCATCCTAAAAACGGCATCATTCTGTCCCGATCTGGTAATAGTTAGAATGAAACAAAGAAATAAAAGTGTTTCTGCTTATATAGCTGAATCGTTTATTAAAATCTTATTTGCGTGTATACTAATTCTGCATGTATCCACACATGCAGACCAGGTTTCTTTCTCCACAACAGACGATTGGAAAGAATGGGATCACCCAAACGGCGCTATTGAAATAGATGTCACGGGTTACATAAAACCCATGGCCGTAAGAAAAAATATAGATGCTATTAAAAATGCGCGGCAGTTTGGAGGAGGCATACGGGCAGTAGGAAGTAATCCGACAAATGCGCGTTTAGTAATGGACGGAGATTATTTGACTGGCTGGGCTCCAGATTTTTCTAGACCTTCAGACGACTGGTGGATTGAAATCGACTTAGGGCGTCTAGTTACCGCTGAGCAAATACGTCTTCACTTTGCTGAAGACGCCCCGCCCATGGAATTCTTTTCAGTCTTGATCGCAAGCGGTGAACAGTTTTTTACTAATGCATTAGTACCTATTCCCGAGACTTTAGTCTACGGTACAAGCCAGACATTCGGTTTCAACGAAAACCCGGTTGTTACCTTAGACGCAGAACACGTTCAGGTGAGTGTAATCCGTATCAACATTTCTCAAGTCACTCCTAATGCCCGTCTATCTGAAGTCGAAATACGCACTGTTGGTGACAACATCGCTTTGGGGACCATAGAACGCGGAGGTAGTATTGAATTAATAACTGATTTACAATCAGTCCTCGAAGGAGGCCAAAATATGGCCGACGGGAATATCGTCACAAACTGGTCCCTTAATACACTTCACCAAACGGTAACCGGTAAGGACATTTTCAATCGCATCATATTCGATCTGGGCGCCCATTACTGGATCGACCAACTTAGAATTGTCGGGGAACCAATGGGTGCACCTCCAAGTCGCAGGTCCCAAAATGGAAACTTTTTCTGGTATCAGGTACTTGCTTCGGATGGTTCGTTAGCGCCAGATGGTTCCTTACGTTGGCAGGAAGTAGCCTTCAGACCAACAGCTCCTGAAAACGTTACAGAAAAACGTAATTTTGATCATAATTTTCCACTACAAAAAATCCGATATTTGCAACATTACTTTCCTTCAACAGAGGGAGGGACGCTTCACCAAGGAGGAACACACAGTCCATACGCTACCTTTGGATATGTGAGTGAATACCAAATTTATGGGGACGGATATCCAGGTGAACTATACCTTAAATCTCCCATTATAGATTTGGGAGAAGCCAAGGGCTTGACCTCTATCGAATGGATCGCCGATATGCCTATGGGAACTCGCATTGAGGTTCGCACTCGAACTGGTGATGATGTCGAGCAGAATTATACTCATTACGATAAAAATGGAAAGGTAGTAACCGCTTCACGATATAAGAAATTAATTCCGTCATTTAGGGGTGCCATTGATACCTCGATAGCCGTAAGCGAGAACTGGAGTTTGTGGAGCGAACCATATAATTCTTCTGGGGAATTGTTTAAGTCACCTTCCCCAAGAAGTTACGCACAAATGGATGTTCGCTTACTTTCAGAGGACCCCAACCTAGCACCTCAGTTATCAAAATTACAGATTAATATCGATGATCCACTCGCTCAAAAAACACGAGGTGAGATTTTCCCTAATAAGGTTAATGCTGGCCTCGAAGAAACGTTCTCCTACTTCATCGAACCCACATTCAATAGTCGCTCTAAAGGTTTTGACCAACTCAGCCTCAAGTCATCCGTACCTATGCATTTCTTGAACATTAAGATTGATAACGAAGTCGTTTCCGTAGATGTGACAGAAAATGAGGATGGCTTTTCCTTAATGCTTCCCCAAAAGGTTCGCCGGACAGGAATAATTACAATAAATTTCCGGTCAACAATCTATCAGAATCTAACTCGCTTTGAAGCATTTCTAGGTAACAGTGACTTGGGACAAGGAGTTCGTCAGTTTGTGGACGAAGGCAATGCCGTAGAAGACATTGAGAGTGAATCTATTTCCGTTGCACTCCCTGTAAATAATAATATGATATCAAACTTATCAATCTCAACAGAGGTGTTGACGCCTAATGGAGATGGAATAAGTGATGAATTATTAATAGAATTTGATGCGCTAAAACTGTTTGTACCCCGTCCAATTCAGGTTCAGATTTTCGATCTGGCTGGGACAAATATTCGCAATTTATCTTATGATTGGGGGACCGCAGACAGATATTCCTTTACCTGGGACGGATTCGACGCAAAAAATCGTTTAGTTCCGCCAGGAACATATCTGATGCAGGTTAAGGTAGACGGAGATTCACAAGATGGCACAGAGCACCATGTAATTGCAGTTGTTTATTAAAAAGTTTAGGACGAGGACAAGAACGCTTGAAAAAGATTATGTTTGAATTAATGACCTATTGAGAGGATCGATCTATGCGTAAGTCATTTATACTTCTCATGGTATTGATTGCTGTTTTTCCTGATTTAATTAATGCAGGAGAACGCCTGAAATTTGGTGGTAACGGTATTGCATGGGATGAAATCGGGCTTTACCTAAATGCACTGGAGGTAACCCAATTAGAAGGGCTCTCACCACTCGAAGCGGATCCGAATGAAAATATCCTTCCTCGCATTCGCGAATTAGGGGGAGGGGCAACTACATCCGTCACAACTGCCGCGGCTAGGTCTAATCAAATCATCAATGAATTAATCGATGGAGACTACAAAACAGGATGGCGCGTTTATACCAATACAAACGGGGCTGAATTAATAGTTGATATGGGTGCTATATTTTCGCTCCAAAGGATCTTCTTTCGGCGCGGAGTATTAAATGACGACGAACGTTCACTAAGGGGCTATGAATTCTACGTTAATAATGGCGACCCACTCAATTTTGTCGGAGAAAACCCAGTTTATTCGCTCATCGCACAAAACCGTTCGCATGGGCTGCCAGAATTAGATCTGAATTTTCCCGCAACGCAAGTTCGGTATTTTAAACTTCGTAGTACTGGCGAAAAAGCTTTTCAAATGGGAGATCTGGAAGTTTTCGGAATAGGTGTCACTCCCTTCGCCCACTATATATCCCGTGTAATTGATTTAGGCGCAGATGCCAATTTTGGTCCAGTTCAGGTTTACACCCGTACTGACTCACTTGCTAAAACGCTATTTAGTACGAAAACTGGAACTACAGCCGACGATTCTCTTTACTTTAGACAAACCGGTATCCCTGGTCAATTTGAAGAAGTCCCCCGTAATGAATTTGATAGGACACTCGATCCGGCCTATGCTGGAATTATTAGGGCCAACGATCGGGATTGGAGTAGTTGGTCGCCGCCTTACGCGAAGCTCACAAATAGTCCACTCAATTCACCAGATAATAGACGCTACGTCCAATTTGAATTCAAACTCCTATCAGGTAGCTTACTGGATAAGGCCCTCGTTGATTCAGTGGTATTTAACTACTCTATCCCAGCTATTGCAGACTCGATTGTTGGAGAGATCACTCCAAATAGAGGACAAATCGGCGAAATTAACGAATTCACGTATCATCTCCGTTCCGTCGTTTCTTCAGGAGACAAGGGATTTGATACCGTCTTAATAAACACGCCGTTCGATGCTACCGCTACAAAAGTCGAGGTTGATGATCAGGAAATAGATACATTCGTTAGCGAAATGGCCGACGGTTGGCTCAAAGTTTCATTCCCTGGCGACCGAATCACCCGAAGCGGTCAACACGTTAGTGTTAAATTTCAGAGTTTGTTTACTGTCTCTGGAACTGAGTTCCGCTCTGAAGTAAGTAATAGTGATTCTGATTCCTACCCGCAGCGTGTTATAGCTGGTGATGCCCAGCCAGAAATTGAGGGCAACACACTCACTGTTGGTGCTGTAATTGAGGATAAATTATTTGGAGGAATCAATTTTTCTTCCGAAATTGTAACACCTAATGGAGACGGAATCAACGATAGATTAGAATTAGATTATATCCTGCTAAAAGCTACTGACCCGGTACGCGTCACCGTTATCGTTTACAGTTTATCAGGAGACGAAGTTACGCGGGTATATGATCAATACAATACAAGTGGTCCGAATCAAGTTATATGGGAAGGACGAGATGCAGAAGGAACTATTGTGTCTCCTGGATTGTATGTAGTGCGCCTAAAGGCGAATGCCGATGCCGGCGATGCTGTCAAATTTCGAACAATAGCCGTTGCCTATTAAGATCAATGGTTGTACTGAGATCCGCCGGCTTTAATTGTTGTTAACGTAAAACTTCCGCCATAAAGCCGGAAGTTTACATTGAGATAGACTTTAAAGCTCTTTAATTCCCAAGGGAGGGATACCATGCGTCGATTTACATCTTGGAGAGTAGGACTAATTCTCCTAATCGGCATGCTGTCCGCTGCTACAGCAGCTACACCAGGCCGTGAGCGTGGCGCCACTTCGCAGGTGCGAATCGAGGGGTTTGATCCACTGATTCCCACGCTGAGAAAGTGGTATGTACCACAAGATCTTTATAATTTTTACAATTGGGGCGGTTACAAGTATACCAATTACGCCAAAGAACCTTATGAACGCTACGTAAGTACCCAATTGGAAGGTTTAGGACAATATGATATTTTCGGTAACTGGGTAACTCGTGGCTGGCGCATCTATGAATGGCGGCAACAGCAACCGTTAGCGTTTGGCAGTACTGTTTTCAAAGACAGCCGCTTTTCCAGTTGGTTCCAAAATCTAGTAGTTGCTTCAGATGCCAAAGGACAATATTACACATCACTTACAATCGGCGATCGGATTCGCTCTACTCTGACGCCCCTAACATTTAGTCGATCGCGTTTTAATGGAGTTCAATGGGATTTTCAGTCTGATAAATACAGCGGAACAGTTCTTTTGTCACGTGCAAGTGAACCCGTGCGCGTTGTTCAAGGCTCAAATCGAGTGCAGGATACCGATTATACCAACTTTATGGGCCTACGAGGTACAGCCCAAGTCGGTGATTTCATAAATATTGGCGCTACGTTAGTAAATACAAATTTTGGATCTAGCTCTAGTAACTTTTCAGAGAATTCACGCAAAGGCCTTCTCACTAGTAGCCAAAATTCCGGCAATGTCACCGAAATTGTCGTCCGCATAGTCGATGATTCACCCGGAGATGAATCCGGAGCACTCTTTTTTTCAGCAGATATGATTGTTGATAACGAAATCGTATCTGTAACACCAACTATTGAGGGTGGTCGCCAGAGGGAAGGTTTCTTGGAAGCTTTGGAAGAGGCTCCTATCCTTCTTCGCTATCGAGTACCGGATCCGCTTGTTGTTGAAAAAGTTGGATTTGCAATGGTACTTTCCAACGATTACCGCGTGGATATAACATCAAACTTGCAGACTAATTTGAATGGGCAACCGATCTTTCTTCCTGTTGCCCGGGCTGAAGGTAATGTACGCGACAACACCAACCAACGGGTCGTGAGATTTGATTATGGCTTACCTTCAGGTAATCAAATTGCCAGTGTAGATCTCCAGGTCGAAGATATTTGGGGAATGGAGATAAGGGGTGAATTTGCCCGCAATGCCCAATATCAACGCTATCCAAATATAAACATACAAAAATTGAGCAATTTAAAATTAAGCCAACAAGAAGCCGATGCTTGGTTTATTAATGCAACTAAAAAAACGGGCCGTTATTTCAGCTATGGCGAAGCATTTAGTATGGATCATAACTATACTACGCGGGGCTACATCACAGATCAAAATGACTTTGTAGACTATGAAAATCAACGCCTAAACTGGTTCGAATACATTGATGACAACGACGACCAAGACGAGAATGTTGATTGGCCGCGGTTTGGTGGTGGAGCCGGTGATAATGCTGTATTTCCGGGTTTAGATGAAAATAACGATTTAATCTCTGATTTTAATGAAAACAGTAATCTTACTCCTGACTATGAAGAACCTTTTCTACGCCACTATGTCGACCCACCCGAGTTTCTCTTTGGCGTTGACATGAACAACAATACCGTTGTGGACCGTTTCGAAAATGACGAGGAGGCCGATTACCCGTACAAACGCGGACACCGTGGGTATAACATGTACAGTGGTGCAGAAATATACCCTGGCGTAAATATCACATTTGGCCGCAACCGGGAGTGGCTAATCGCTGGTGAAGAACGGGCAAAAATGAACTTCCTTCTGATCAGCGCCGAACAAGACCTCGCACGTTATGGTCGTTTCGAAGCTTTTTACATGTTGAAATCGGTGAAGGATAATATTCCTGACAATTTGCTTCAATGGGTACAGCGCCCTGGGTCCGTCGGAGGATTACAGCCGCTTGATGATCCGCAGATCACGCAGAACGCCCTCGTCAACCAAGCTTTTTTTGGTCACAAACTTGCACATGGAAACTTAACATTTATTAACAAATTACGACTCGATCATTACAAGCAACGAGCCGACAACGACGATGCTAGTAGCGACTTCAATGACAGTGGTTTTATCGGAGTAATCAGCAAAGCGGATTATCCATTACCTATTCGAAATAATATTACATTGATACCGCGTTGGAAAGGTATCTGGCGTAAGCGCACACAGCCTCGACCGGCACAACTAGAACTAAATGATATGAGCCAGATATTCTCGCTCTCCGCCGTTTTCCCCGTTTTAACTAAAAGTCGCGTTGAGGTTGGAGTTGAATCTATCATATATCGAAATGCTGAAGAGATTCCAGATCCTTTACCGCCCGAATATATAGACGATTTTGTAGGAAAAGTATTTACTACCCAGTATACAAACCGTGTTCAGTATCAAGGTTATAGTATTACGTCAAACATCGGTTTTCAAATTAACGATATAAATTTTGGAAACCTTAAAGATCTTGATGTCAGTAATACGATAGCATTTATAGAGCTCTTTGCAGGAATGGAACAAGATCGGCTAGGAGGCCGACCTGCTGAACGTCGTGGTTGGGGATTTTAATACATTGTCGCAACAGCGAAAAAACATGAACTGGGCTTTTCTCTTTTTTCTCTCGATTAGCTCCTGCAACGATAGCTTAACGGTAATATCAACGAGTAACACTCCCCTCGTTTACGTTGGGGATGAAACTATTCGCGAGAATGACTTTTTACGTGCTTTAGAAAAACTGGATGACGACATTCAATCCCTAACATTGAGTGATTGGCGCCAACGTCTTCAAGTGTTAATTGATAATGAGTTGATGTTAATAGAAGCTACACGCAGAGGACTGAACGAGGATACCAAGGTAAAAGCAGCTGTAGATAGCTGGGAGCGTGAGCGTGTAATAGGCAAACTACTCCAAAAGAATAATAAGGGAAATCTTTCGCCTACCTCCGCACAAATTGAAAACTTTTTCGAAACTACCGGAGCGGCAAGTGAGATAACATTACAGCGCGTTGATGTAATGGACCAACAAACTGCTTTTGATATTCTAAGCCGACTGGAATCAGGAGCTGATTTTACCGAAATAGCGAGAATAAACAATAAACGAGTTTTGACCACAGACTGGCTTAATCCGCTTATGGTTGATGAACGTTACGCCCCATTATTTGTTCTTCAAAAAGGAAATGTTGAACTTCTTGAAGCAGAAGGTCGTTTCATTATTGCGCATATCAAAGACCTTCGTAAAGTATCACTGGAACAAAGATACAAATTAGTCGAAGGAGCTCTAAGAAGGAAAATGCTTCAAGAAGCAAACTTGAAACTTTTAGCAGATTTAGCTGAGAATTATGAAGTCCAAATAGACACTGTTACCATAGGAGTGTTGTTAGATGGACGCGCTGATAATGGGCAACGCCTACTTACAAGCTCTCTTGGAGAGTGGACGGTAGGGCAATACCAGCTCGCAAATAAAAGCCTAACGTTGTCAGATAGTCCGCCATCTTTTTCCATTCCACAGCTGGGATTCCATATCACTCGCGTTTTTATTGTGAGTCAGATTTTAGCTGAAGAAAAACGAAAACTAGGAATAGACCAAGAAATTGCTATCGAAAGGAAGAAAATCCTAAATCAAAAAATGCTAGAAACCCTCTGGCAAACTGATATTTATTCACAAATCATGGTTGAGAATACCGAACTAAGAGCATTTTACCAAAAACACAAAGCTCGATATTCAAGTTTATCAGAAAACACACAAGCTCTAAACAATCAGTTAAGTAAAGACATTCGCGAAGCAAAAGCACAACCCCTGTTTATCTCGTTTGTAGAAAATTTACGAAATCGCTTAGATGACGTAGTTGTAATCGAAGAAGACAATTTTAGGGACTTTGTCACACGACAGAGAAACAAACAGGTCCCTGTCGATTTGTAATATAAAAGCACTGAGAGAGGAGCTCTCCTATGCATAATTATAAAAAGAAGTTAATAATTACCAATTTGCTACTCGTGGTATTGTTTACGGGGTGTGGACATTTTCTAGTTCCGGGCAAATTCGAACCCGTACAAGCATCTAGCCAATCAAATATGGATGGCACAGAAATGCTTGTGCTAGACGATGGGACTGTAACATTTGCTCTAAATCGCCTTGAAGTCTCCGTGAGACCGATGACAGACGAAGAGCTCAACCGCCAGTACCCAAGCCAGTCAAACAACGCTAGTGGTCCTGGAGATGAAGTCCCCTCCAATCCCTTTACCAACGGTAACTGGGTGGATCCTAAAACAGGAACTTCACCTCAACGACTATCTGTATTCAAAGTAACCGTTAAGAATTACGAGTTTCCAAAAGTAAAACTCGATCCACTCAAGATATATATCGAATCAAAAAATGGTCGAAAATATTTCCCTTGGGGGGCTTACGATATTGAGGAATATTTTCGCCGATTCCCCTTAGCATTCAACGGCCTAGGATATCTCCGTTTTGACGAAAGACGCGATATTATGAATAGAGCTAAGTATCCTGACAATGAGTTTTGTTTTTCGGGTCAGGACGTTGAGGGTTATGTTGTTTTTTCCAAGATTCACAATGACGTTGGATCCATTACGTTTCATATACCAAACGTAGGATTGAGATACAACTATCGGAATGAACCTGTTGAGGAAAAAGATATTGCATTTCGTTTCCGCCGAGAGATAGATAAAGTGAAAAACATAAAGAAAGTCGTAAAGAACTAAACCTTCTCAACCCAAACTATTTCGCATAAAAAATCAGGTGGCGTTGTGCCACCTGATTTTTTATGCGAAATAGTGACAGGTCTCTATCTGGATTTTTTATGAAAAAGATTCTTTCAATTTTAATAATCACTATTTTCTTTGGTCCATTGTTAGTTAATGGACCCGCGTACAACTCTCGTATTTTAGAAGATATTTTCAACTGGGACCCCATAGTTGAAATAACGGAGACTACCCCAGACCCAGATGCCCGTAGTGTCGTTGCCGGTGTTCAGCGTAATACTTTGAAAAAACATATAACTCAACTCAGCGCCCATCCATCGCGTGTAACCGGTTATGATGGAGCACATTTTGCGGCTAATTACATAGAAGAGCAATTCTCTTCCATGGGACTAACCGATGTACGCCGCGAAAGCTTTCCCGTCACAGTCCCAATAGATAAAGGCGCCACTTTAAAAATAAAAAAGCAAACTCTGACTCTATTTTCTCTTTGGCCAAATGGGGTCAGGACTTCGACTTTGCCTAGTGACGGTCTAAGAGGGCAACTTATTAACGTCGGCAAAGGGAGTTTGGCCGAATTAGACGGAAAAAAAATTAAAAATTGCATCGCTCTTATGGAATTTGGATCTGGGAATAACTACGTACAGGTCAGAGCCTTAGGGGCCCAAGCAATCATTTTTCACGACGCCGGAAACGTAACACGTGGTGAAGCAGCGAATAAATTTTTGCAGGTCCCTGTTGATATACCTCGATTTTGGATCGAGAAATCCGAAGTAGATTTTCTGTTTAAAATTTTAAGAGATTCCAATCCGAACGTTCACCTATCGGCGAAAATGGACTGGGAACAGGTCGAAGGCCACAATATAATCGCTGTGTTACCAGGCGAAGATACAGAGATGCCAAGAGGTCAGAGACAACAAATACAAAAATGGCGCGACCAAATTATTGTTGTACAAGCCCATTACGATGCCATGTCAGTAGTACCTGCTCTGGCCCCTGGAGCCGAAAGTGCTTCTGGAATCGCAGCCCTTTTGGAAAGCGCACGTCTACTAAAAAACCACGGAACTCGATATACAATAATTTTTCTTGCTACTTCAGGCCATTTTGAAGGCCTCTCTGGCATCAATGACTTTCTTTATAGACACGCACGAAACAGCGAATACTTTAAAGACCGGATAGATCCAGAACAACTTATAGATTTCCGATTGTTTATAGGCCTTGATTTACATTCCCAAAATAGTAATCTGGCTGGGTTTACTATGGGGACATTTTACAACTCAAATTGGGGTAATAATGATTATTTAAAAAACCTCATGGCTCCGTATAGTGATCAATTCTCTAACTATGTTTCAGAAGTATTTAATAGCTCAGAGAGATACATAGATGCCGTAGCGCCGATTAAGCGGGTCTGGAAAAATTATATGCCAATACGCTTGGCGTTAGATAGCGAGGCTGTCGTTTTCGTGGGCAAGGAGGCGATGTCACTAGTTACGCCAAATCAACTAAGGACTAGAACCGACACGCCTAAAGACATAATTGATTTCGTTAACTTCGATGGTCTAACCCATCAAACTGAAACAATCGTTGCAATACTAATTAAAGCGGCTTCCGATGCTGACTTTTTCAACGAGACCAAATTATCTCTACGTGACTGGGGCCATAGTCTCGAGGGAGATATCTACTGGTTTGATAGAGACGTAAATTTTGCTGTACCTAAGGCACCCGTGCCAAACGCATTAGTTACGTATCTACAACCTGGTCCAAATTCTATCGCTGGTGTTCGCACTCTAATAACAACTCAGACCACATCATTTGGGGATTCAGTTGGGCATTTTAAATTTGACATAATGCGAAACCGGTTCGCTAACCAAATACAGGCCTTCGAATTGGATGACCGAGGTCGAATTATATCAGCACCTGATTTAGGAGAGGAAGGCGACAAAACATACCCTGGTATGCAGTCATATGGCTGGTGGGAAAATAACATGCTCCAAGTGTTATTCAAATGTCAGGCACTATCATTTCTGGAGGTCGTCGATCCACGATATCTTTCCGCGATGGACCAAATAAATATTTTAGGCGGTAACGATGCCCCTCCAAGATCATTCGGTTTCAGTTACATAGAAAATCAATCGAGTCAAACTGACCAAGTTGTACAAGCGGGCGTCGTTTATTCGGAAACAGGAGTACCTGTAAAAATTTTAGCCGGCGAAGGAGCTTTTGGCGGCGAGAACGCTCTTGCCGGTGTAAGGTTTATGCTGACAAATACTGACTCTCAATTTTTGGAAAACCCTCTGTTCGCAGAAGAAGTAGATATTGCCTTGGTCGAACGGGCTCAGGGACGCGGGTTTGACCCAGCCCAAAACATTATTTTTAACACATCGTTACAAGCAGCACAAGACATTTGGACTATAGACGAGGCCAGAATAAAACAACTAGAACGCCACGGTATCATTGTAGAAGAATTAACATCGATGCATGAACAAGCTAAACAATCTCTTATTGAGGCAAAGATTTATCTTGAAGAATTAAATTATACCGCATATCAGCAAGCCGTTCGTCGAGCTTTAGGAGTAGAAGCTCGAATCTATCCAGAAATCAAATCGACCGCTAATGATACCGTTCGTGCTGTGATTTTTTACTTTGCTTTAATACTACCCTTCTCATTTTTTTGTGAACGCTTCTTTTTTGGTTATGCAGAAATCCAAAAACAGCTTGCTGCCTTTTCTGGTATTTTCTTTGGTATTTTTCTAGTACTTCGATGGCTACATCCTGCATTCAAATTAAGTAGTTCGCCCTATATTATCTTTCTTGCGTTTGTCATTCTTGCACTAGGCATCTCCGTGACTTTTATAATAATCGGTCGTTTTAAAGAAATGATCCAAAAACGCAAAGGAATGAATGCCGGCATTCACGAAACAGATGTTGGCCGCGTGAGTGCAGGATTCGCTGCAATTATGCTGGGAATATCTAACCTCAGTAAACGTCGTCTACGAACTGCCCTAACTGCTATTACGTTGACACTACTCACGTTTACTGTTTCCTCCTTTACGTCTGTTAAATCTAGCCTAGACTTTTATCGCTTACCTCGAGATACAAAACCACAGTATGAAGGAGCTTTAGTCCGAGAGCGCGCTTGGCGCGGCATGCAAGAATCCACTTGGGATTATGTCCGGAGTGCCTTTGCCGATCGTGCCATAATTGTTCCGAGGGCTTGGTATTTATCGCCTATAGAATCAGAAAAAGCTTTCATTGATCTATATGTGCCTCAGAATAGTAAACGAAGCTTCGTACATGGAATTGTTGGATTTCATCACAATGAGCCACTTGTTACTCCCATAAATTCTTGTCTGAAAGCTGGCCGCTTTTTTTCATCGCATGAACGCGATGTAGTATTACTCCCTGATAAATTAGCATATTTATTAGGAATCGACATTGAGGAAGTAGGAACAGCAGAAGTGCGAGTCTTCGAGGATTTGTATCGCGTTATCGGCATCCTAGACTCGGAGAAGCTCGGAAAACTAACCGATCTAGATGGTGAACTGCTAACTCCGGTTGATACGGTTAAAGACGCGGGGCTGATCGCACGAGAAGCAACAGAAGACCCACGAACGAAAGCAACAGCACCATTAGAAAATTTCAATCATCTGTTACCCGAAAACACCCTATTCCTTCCATATCAACAGGTAGTAGATATGGATGGTCAAATACGTTCAATTGCCTTAGCGACTCCTAATCAAACAGGATCCGAATTTATCAAGGCTGTCGAATCCTTCATGACAAGAGTAGCATTAACGCTTTTTGTGAGTCAAGATGACAGAGTAGTCGTTTATAGCTCCATCGGGTCGACAGAAATTAGTGGCGCGGGACAACTAATGATTCCTGTGTTAATCGCTGCTCTCATTGTTTTAAATACAATGACAGGTGCTGTCTACGAGCGCTCCCGAGAAATTGGAGTGTATAGCGTAGTTGGCCTAGCACCGAGTCATATAGGTATGTTATTCATAGCCGAGTCTACTGTTTTTGCAACTTTTGGGGCCGTAGCTGGTTACTTGTTGGGACAAATCTCTTACTTGTTCATAATGCATTTTGAACTCTTCAGTGGTTTGACCCTAAATTACTCCTCACT